>ERZ1090864.555-NODE-557-length-20390-cov-35.145808_pt1 | contig 20390 bp, 27 predicted proteins | sample MGYA00478479_ERZ1090864 | MGnify/ENA primary metagenome ERZ1090864 (study PRJEB33644, sample SAMEA5815743) | chicken gut metagenome | biome: Chicken; feature: Gastrointestinal Tract; material: Caecum | place: Ireland | collected 2019-01-01 | study: A study of the...
GAAGGTCGGTGCTGGAATACACCAACAAGGGCGGCAACACAAATCCGACAAAGAATCCCCTCGTTGTGCTATGGGACGACCTGAACAAGAGCGCTCTGGCGTACTGGCGCGAACTGGGGCTGACTCCATCCAGCTACAAAAAAATGACAGGGGACAGTTCCAAAACCCCGCAGAAAATGAAGGGCTTGGGGGCTGTCCTGAAAGAGCTGGATGGTTAAGGGAAAAAACTGGCCCTGCGTAATGGAGTACGCCAAAAGTATACGCGAGGGAAGAAAGGTAGCCTGCACAGAACTGAAGCAAGGGGTGGGGCGGTTCTTTTCCGATTTGGAAAACCCCGAATATGAGATGGACCCGAAAGCGCCAGAGTTCTGCATTGGAATCATTGAGAAAACCCTATGCCACCAGCAGGGTGAGCGGCTGGATGGTACGCCACTCCGGGGAACGCCATTTCTGTTAGAGCCGTGGCAGAAGTTTATTATATACAACCTGGTGGGATTCAAGCTGGCCGGGACCGATATTGTCCGCTTCCATGAGGCGCTAGTATTCGTCCCCCGGAAACAGGGGAAAACGGCCTGGGCGGGATCACTGGCTTGGGCGCTTTCTCTGTGGTACAGGAAATCAGGGGCAAAGATGTACATAGCATCTGCGGCGCTGATGCAGTCTTTGGAGACATTCAACTTTCTCTCATACAACATTCGCCGCATGGGAGAAGACGCAAAAGACGGTGGCTCCACAAAAATCATCGACAACAACAATGAGCACAGCATGGAGGCGACTTTTGAGGACGGATCCTTTTACATCCGGGCCTTGGCGGCTAATCCGGACGCTCAAGATTCGCTAAATGCTAATATCTGTATAGTCGATGAAATCCATGCGTTTAAACAACCCAAGCAATACGACCTGTTCAAGGAAGCGCAAAAGGCATACACGAACAAACTGCTGATTGGCATTTCCACCGCGGGAGATAATGAGCAGGCTTTTCTTGGGAAACGCCTGAAATACTGCCGTAAGGTCCTGGACGGCACAGTACAAGATGAGCAATACTTCATTTTCATGTGCTGCGCCCCAGAAGGTGTGAAGGATGGGAGTGTAGATTTTACAGACCCGAAAATCCACGAGATGGCAAATCCGAATTATGGAGTAACCATCCGGCCAGCGGAGATTCTGAATGATGCCCTCCAGGCGCAGAATGATCCCCAACAGAGAAAAGACTTTTTTGCCAAATCCCTGAACGTCTACACCAATGCCATGAAGGCCTACTTTGACATTGACGAGTTCCGCCGGAGCGATGGGAAATACGACTGGACGATTGACCAACTTGCGAAGATGCCCATTGACTGGTACGGCGGGGCCGACCTCTCCAAGCTGCACGACCTTACGGCGGCCGCGCTGTTCGGAAATTACAAAGGCGTGGATATCATCATTACACACGCATTTTTCCCAGTTGTGGCGGCCCATCTGAAAGCCGAGCGGGATAACATACCACTGTTCGGGTGGGCCGAGAACGGATGGCTGACCCTGTGCAACAGCCCTACTGTCAACCACGCCGACGTAGTGAACTGGTTCGTGGAAATGCGAAAGCGCGGGTTCAAAATCCGGCAAATCGGACATGACCGAAAATTCTGCCGGGAGTATTTTGCCGGCATGCGCTCCGCTGGGTTCCGCGTAATTGACCAGCCACAGTTTTATTACAAAAAATCCGAGGGTTTTCGCCACATCGAGGCGGCGGCGAAGGACGGGCGGCTGTACTACCTGCATAGCGAAGCCTTTGAATACTGCGTGGAAAACGTGTCTGCCGTAGAAAAAACGGACGACATGATCCAATATGACAAAGTCCAGCCGGAGCACCGCATTGACCTGTTTGACGCATCCGTGTTTGCTTGCATCCGTTATCTGGAAAACATGGAGCGGCAGAAGAAAGGAAAGGAGTGGTGGGGAGAATGAGCAAGAAAAAGCGCAGCCGACCGGCCCCGCGGGCCGAACCCGCGCAGAAAAGGAGCGCTGCCTGGCTGTGCTCCCCGGAAGCATTTGATACTTTAACCTGCCAGGGGTATACCTCTCTGTCCCACAACCCGGAAATCTGCGCGGGAGTAGACACCATCGCCCGCCTTGTGGGCAGCATGACAATCCACCTTATGCAAAACGGGGAGGATGGGGACGTTCGCATAAAAAACGAGCTTTCCCGAAAGATAGACATCAACCCGAACGAGTACATGACGCGCTCGCAGTTCATGCAGTGGATTGTGCGGACGCTTTACCTGGAAGGGAACGGAAATTGCGTGGTGTGGCCCAAAACCCGCGCCGGAATCATTCAGGATCTGCGCCCTGTCCCCGCCGCTTATGTATCGTTTATTCCAGACGGGTGGGGGTACCGGGTGGCAATCGCCGGGCAGGAGTACAGCCCCCAGAAGGTGCTCCACTTCGCTGTGAACCCGGGGGAGTATTATCCATGGCTGGGCACCGGCTACCGCGTTTCGCTGGGGGATGTAGCGAACAACCTGAAGCAGGCATCCGCCACGCAAAAGGGGTTTATGTCCAGCAAGTGGAAGCCCTCCCTCATCGTGAAGGTGGATGCGCTGGCGGACGAGTTTTCTTCCCCAGAGGGCAGGCAGAGATTGCTGGAAAGCTACGTCATGTCCGGGGAGGCCGGGGCGCCCTGGCTGATTCCGGCGGAACAGTTCTCTGTAGAACAGGTAAAGCCTCTGACGCTCTCCGACCTGGCGCTGGACGCCATGGTAACGCTGGACAAGCGCACGGTGGCCTCTGTGCTGGGAATTCCGTCCTTTGTATTGGGGGTGGGGGATTTTGACAGGGACGCCTGGAATAATTTTATCAACACCACCATCATGCCGCTGGCGCGAATCATCGAACAGGAGATGACCAAAAAGCTTTTATACTCGCCCGACCTGTTCTTCCGGTTTAATTCCTGGAGCTTGTTCTCCTATTCCGTTACGGAACTGGTGTCGGCCGGGGCGGAAATGGTGGACAGAATGGCCCTTCGGCGAAACGAATGGCGAGGCTGGCTGAATCTCCCGCCCGATCCGGAGATGAATGAGTTGTTAGCTTTGGAAAATTACATTCCCGCTGACCGCCTGGGGGATCAGGGGAAGCTTCAGCAGGGAGGTGAATAAATGGAACACAGAACCATGAAGGTGGAAAAATTCCTCACCCGGGAGGAGGACGGAAAAAAATATCTGGACGGCTATTATTCTGTTTTCAATCAGCCGTATGAAATCTGCAAAGGCTGGATTGAAGAGATCGCCCCCGGGGCTTTTTCCCGTACCCTGCGGGAGGGCGGGGATGTAAAAGTGCTGTGGAATCACAACACCGATCTGGTACTGGGCAGCACGGAGAACCGAACCGCTTATCTTTCGGAGGACGAACGAGGCCTGCACGGCCCGGTGGAAATCAACGAGGCCGACCAGGACGCCCTGAACGCCTATGCCCGCGTAGGGCGCGGGGATGTGCGCGGCTGCAGCTTCGGGTTTGATATCCGGGCCATGGAGGAAAGCTGGGACGAGGACGGCACTTATCGCACAAGGCTGACGGATGTTGATCTGTTTGAGGTTTCCCCCTGCACGTTTCCGGCGTATAAGCAAACTACCGTATCCGCCAGAAGTGCGGAAAACATTCTGACGGAACTGAAAGAAAAAAGAAAAGAAAAATGGCGGGCGGAAATGCTGGCCCGGCTGAAAGGAGAATGAGAATCTATGGCACTGAAAGCAATTATGCTCCGCCGCTCCATCGAAAAGAAAAAAGCGGAACTGGAAGCGCTGCGGCAGAAGGACGCGGAGTTTTCCACCAGGGAAGCAGAACTGGAAACGGCCATCGGCGAAGCCGACACGCTGGAGGCGGAGCAGGCCGTGGCAGAGCAGGTGGAAAGCTACGAGGCCGAGAAAAAGGCGCATGAGGAAGCAAAAACCACGCTATCGGCTGAAATCCAGGGGTTGGAGGCAGATTTGGAGAAAGAGGAAAGTGAAGCTCCCCCTCCTCCGCAGGGCGAGAAGAAAAAGGAAAGGAAGGAAAGAAAAATGGAATTGAACAACGGGATTCGCTCCCTGCCTGTGGGCCGCAGGGCCTTTGACGCTCTGCCGCTGGAGCAGCGCCGGGAAATTGTGGCACAGCCCGAGGTAAAGGAATTTTTGGCGCGTCTGCGCAGCTACAAGAGCCAGACGCGGGAGATTTCCGGCGGGGAACTGACCATTCCGGTAGTATTTCTGGATCTGATTTCCGAAAATATGTACCGGTACTCCAAACTGCTCAACCGGGTGCGCGTGCGCAATGTGCGCGGCGAGGCACGGCAGACAATTGCCGGAACGGTGCCGGAGGCTATCTGGACAGAGATGTGCGGCGCAATCAACGAACTGACTTTTGCATTTAATCAGATCGTACTTGACGGCTATAAGGTGGCCGGGTATATCCCGATCTGCAACTCCATGCTTGAGGACAGCGACATCGACCTTGCGGGCGCAATCGTGGAAATGCTGTCCGAGGCTATTGGTCTTGCGATGGACAAAGCAATTCTTTACGGCAAGGGTGCAGCCAGCCATATGCCGCTTGGTATCGTGACGCGCCTTGCGCAGTCCTCCGCGCCGGAGGGGTATCCGGCAAACGCACCTGCGTGGGTGGATCTGTCCGATTCCAATATCATCACCATCAACGGCACGACCGGGACGATCCAGGAATTTTGGACCGCCTTTATGGCCGCTGCGGCGAATACGACCACGCTTTACAGCCGCGGCCGTATGTTCTGGGCGATGAACTCCCGTACATACTGGACGCTGCGCTCGAAGCTGATCCAGTTTAACTACGAGGGGTATCCGGTCACGAACCTGCCCGGCGTAATGCCGTTTGTTGACGGCGACGTGGACATCCTTGAGTTTATCCCGGACGGCGATATCATCGGCGGCTATGGAGATCTGTATCTGCTCGCGCTGCGCTCCGGAATGGTGATCGAATCGAGCAGAGAAGTGCAGTTCATTCAGGATAACACGGTGTTCCGCGGCAAGCAGCGCGCGGACGGTATGCCGGTAGTGCCGGGCGCGTTCGTCGCTATCAATATCAACAACGTCGCGCCGACCACAACGATGGATTTCCCGGCGGATACTGCGAACGACGCGCAGTTGACTGCGCTGTCTGTGGGGACGGAATCGCTCTCTCCCACCTTCTCTGCGACAACTTACAGCTACACCATCGCCGCGGCGGCAAACGCAAGCGACAAGGTAGAAGCTACCGCGGCGCAGGCCGGGGCGAAAATCGCCATTGCCTATAACGGCACCAACGTGCGCAACGGCGGAACCGTGACATGGAAGGCAGACAGCAAGCCGTATCCCCTGACTGTGACCGTGACGCAGGGCAATAAAACCCGCGTGTATACCGTAAATGTGACCAAGGGGGAATAACTCCCCCAGCCGAAACCGGCCTGATCGGCTCGGGGGAAATCGGTAAGGCAAAAGTCGGGCAGAAAGGGGGATAACGGTGGCATACTCTCCAACAGTATGGTCCGACGGTGATCTTATCACCGCGGAAAAAATGAACAAACTTGAGCAGGGGGTCCAGAATGAGCAGGCCGGGCCGCGGGGTCCGGCAGGCCCGGCGGCGGGATTTGGAACTCCGACCGCTACAGTAGATGCGAACACCGGCACACCAGAGGTGACTGTCACAGCGAGCGGCCCGGATACAGTCAAGGTTTTCGCGTTTGCGTTTAAAAACCTGAAAGGGGCAAAAGGCGACACCGGAGCCGCAGGAGCCCAGGGACCAGCTGGAGCAACAGGACCCGCCGGAAAAGGCGTGAAGTCTATCGCGCTGACAACAACGAGCGGAGCCGTAACGGGTGGAACAGTGACGTTTGACGACGATTCAACCGCCTCTATCACTGTGACCGAAAGCGGGGCATAAAAATGACGCAGGCCGATCTTTTAACGCTTCTTCAAGCTGATTTGAATATCCTTTCCCCTGATGCGACGCGGCTTGCGCAGCTCCAGCACTTGATCGCCACAGCGATCCAACTAATTGCGCGCGAGGGGGCGATGCTGCAGGAGCCTTACTCCATAGAGGACGGCCATCTGATCGTGATGTATGCGGCCTATCTGTTCCGGAAACGGGCGACCGAGGAACCGATGCCGCGCATGCTGCGTTGGGCGCTGAACAACCGTATTTTTGGAGAGAAGGCGAAGCAATGAATCTTGACTCCGGCGTGGCTATGATTTGGCGGGGAAGCAACACCTCCCCCGCCGGGTCTATGCCCGCATACCGCTATGAAAAACTGTGCGAAAGCTATTACGGGGATAAAACCGTAGGCGTCACCCGCTTTTGGACGGCGAAGGCGCAGGACGACCGGGCGGATCTGCTGATACAAATCCAGCGGAACAGCGGGATATCCGCAGCGACCGACCGGTGCCAGCTTTCCCCATACCTGGATTTGGATGCCGCGGGAATGTATAAAATCCTGCAGGTGCAGCAGGTAACGGATGAAAACGGACTGCCAATGACAGATTTGACCCTGCAGAGAATCGAGGTGCTAGATGATGAATGAAGTTGTGCAGCTGCTCTTAGGGCTCACCGATAGAGTTTACCATTTTGAGGCCCCGGAAAACGCGGCTCCCCCTTACATCGTGTGGCAGGAAATCGGGCAGGGGGAAATTTTATCAGGGGACGACAGCCAGGACACATACGCCACAGCCGGTACCATCGATATTTTCAGCCGGAACGAAAAGGAACCGCTTGTCTCTTCCGTTTACCGGGCGCTGAACGACGCATGCATCTCATTTTACAAAAAATCGGTGCAGTACGAACCGGACACAAGGTTGGTTCACACGGAATACGAGTTTGACGTACTGGGGGAGGGCGGCGGCGAATGGCAAGCGTGAAGCTGCGCACGTCGGATGCGCTTATCCGGCAGCTGTCTCAAATCAGTGGAGAAGGAGCGGACGAGGCGGCGAAGCGGGCGATTTACGTGGGCGCCGGGTACATGGCGGAACGAATAAAAGAGAGCCTGCGCGGGGTGGTGTCTGAAAACGCCACCGGAGATCTGGAAAAATCCCTGGGCATTACCACCATCAAACTAAACAGAAGAGGGGACTGGGCGGCAAAAATCGGATTCCACGGCTATGACCGGAAGGGCACGTCCAATATCCTCAAAGCGCGAATTTTGGAATCTGGCAGCAGCAAGCAGCGCAAGCGGCCGTTTTTTAGCCCGGCGGTAAAGAAATACCGCACAATCGCGGAGGAGCGAATGAAAAACGAGGCCGAAATGACGATAGAAAAATACTTGGAGGGATGAGTAAATGGCATGGATTGGCGTAAGATACCCGCGCTTTTGCCCTTACACCGTACAGATCCAGGAGGACGGCTCTGAGCTGGAGGTGTTGGGCACCGGAAAAGTGATGGGCAAGGCCATGCGTATTAGCACCACTATCAGCGCCGACCCGGTAATCCAGTATGCGGACGACGGTCCCGCCGAGGTGGTGACGGAATTCAACAGCGGCACCATCACAAACGAAAACAACGACCTGATCGCCTCTGTGGAGGCAGAACTTCTGGGCCACACCCTGCAGGACGGGGAGATTATTGCTAAGGCCGACGATAACCCGCCATACTGCCGCGTGGGGTGGGTGGAATCCCGAATTTTGAACAACGTGCGCAGCTATGTGGGGCAGGTTTACATGCGGGTGAAATATTCCCCGCCCGGGAAGGATTTGCAGACGAAAGGGCAGAGCATCACCTTTACCGGGGCCACTCTCAACGGCACCATCATGCTGAACGCGGATCGGGAATACGAGCGGCACAAGGATTTCACCACGCTGAACGAGGCCATCGCATATATTGACAAGCTGCTGAACGTGGGTGGGGAAATTCCAGAGCTGACCGTCACCACAGTGCCCACCAACGCCGCGACCGGGGTAGCCTTGGACGCCGATGTGGTGGCGACCTTTTCCAATGTAATTGACCACGGGAGCGCGGCTCTGTTTAATGCCACCACTTATGAGCCTGTGGAGTTTTCCAGCAGCTTTGACGGTACAAAAAAGATTCTCACCGTTTCCCCGACGGAAAACCTTACCGCCTCCACCAAATACCTCTTTGTCTTAACCGGCGTAGTGGACGCATACAACCAGGCACTGGAGGATAAAGCGATCACTTTCACCACGGGCACGGGAGGTTGAACATGGCAAAAATTGAGCTGAAAGGGCGGGAATACCCCCTGCTGTTCGATATGAATCTGCAGGAAAAAATCCAGGAACGCTACGGGGACGTGAGGAACATCACCGCCCAGGTGCTGCGGTACGCGGAGGCCCGATGGCTGCTGGCGGAGGCCATCAACGAGGGATTCCGGCATGAAGAATATTTTAACGGAGCTCCACACAGGGAAATCACCACAGAGCAAGTGGGGGTGATCACCTCTTTTTCCGATTTTTCCAGCGGGAAAATTGCTGGGGCTCTGCTGGATGCCCTAAATGAAAGCCTGGAGGGCGGTAAAAAAAAATTGACGCTGGAGGATTTGGAACAAGCGGGTTTGAAAATCTTGCAGGAGACAGCACAAAAATCAACTTCCGCCGAATAAAGGCGCTTGCCATGCATTACCTGGGGTACAGCTGGAAAGAGTACGGCTTATCCCAAATGAAGGATATTTTGGCAGAACTAGAAGAAATTATCAATATTTTAAGTGGGAAGGGGGCGGAACAGCGTGCCGGGGAACCAGAATAGAAGCGTAGGGCTTGATATTTCTGTGAAAGGGGAAAAGGAATTCAAAGCCTCGCTAAGTGAAATCAGTGCGGCGCTGCGGGTGAACAACGCCGAGCTGGAGCAGGTAAAAGCGGCCTACGATGGGAACGAGAATTCCATTGATGCCCTCACCGCCAAGTACGATGTGCTCGATCGCACCCTGCTCACCCAGAAGGAACGCGTGGAGGCTTTGGAGGATTCCCTGGAAAAGACCGGAAAGCGGTATGGGGAAACCGATCAAAGAACCTTGCGTCTCAGAGAATCCCTGATCAAGGCCCAGACACAGATGACCAAGACAGAAAAAGAACTGGAGGATGTGTCCGAGGCCTTAAAAAACACAGACCAGGAAACCGAAAAGCTGTCCCTTTCCCTGGACGATATCGCAAGCGCGGCAGGGATCGAACTCCCTCCCGCGCTTTCTTCGTTAACGGAAAAGTTGGGCGGGGCCTCGGGGGCCTGCCTTGCGTTGGTGGGCAGCCTGGGCGCAGTGGTTACAGGGTTGGTAAGCGCCAGCATGTCCACCGCGCAGACGGCAAAAGACTTGCAGGTAATGTCGCAGACTACCGGCCTCACGGTGGAGCAGCTGCAGGAATTATCCTACGCCAGCGCAGCCCTGGGTATAGAAGAGGATGAAGTCCAGGACAAGATGAAGGACTTAACCTCCGCCATGCGGGAGGCGCGGGACGGCTCTGAGGACGCGCAGCAGGCCTTTGAAAAGCTGGGTGTAAGCATTACCGACCGGAATGGGGAGCTGCGAAACGCCGGAGACGTGTTCTTCGATGTGGTGGATTCTCTGGGAAGAATCGAAAATGCCACCGAGCGGGATGCTCTGGCCATGCAGATTTTCGGCGAGGAAGCGCAGAAGCTGAACCCCATCATCGAGGCGGGAAGCGGCACAATCAACGCTCTGGCTCAGGAAGCGAACAATCTGGGGTATGTGATGGACGGCAATACGGTGGAAAGTTTTTCCGAGCTGGACACTGCTTTTGAAAAATTTCAAAAGCAGGCTGACGCGGTAAAAAACTCTTTTGCGTCCGCCCTTCTCCCCGTACTGACCGCTCTTTTTAACGCGATTTCCAGTATTCCCGCCCCGGTGCTGCAGACGATGGTCGTCCTGGTGGGAATGGTTACCACTGTTTTGACAGTAGTAAAGGCTATAAAAGAAATGTCGTCTACAGTTTCGTCTGTCAAAAGCTTTTTTGATACCTTTGACAAATCCAGCTTGAAAACAACCGCTATCGTTTTAGGGGCTGTGGCAGCGCTGATCGCTTTGGCCGCCATCATCGCAGTAATCATCGGGAAAAGCGGGGAAATAGAGTCAGCAATGAAATCCGTGAGTACGAGCGTAGGAAATATCCAGAGTTCTGTTACGGATGTGCAGACTAACTACAGAAACGTTCCCCGATACGCCAGAGGAACTAGTTTCCACCCCGGAGGCCGGGCCGTAGTAGGCGAGGAGGGGCCTGAGCTGGTAGACCTCCCCGCCGGCACACGGGTGTACAACGCCCGCCAGACAAGCAGGCTGCTTTCCGGCGGGGAAACGAACATTTATTACATTACCATCGACGCAAAGAGCGTCGAAGAGTTTGACGATATCGTGAGGATTGCCAATCAGAAAAAGTCCAGCATCCGGCAAGGAAATGTGAAAAAGTAAGGGGGTGAGATTGTGGCGACTTTAAAAATTGAGTGTGCGGATAGCATAGGAGCATTAACCAAAAAAACGCTTTATGTAGATGGGGAAAAGACTGCGCTTTATGCTGTAGATGATGATGAATACTTTTGGTTTCAAGGGATAAAAGAATATGTAGGGTATCATAAAGCGACAGTCGAATTTTCCGGCGTAATTCACAACGATATTTTTAATTATAGCACTAGCTATATTGCAGGATATACGTTTACTGCAACAGATTTAAGTTTTTTAAATACTTCTAATCTCATTTCTGCAAAATTAGTATTAAATGTATTTTGGGTAAAACCAACTGGCGCAAATGTTAATCTGGCTTCAGCGGGATATCCTATAAAAATTGTTTCCGCTAAATATTCGGAAGGCGGAGCAGCAACACTCCATGGATTTTCACAAGCAGCGGCAGATGAAAGAAATTTATTTAAATATGTTGAAAATGTCGAAAGTAGTCAAACGGTAGAAGTTGATTTGTCAAATTCTACAAGCGTAATAAAAAACTTAGTAGAAAATGGACTTATTATAACCACAGTTGGATCCTCATATCCTCAAACTAAAATATACGGAATAGAATCATCTTCTGCTCCGTATATCGAAATCGAATATCTCAGCGACGATACGCCGCCAACAGCTTCTCCTCTTTCTCCTGTTTCAGACGTTGTAAACGGAGATAAACCTATCACCTTTACATGGAGCTATTCTCAGGATGTAAACGAGCCGCAAAGCCATTACTCGATCCAGCAGCAAACATCCAGCGGATGGCAGGATTTAATTCCCAAAACAGCCGGAACCGCTCATACAGCGACAGTACCGGCAGGCACTTTTACGGCAGGGCAGGCAGCGTGGCGCGTTATGGTTTGGAGCCAAAATGGCACAGTTGCATCCCAGTGGAGCGACCCGGCCTATATCATTGTCCAGTCCCAGCCGAAAGCGCCGAACATTACCAGCGCCGGAACAAGCCCCAGCCCCACTTTTGCGTGGCAGGCAGCCCAGCAGCAGGGCTATGAAATCATTCTGGGAGATTATCAAGCCGGAGTAAAGTATGGCACGGAAAAAACATGGACTTATCCGGGAACGCTGCAAAACGGAAATGTGACTTTTCAAATCCGCGTGCAAAACGCGCAAGGGATTTGGAGTCCGTGGGCCGGGGTGGAAACGTATATTTCCAATGTACCGCAAGGCACGGTATCGCTTTCCGGGAACGTCAAGGATCAAGCCGTATCTCTTTTATGGACTTCCAGCGGGCTGACAGCTTCGCAATACCATGTTTTGCGGGACGGGAAAGTGATTGCCGCTACTCAAAGCACAGCTTTCACGGACTACTATTCCGCCGGAAAATGCGCTTATCAGGTGTATGCAATGCTTTCTGGAGGATATTACACGCCGTCAAACGTACTGACGGAAATCGTGAAACCAAAATACGCCATGATTTCCCTTACTTCCTCAATCTCATGGATTCCTCTGCGCATCAAAAGCGGAGGGCTTCCGACCTACGGCAGCGAAATGCAGGCGCAAGCGGCGTTTGTCCATTATCAGGGCCGGGAACTTCCCGTGGCCTATACGACCGGATTTTTGGACAAATCCTATACCTACTCTTTTTCGTTTTTGCGGAAAGAAGATATGCAGGCGTTTGCGAAGCTGTGCGGCCAGATGGTAATCCTCAAAACTCCGCAGGGTGAACGCTCCATAGGAATTTTGACCGGGATTTCCGCCACCCGGCAAAACAGAATCAATGATTTTTCCTTCTCCATTACGGAGATTGATTTTTCGGAGGTGGAGTTGAATGCCTGAAATCAAATCAAAGTTCCTGCTTTCCAGAAATAACGTGGATTTCAGTGAGCTGTTGGCCGTAGACGGGGGAAATCCCACAATCCGAATGGTTGTGAGTGCGGAGGTCAAAATGGTTTTGGAAGGAACATTTTTGCAGAATCCGCAGATGAATTTCATCCAAGATCATTTGAAACCTGTGTTTTACATCGACGGGAAAGGCTATCAAGTAGGCGAATACATCGTAACGGACGCGGTGCTGAATACGGTTGACGGCACGCGGAAAGAACTGGAAATCACCGCATATGATCTGACCTATCTTGCGAAGCAAAGCAAAATCGAAGATCGCCTATTGATCAAAGCCGGAACGCTCTACACGGATGCGATTCGCGCGCAGATTGTCGATTCCGGGATTTTAAACTTTATCGTTGTGCCTAACACAGCCACTTTTGCCACGGATCGGGAAGACTGGGAGCCGGGAACAAGCCGACTGCAAATCATCAACGATTTGCTTTCCGAAATCAACTATAACTCTTTGTGGATGGATTTGAGCGGCACGGTGCGGGGAACTCCCTATCAGCAGCCGCTTGCGGAAAACATCACGATAGAGTACAGAAACGACCAGTACAGCATTTTGTACCCGGATGACAGCAGCACAACGGATATTTTTGATAAGCCGAATGTTTTCATTGCCGTTGTGGAAAATCCGGATCTCCCCGAAAATCTCAGGGCGGAAGCTGTAAACGATGATCCCACGGTTCCGTATTCCACCGTGAACCGTGGGCGTATCGCACAATATGAAAAGCTGGATAATATCGCATCTCAGGCCGAACTTCAGGCCTATGTGGATAATTTGAAATTCAAAAGCCTGATGTCCACGCAGGAAATAGAATTTTCAACGGCTGCAAATCCGGTTCACAGCGCCTTTGATATCATCGGATTTTATAAGGACGATCTTACCGGAATCTACGAAGAAACCGAATGGAGTTTTCCCTTTACGCCGGGGCAGGCAATGACGCATCGAGCAAGGAGGGCAATTTTCGAATGATTGAGAATGAGCAGCAGCTTGCGGAGCTGATTCCGGCAGAACCGCCGGAGCAAACGATTGCAACGATTGCAAGCATAGGGACAAGCGGGATTGTGCTGGATTTCGGAGAGAAAGAGTATTCCTGCAATCAAGGAATAAAATTTTCTGTGGGGCAGAGAGTTCTTGTTGAGAAAAGATCTGGAACCTATGTTGTAGTCTGCCCGATTGGGGCGCCGATAACAGAGCTTGTTGCAGACAAAGCAACGTATGCAGACAACGCAGGAACAGCGGAAACAGCCACAACAGCCACTAATGCAACAAACGCGACCAATGCAACAAACGCGACAAATGCAGAAAACGCGGAAATCTCAGAGATGGCGAAGTCTATCCGATCCCCTATCAATTCTCAAAAGATCCAGTTTAACGTGAGTGGCGGGGTACTTAGCTATAGAGTTGGAAGCAGCTCTTGGGTTGCGCTGCAGAACGCTTGAAGGAAAGGATGCGAGTAAATGCAGATAGAAAGCAAGAAAAAGAAGCTTTGCCTGGAGCCTTTGCGCGGGATCATCACTCAAGGGGAAAAAATGGCGGACACAGTCATATTTCGCCTTCCGGCTACCTATGGGGCACTGATCCTTTCGGATCTATCCTGGCAAATCCGCGCCGCCAGCGAAAAAAACACGCTTGTTACCGCGGATCTTACCGCCTCTTCCGGAGGAGAATTTTGCCTCGTGCAATGGGAGGTTTCCGCAGATTTTACTGCTGTTTCCGGAGCTCTCTCTCTCATGCTTGTAGGTACTGATTCCGAAGGAAACGTAGTGATCAAGTTCCCCGGGGATGATCCAATCTGGATCCGGGATTCTGAGACGGGAGAATACGCCCCGCCTCCGGACGTGCTTGAGCAAGCCATCATAGGGATTCAGCAGGCGCAAGCAGCTCTGGAAAGCGCACAGGAAAGCCTGGAGGATGCTGCCCAGGCGCTGCAAAACACAACGGCAAACTTCCGCATACTAAACCATTATGATAGCCTTCCGGAGCTGCAGTCCGCTATCACAAATCCATCCGTGGGTGACGCATATGGCGTGGGGGATCCTACGGTAGTGTATGTATGGAATGGATCTGCCTGGACGCAGCTCCCCGGCGTGTTGGTTTCCCCTTCCTTGCCCATGTCCGTTGCCAACGGCGGCACTGGCGGCACCACCGTAACGGAAGCGCTTGCCAACCTCGGTGCGCAGGCAAGCAACAACCTTTTGGTGAATCCCCGATTTAAGTACAACAGCCGCAGTCAGCAGAGCTATTCCAGCTCATCCGGTGATTTCTTTTCCTTTGATGGGTGGATTGCGCAAGGAAGCGCGGGCGCGGTTTCTGTTTCAGCAAATTCCGGCGGGGGTATTACGCTTACAACATCGGCATCGAATCAAGGCATTAAGCAGCATGTTTACAAAAACAAAATGCCAAACGGGACATACACCATTTCGATTTTGGTGAATGGCACCGTTTTTTCCGAAACGTTTGCTTTTTCCGGCTCAGACGTTGTGAATTCGTATACGGGGCAGAATTTTTCTTATGCTGTTGTAAGTGCGACATCCGATACTTATGCTATTTTCCTTCTCGTTGAGTATCTCACCACCCAGCAAAGCTATACCATCACAGCCGCAAAGCTTGAACGCGGCTCCGTGTCAACCTTGCAGGCAGAGCTTGACAATCCTCCCCCGGAAGATGTGGAAAAGCTCAAGCTCGATATGTATGATCTTGATCCGGGCAGATGTGCCTACTTACCTTGGCACAACGAAAACCTGCTGGACAACTGGTATTTTGTCGGCGGTGGTTCCCAGCAGGGCGGCGGGCAGTTCCCCATCAATCAGAGAGGGGAAACGTCTTGGAACACCGGAGGCTATCATCTGGATAGATGGAAACAGGAAATAGACGGATCCGGGGAACTTGGAGAAGAAGGATTTACGCCCGCAGTTACACAAACGATGGCAACAACCCAACCGGTTGAAGAATCCGTTTTTAAAAGGTTGCTCGGAAAAAAGGTTACGATTTCAGCATTACTTAGCTCGGGTGAATTTAGATCGCGTACAATACAATTTCCTAGCGATATTTCTCAAGGTTTTGTAGAAAGTGTTGCGTTTTCAAATGGAGGCGAAATTTGTATTGCTTCATATCCTGGTACTAAAACTTATCAGTTATGTAGGATTTATATTCCATCTGATTCTAACAAGCTAACTTTTGCCGCTATCAAAGTGGAACTTGGTCATCTCTCCACCCTTGCCCGAAAAGATGAATCCGGGAACTGGGTTCTCAACGATCCTCCCCCGAACTTCGAGCAGGAGCTTGCAAAGTGCCAGCGGTATTACATAGCACTAAATGGGTCCGGTTGGATTGGTAGTGGACAAATTGACGCTGGAGGAGCAGGTGGGCAGTTCTTTATTCCTCTACCGGTAACAATGAGAAAAGTTGTTCCAACAATAGCTGGAAATCTTAGAGTTTACAATTCGAGTAATAATATCCAAGTCACAAATGTGGTTGCCACTGGAAGCTCTTCGAATGGAATAAATGGGGCATTTAGTATTTCTGGATGGAATGATAGCTCTGGAGGTTCTCTAAATGTATTGCTAAATGTAAATGAGATTTTAGGTATTTCCGCTGATTTGTAAAAGGAGACCAACTATGGAAAATCTTTATGAAATCACACAGGAACCGGAGATCGAAATGCCGGAGCCGTATCACGTTTATGTGCAGACGGACGGGCAAAGCCGGATTACCGCCGTCAACAGCTCCGCGTTTGTTCCCGCTGAATGGGGCACAGAAATCGATTCCGGCCTTGGGGACAAGTACCATCACGCGCAGGGAAACTATTTCGCCGACGGGCTGTACACTTCCGACGGAATCCCGCGCTATAAGCTCGTGGACGGAGCAGCGCAGGAGCGCACGGAGGAAGAAATCGAAGCGGACAGAGCGGCGCTTCCGGAGCCTGTTATCCCACCCACAAATGCGGAACTGGAGGCAGAAAACAAGCTTTTAAGAGCGCAGCTTCAAGCGGCAACCGATCGGCAGGATTTCATTGAGGACTGCATCGCAGAAATGGCGATGGTAGTATACGCAGTATGATAACCGCAATTCAGCGGTTTTTAAGGAAAATCATTTTCAATTTTGAAAGGATGGTACAAATGATGGCTATGTTTTTTGCACAGAGAGTGATCCTCGGGAAAAACACCTTTGCGGAAGTGCCGAAGGCTTTGAAAGCGGGCTGCGCGGAAGTGCTGCTCGAAAGCGGCCTGCCGGAGCTTGTCCCCGCTGAGTACGGCGGAACCGCCGCGGAGTAAAGGGGGGGGGAACGCGCGGATGACTGATCAACGGTACATGGAGATCGTCAAGGCGTTGGCCTACGGGGAAGCGCCCTCGACGATTGCAGAGGCGGAAAGCGCCCGCGTGGAAGAAGTGGAGGCCATTGCCACGCAGGACGCGGACAAGGTTTCGGCGCGGCGCGCTGCGTTGAAGGAGGCGGGGTATCTGTGAAGGGCATTGACGTATCCAGCCATCAGGGCCTGATAGATTGGGCAAAGGTGAAAGCGTCCGGCATTGAGTTTGCCATTGTGCGGGCAGGCTACGGCCAGTATTCCACGCAGGTGGACGCCAAAGCGCACCAGAATTTTTTTGGCGCGCTCGGCGCTGGGCTTCATGTGGGCGCGTACTGGTTCAGCTATGCGACCACGCCGGAAGAGGCAAAAGCAGAGGCTGATCTTTGCGCGGACACGATCGAAAAGTACAAGGGGAAGCTTGACTTTCCCGTGTACTTTGATTACGAGTATGACAGCGAGATCTACAGCAAGCAGAAAGGCGTCACGCCCACGCAAGCCCTGCGGGAATCCCTTGCAAAGGCTTTTTGCGAAGAGATCGAGGCAAGAGGCTGGCGCGCAGGCGTTTACACCAATCTGGATTATTTGCGAACCCGCTGGCGCATGGATGCCCTGAAATCGTGGGAAATCTGGCTTGCGGACTACACTGGCAGCCCGGATGTTTCCTGCGGCATGCAGCAGACCGGCAGCACGGGGAAAATCAACGGCATTTCCGGCAACGTGGACACCGACACCGCTTTCACAGACTATCCCGCGCTCGTGCGTGAAAAGGGATGGAACGGCTTCAAGGCAGAGGCCGCAGGCTGGACGAGTGACACGACGAACGGCACGGACAATCCCGTTATCATCGCATCTGATGCCCATTACACGGTGAAAATCACCGGCGAAGATATTGGCCTTGTATGCGGTGAGAGCGGAGGCAAGCCCGCGGCGTTCCGCCTTGTGCGCTGCCGCAGAGAGGGCAATGCCACACTTTGGCACGTTATCCCCGTCGGAGAGCCGGGGCAGGAGGCCGGGATTTACCCCGCAGGCGGCGGAGATCGCATTTTCGTGGTGCGCATCGAGAAGGCGGTGTAAGGATGGGAGACGCGATTACATGGCAGCAGCTCGCCGCCATTCTCGGCGGCTTTATTGCGGCGATGGGCATCCCTTCCGCCATAACCGGCCTGCTGTCCTACCGGGCGAAAAAGCGCATGGAAAAGCACGAAGCAGAGCAGGCTGAAAAGCAGGAGGCTCAGGAGCAGCTCCTGCTCCTGCTTGTGCAGATGTCGCGCAGCAGCATCGCCCTCAACGAAGCGACGGCCCACGCCATCCAGCGCGGCCACGCCAACGGCGATATGGAAGCGGCGCTCAAATACGCCGCCGATACAAAACACAAGCTCAAGGATTTTCTGGCAAAGCAGGGCATCCATGCTTTGCTTGATGAGTGAAAAGGAGGAACGCACAATGAAAATCAATTGGAAAGTACGGGCAAAGAATCCGGTGTTCTGGGCGAATCTCGCAGCGGCCATTGTTCTTCCCATTCTGGCCTATATGGGCCTTTCGTGGGAAGACATGACATCTTGGCAGGCGTTCGGGAATCTGTTCGCTCAGGCGGTTCAGAATCCTGTCATCGTTGTATCTGTTGTGGTTTCCATCTGGAATCTGATTAACGACCCCACAACGAAGGGGCTTTCTGATAGTGAAAAAGCCCTTACATACGAAAAACCTTCGGAATGAGGCGAAAGCATGGGGATTGGAAGGTGTGGGCGCTTGTCCCGCTGAATGCCGTGCTGATTTCGATCAGCGCCAACAAGGCTTACGATTCCCTTACTCAAAAGAAATAGTTTTCACGCAGCGTGCGGGTTACATTCCGCACGCTGTTTTAATAACGGAAATGACGTCTTCCAGATGCTTGCCTCTGCCAAAGAAAGAGCCTTTTTCGAGGTCAAAGTACACGCTATCCATGCTTTCGATCCAGCGGCGTCCCTCGGCGTTGGAAATAGTCTCGCCGTTGAGCTTAACAACACTCAAGTTGCCGGTCTTGTAGTAGTGAAGCCACAGGCCGATCTTTTCCTGCAGGAAATCAAAATGGAAGTACACTCTTCTCTTGCCGTACTTTTCCCAAAGATTACCAATGGAAACCATCTTCGCAATCGTCCACGCGCGATGCAGGCATACCGCAAAAGCTTCTTTGCCAGCACGGAAAAGCTCCCATGCTTTTTTCATGATTTCGGATTTGTTGTACTTCGTCATTTTATTTTCCTCCTTGTCTTATCTCCTTGACTGTATCTACATTATAATACTTTAGAGTATTATTGTCAAGCGGTTTGGCGCACTTTTTTCAGATTTTTTCAAAAAAAATTTGCCCCGCTGTATATCAGCAGGGCAAGCTTTACGTTTTCTTGTACCTCCCAGTGTGCACGCGGCGGTCTGGCCATTCTTCTCTTGAATCGATCAGCCAATCTCGGCCGATTTTTTGCACCGTTTGGAAGGCTCCTCTTTTTACCAGCTGCCGGGCATTCGCAGGGTCTTTCCCGTGCTGCCTGGCGTACTCTGCGAGTGGAATCAGCATTTATCTATCTCCTTCTTCGTCAAACCAGAAAATGAGAGAATCCTTGTCGATACCATTTTCTTCCGCCTGACGCAGAATATCTGCCTTGAGATCGTCGTAGGTAGCGGTTTCGTCCCCCTCGACCATTTCGCGCTCCGCGTACAGCTCGATTGGTTCGTCATCCGTCTCGATGGTAACCATCATCCAATCGACCGCAGCAGTCGTATATCTGCCCTCACCGCCTTGATATGTCACTTTGTACTTCTTCATGATTATTTCCTCCTGTCTGTTTCTTTGACTGTATCTATATTATAATACTCTATGGTATTATAGTCAAGGGGTTTTGCAAAACTTTTTCAAGATTTTTTGACTACTTTTTGACTACTACGCATCGTAACAAACAGGATAAAACAGGCGACAAAGCGGCGCAAGGGAAAGCAGACCATTGTGTTTTTCTGCCACCCATACAGCGCCTTTGAGCGGGGGTTCAATGAGAACATGAACAGACTGATTAGACGGTTTTTCCCCAAGGGCACCAGCTTTGACACCGTAAAGCCGGAGGAGGTGAGGGCGGCAGAGAGGTGGGTGAACAACTACCCCCGCAAGTTGCTGGGGTGGAAATCGGCGGCCATGCTCTTTGAGAAAGAGCTCCTGTCCGCTTGACGGCACATAAAGCAAGCCAGCCGAATGGGCTTGACCCCATCCGGCTGGCTTGCCATGTTGTTTTGTTGTGAAAACGCCCAATAGGGGCGCTTTTTATTTGTGCTGATTGCCGTTTTTTCTTGACTTATGCAAATTTCCCTTGACTTTTAGCTTGGCACCCACTACACTTAGTTTGCAGGGTCCAGATTGTAAAATCTGGCACCCGGCAAGCTAAGTTTTTTTATGCCCGCAAGCAGAAAAGAGGTGAGAACATGGCGAGCTACACTTTCGCAACGCTCCAGGCCCGGCAGGCGCTCCAGGAGCTTTGGGAGCAAGGCAAAACGGTCAAAGACATGGCGGAGGCCCTTGATGTGCCGCTGTCCACGCTCTACACGGAACTGCGCCGGGGCCGTTCTGGGGTCCGCCTCCCGGACCAGCGATTGCAGTATGATGCTTCCCTTGCCCAGCTCAGGATGCATCAGGAACTTGAGCGGAGGGGAAAGCAGAGCTGCTGAGGTACATACCCGCACCACCGCTTTTCACAACATTCAAAGGAGGACATCACCAATGAAAACCACTGTTCAGAACATCGCCCCCGGCAAGGCCATTGATTACCACGGGGAGCCCTGCCTGGTGCTGGAGCACCGCAAGGACGGCACC
>ERZ1090864.564-NODE-566-length-20223-cov-46.119248_pt1 | contig 20223 bp, 13 predicted proteins | sample MGYA00478479_ERZ1090864 | MGnify/ENA primary metagenome ERZ1090864 (study PRJEB33644, sample SAMEA5815743) | chicken gut metagenome | biome: Chicken; feature: Gastrointestinal Tract; material: Caecum | place: Ireland | collected 2019-01-01 | study: A study of the...
TTGCTCATTTTAATCCTTTCCCTATTTCAGTGTCTCTGTTATAGGGAGCATATCAGGCAGTAAAGGAGATTCGGGACAAAGTGGTAATCGCCACGAAAATGGGGGTCAGCCACAATGCAGACCGCTCTTTGAAACTGGACAGCAGCCCGGAAACCATCCGCCGGAGCGTGGAGGGCAGCTTGAAAAAGCTGGGGACAGACTATATTGACCTGTATTACCAGCATAGGATTGACCCGAAAGTGGAGCCGGAAACGGTTGCCGAAGCTATGGCAGAACTGATAAAAGAGGGGAAAATCCGCTACTGGGGAATTTCAGAGGCAACGGAAGAATATCTGCGGCGGGCGAATGCCATTTGCCCGGTTACAGCGATTGAGAACCGTTACTCCATGATGGCCCGGTGGCATGAAACGATTTTTCCTGTATGCGAAGAACTGAATATTGCCTATGTTGCGTTCTCCCCTATGGCCAACGGTTTTCTTACAGGAAAGTACACACCGGGTACGAAGTTTGAGGGCAGCCAGGATTATCGTGCGTCTATGCCGCAGTATACAGAGGAAGGCTTTGCAAAAGCAAAAGAACTTTTGGATATGCTTACGAAAATGGCAATCGAAAAAAACGCTACGATGGGGCAGCTGTCGCTTGCATGGATGATAAATAAAAAGCCCTATATCGTGCCAATTCCCGGTTCACGTAAAATTGAACGTCTGAAAGAGAACTTTGAAGCGGGCAATATCGTTTTGACAAATAACGAAATTGCTGTGATTGATTCTAAGCTGGACACAATGGATTTTGAAGTTTTCGGCGGTCACAGCAGCAAGTAAGAGACGGTGAAAATGCAACTGAATTCGTCACGCAGTCTTAGTGAAGCTGTGCCGGAGGCGGAAACGGGAAGTTTCCCTTGATGATCTGATGAATGGAGAAGTTTGTCCAGCTTGCCGGTCACGCCCCATTTTTCTACATCCTTTCGTCCATTCTACCGCCCGTCGATTGACTCCACCGGTGCCTTCTGCTACACTGAGGCCAACAACACGCCACGAGGTGACTGTATATGTACGAACTGGACAAAGAAGCCTTTGGCCGCTTTCTTGCCGGGCTGCGGAAGGAAAAGGGCCTCACCCAGCGCCAGCTGGCCGAAAGGCTGTTCGTCTCTGACAAAGCTGTCAGCAAATGGGAGCGAGGAGTTTCCCTTAGATAAAGATACCTCCCACCCACGCTCCTGCTTCCACCGTCATTATTACTGAACCACGAAAGATCTCCGGTGGCTGCAAAAGTTGCCACCCCAGCCCCATCCGCACACGATTGAGCACCACTTTCACGCACTAAAGCCCCACCTGCGTTGCCGAAGTTATTGAGCTGCCTCGCCGGTCAGATAGGCCACACATGCTCCAAATCGTACATCGGGCAACATCCTGCGATAAGGTGTAAACGCCTCGCGAAATAGCGTACTTGTCAAGTACGGCCTCCAAGTAAGAAAATAGTTCTATGTAGTGGATGCGTATTTTTGAGATCAGTCTCAAAAACACACGCCCTCACAGAGAGAATCCACAGAGAAAGCAAACGCAGAAAAGAGCGCAAGAAAGAACAACGGCTTCAAACCATTGTGCTTGAGATAGTTCTCATCAACATTCTTGACACCGTCAGATAGAGCGGATATGCCACGCTCCTTTGCTGCCTGCCATACATCTCGGAAGCAATGTAATATCCTTGTCAAATAATCCAGGAAGTGGTGCGCTTTACTCCACCATCACGCTCTTGGCCAGATTCCGCGGCTTATCCACATCCAGGCCCCGCGCCACGCTCAGGTAGTATCCCAGCAGCTGCAGCGGGATCACCGCCAGGCTGGCGGCAAAGTGCTCGTCGGTCTTGGGGATGTAGACGGTGAAATTGGCGGTATCCTCCAGCGAGTAGTTACCATAGCTGGTCAGGCCCATCAGATAGGCCCCGCGGGACTTGCACTCCACCATGTTGGAGACGGTCTTTTCAAACAGCTCGCTCTGGGGCAGTACCCCAATCACCAGGGTGCCGTCCTCGATCAGGCTGATGGTGCCGTGTTTCAGCTCGCCGGCGGCGTAGGCCTCCGAATTGTAGCTGATCTCTTTCATCTTGAGGCTGCCTTCCAGGCTGACAGCATAGTCGATGCCGCGGCCCACAAAGAACACATCGTGAGCATTGGCAAACTTGGCGGCAAACCACTGGATACGCTCTTTGTCCTCCAGCACCCGCTCCACTTTGCCGGGCAGGGCTGCAAGCTCGGCGATCATTTCCTGATACGTTGTTTCTTCCAGCTGGCCGCGAACTTTGGCGAACTGCATGGCCAGGGCATAGCAGGCCGCCAGTTGGGCCGAGTAGGCTTTGGTGGTGGCTACAGCTATCTCGGGGCCAGCCAGAGTGTAAAAGACATAATCGGCCTCCCAGGCAATGCTGCTGTCCACTACATTGACGATAGCCAGGGTCTTGAGCCCCCGGCTTTCGCTTCCCGCAGGGCAGCCAGGCTGTCTGCCGTCTCACCGCTCTGGCTGATGACGACCACCAGTCCTCTGGGGTCCAGCGGCAGATTGCGGTAGCGGAATTCGGAGGAGAGCTCCCGGTCACCGATGTAGTAGACGCTGCGGGTGTATTTCAGGATTGCCGGCACGTCCGGGGCCACATAGGTCTCACCGCCGGCAATGCCGATGATCATGGGGGAATCCTTCCGGGCCGCATAGATCTCCCCCGGATAATCCTTGAACATCACTTCCAGGCCATAGCTGCTCCGCACCCGCACCATCGTCTTGGTGATGGTGTTGATGGGGCCCATTCTGTACTTTTTGTAGTAATAGTCCACCAGCTTGATAAGGACTTCTGTGTCGGTCTGGCTGTAAAAGGTATTGTTTTGCCCGGGCATAACAGATGCGTACCTGTTCGGGTCCTGTACTGCTGCGAAGCCGAGGCGCGTCCTGCGGACGAAACAGCCGAGGCAAAGCAGGGGCAGCGCTCTGATTTTTGCAAGCCCGCAGCGGCGGGCGCAGCAAATAGAGAAACGGCCGGCGCAGCCCGGCCCGTCAAACCCGCCAACAGGTATCAACCCGCGCGTATCCGAATCCCTTCCCTGGTCCGGATACGTTTTTTCTTTGTCCGAAGTGCCCTGCAGGGGGTATTAAAGCACAACAGAACAGCAAAAGAGCGGGGCACTGCCTGTCCAACGGCAGCGCCCCGCTTTTCTTTTATCTTTTCAAGCGGGCTTACGGTTTTTCCGCCCCGCGCAGGCGGGCGGCCAGAGCGATGACCCGGCCGGCGCTGCGGCGGACAGCTTCTTCGGTCAGGCACCCGGCGGCCAAGGCGCAGCGAATGTCGGCGTCATCGCCGGGGTTGCCGGGCATGATGACGTCGTTGCCGGCGGCGGCGCAGCGCCAGGGCGTGCTGCCGTCGGCGGGGACCGTGGTATTCCAGTCCGTCATGACCAGACCGCCGAAGCCCCATTCCTGCCGCAGCAAGGCGGTGCAGAGATCCGGACTGTTGGCCGGGTAGACCCCGTTGATCTTGTTGTAAGAAGTCATGATGGCGGCGGGGTCGGCTTCCTTGATGGCGATCTCAAAGCCGCGCAGGTAGATCTCCCGCAGGGCGCGCTCCGAGACACGGACGTCCACCCCCATCCGGTGGTCCTCCTGGTTGTTGCAGGCAAAGTGCTTGAGCGTGACCCCGCAGCCGCCCTGCTCCTGCACGCCCTGGGTGATGGCGGCGGCCAGCAGGCCGGAGAGGAGCGGATCTTCGGCGTAATACTCAAAGTTGCGGCCGCAGAGGGGGTTGCGCTGGATGTTCATGCCGGGCGCCAGCCAGAGATCCACCCCGAATTCCCGCATTTCGCAGGCGACGGCGCGGCCCACTTCCCGCAGCAGGTCGAGGTCCCAGGTCTGGGCCAGGGCCGTCCCCACCGGAAAGGCGGTGCAGTACTGGTAGCGGGTGTCGGCATCCTCATGGACGGGCGGCATCTCGAGAAAGCCGTTTTCCAGCGAACTGAGGACGCCCGCCCCGTACACCTGCCCGCTGGCTTTGTCTATCTGGTAGCTCTGTCGCAGCCGCAGTCCGGCGGGGCCGTCCGCCATGATGAGGGAAGGGATGCCCCGCGTCTTTTCCAGCGCTTCGCTGGTCTCGCCGGCCGAGCCGGGAACCCGCCGGCCAGAGGAACCCAGGGTGCTGGCCCCCTGGGTGATGTTGCCGTAGAGCAGCGGGACCAGTTCCTCCGCCGGGCCGGCAGCCAGCGGCGGTTCGGGCACGGCGGGGACCGGTTCGGGCTGCGGCGTGAAGGGATAGGACGGCACGCTGGCAGGCTGGCTGCCGGCAGCCAAAACAGGGGAAACGCCCAGCTCCTCAAAGGGATGCTGGACCGGGCAGATGGGGTGGGTCGTCTCGATCACGGTGTCCTGCCCGACCTGCAGCAGGGCGCCCAGCTGCAGATGCGCACTGCTGCTGCCCACCCAGACGCCATAGCTGCCGCGCTCCACCACCCAGCCCTGCCGCTGCGGGTCAAAGGAGGCCAGCTGCTTTTGAGGGATGGAGATGGCGAGGGTCTGGCTCTGGCCGGGGGCCAGCAGGCCGGTCTTGGCAAAGCCGGCCAGCCGCCGGAGCTCCCTGGCCCGGCCGTTCTGGGGGCAGGACAGGTAGACCTGCGCTGTCTCCCGGCCGGCAAAGCAGATGCCGTTGTTCTGGACCGTCAGGCTCACCTGGACGGCGCCGGGCTGGACGGACAGCTTTTCAAACGTGACTGAAAAGCTGGTGTAGGACAGGCCGTACCCGAAGGGAAAGAGGGGCTGCACCCCGAAACTGTCGAACCAGCGGTAGCCGACGTAGATCCCCTCGTTGTAGACCGCCTTTTCCAGGTCGCCGTCCAGATAGCTGAAATGCCCGGCGTCGGGGTAGTCCTCGTAATGGCGGGCCCAGGTGGCGGTCAGCTTGCCCTCGGGCGTCACCTTGCCCAGCAGGACATCCGCCACCGCCTCGCCCCCCTGCTGCCCCAGCTGGGAAATCTGCAGAATGGCTTCGATATGGCTGGCCTCATCCAGCAGGCCGGTCAGCTCGACCGGGCCGCCGGCGTTCAGCAGCAGGACGATGGGCAGGCCCTGCCGGTCCAGGGCCATCAGGTCGGAGCGCTCGGCGTCGCTGAGGTAGTAGTCCCCTTTTTTCAGCCGGCGGTCCTTTCCCTCGCCGGCGATGCGGCTGATGACATAAAGGGCAGCCACCGCGCCTTTGGTGTCCCTGGGGGTTACCGGGCGGCCGACGGGCAGGACAAAGGGGTTGGCGGAATAGGCGTCGAAGGGGTTCTCCACCTGTTTTGCATCGGCGAGGACCTTTTCCTTCCAGGCCTCGCGGGCGGCTCGGAAGCGGTTTTCGTAGTCGGCCAGCCAGTCCTCGCTGGTCAGGGCAATGCCGGCGGCCTTCAGCCCGGCATGGATCGAGACATTGGCGCGGTTATTGACATCCCCCGAACCGATGCCGCCCTTGACGGTGTGGCCCGCCCCGGCCCCCAGCAGGGCGACCCGGGCGGCGGGGTCAAGCGGCAGAATGCCAGTGTTCCTGAGCAGGACGATGCCTGCGGCGGCAGCCCGGCGGGCAATGGCAGCGTGGGCCTGTTCCCGGGCCGAGGGGGCGGCGTCCAGACAGCCGCTGTGTGGATGGGTCATAGCAAACCTCCGTTGTATGGTGCTGATGGAGAAGAAAAAGCCGCCATAGCGCTGACTATGACGGCTTTTCCCGTGTGTTGATGGATGAAGGAGAAACAAAGGAGAAACTTACTCTTTGACGCCGCCCAGGGTGATGCCGGCGATGATGTACTTGGACAGCAGCAGATAGACAAGGATGATGGGGACGATGGCCACCATGATCATCATGTAGATCTTGCCCTGGTCAAAGTTCATGTAATCGGCGCCGCGCAGGGTGGCGATCAGGATGGGCACGGTCATCTTGTCCTTGGACTGGATGATCAGGGCGGGAACGAAGTAGTTGTTCCACGACCCGACGAAGGAGAAGATGGCCTGGACCGCGATGGCCGGCTTCATGATGGGCAGGACGATGCGGTTGAAGGTCATGAATTCGCCCGAACCGTCGATGCGGGCCGCCTCCACCAGAGACAGGGGCAGCGACGACTTCAGGTAGCTGTACATGAAGTAGAATATTGAGGGCGATGCGATGGAGGGGATGATGAGGGGCCACAGGGTGTCGTACATGCCCATGTTGGTGATCAGGCGCAGAAAGCCCATGGCGGTCACCTGGGTGGGCATGACCAGAATGGCCATGATGAAGGTGAAGGCGAACTTTTTGAGCCTGAAGTTATAGGCGTAGAGGCCGTAGGCCGTCAGCGCCGAGAAGTAGGTGCAGAGGGCGGCCGAAGCGCTGGATACGATCAGGCTGTTGAGGATGCCCTTGAACATGGGGAAACTGCCGTCGTTGGCCACGTTCTTGAGGTTCTCGAGGAAGTAGTTGCCCGGCAGCCAGGAGAAGCCCTTCTGCAGATCGGCGTGGGAGCGGGTGGAGTTGACGATCAGGATGTAAAAGAAGAACAGGCACAAAAAGGACAGAATGGCCAGCACGGCGTAGGCGAGGATGGTCTCGCCCACTTTGACACGCTTGTTTCTCATACCTGGGTGCCTCCTTTCTGACGCTTGGGGTGCTTGGGCGGGCGGACGGCAGTGTCGTCCTTGCCGTTGGTCATCCGGTAGACGAAGAAGCACAGGATGCCGCTAACAATGAACAGGAACACCGACAGCGCGCCGGCCATGCCGTAGTTGCGGCTCTTGAGGTGGTTGTTCAAGAACATGATGAGGGTCATCGAGGTGCGGTCGGGGCTGCCCTGGCCGTTGGTCAGGATCTGCGGCACGTCGAACATCTGCAGGCCGCCGATGATAGAGGTGATGAGGGTGTAGGCCAGGATGGGCCGGATCAGGGGCAGGGTGATGCGGAAGAACCGCTTGACGCTGCCGCAGCCGTCCAGTTCGGCCGCCTCGAAGATCTCGGGGCTGATGCCCATGATGGCGGCCATGAGCATGATGGTGGTGTTGCCGAACCACATCAGGAAGTTCATCAGGCCGATCAGGGACCGGGTGCCGAAGGCGGTGCCCATGAAGTCGATGGGCTCGCTGGTGACACCCAGCGACATCAAAATCGAGTTGATGGGGCCGCTGTTGGAGAAGAGGGCGAAGAACAGCATGGCGAAAGCCGACGCCATGATCAGATTGGGCAGGTAGATGACCACCTTGAAGAACTGCTGGCCGCGCAGCCTGAGCCGCATATCGGTGAACCAGTTGGCCAGCAGCAGGGCGATCACAATCTGGGGGATGAAGCCGATCAGCCACAGCAGCAGGGTGTTGCCGGCGTATTTCAGCAGGTCGGACGCAAAGAGGGCCTTGTAGTTTTCCAGCCCGATGAAGTTGGGGCCGATCTCCTTGATGCCGGAGCGGTAATACTCGTAAAAGCTGTAGCGGATGGTGTCCACCAGAGGGATGAAGGAGAAGATGAAGAAGGTCAGGAAAAAGGGGATGATGAAGATATAACCCCATTTCGCATAGCTCAGATGCTTGGGCTTTTTGTTCATAAGTCACCGTTCCTTTCTGTGCAAAAGCTGCCGCGCCGTGCCGGGGCCGGCGGGCAGCCTTCTTTCAGCAGGCCAGTATGGAGGGCGGATCAGTCCGGCCACACGACGGTGGTGATGTCGGGATAGCGCTCCTTGATGGCGGTCTCGAAGTTCTCCTTGGCGCGGTCGAAATCGACGTTGCCCTGGAAGTAATCGCTGAAGGCGTTCTGGATCAGCTCGACACAGCCCTGGTCGTAGGAGGACAACGGGGCGATGGCGATGTTTTCGGCCACGGGGGCGAAATACTCGTAGGCGTTCTGGCCGCCCAGGAAGGCCGAGGCAAAGGAATCGTCGGTAGCGGCCTCTTCCATGCCGGTCATGGTGTTGGTGAAGTCGAGGTAGTCCTTGGAAATCTTGATGAGGTTGTCCTTGTTGGCGGTGAGGGCCAGGATGATGTCCCGGACGTGCTCGATGTTGTCGGTGCCGGTGCAGGCGTGAATGTACGAGCCGCCCCAGTTGTACTCCTGCGGGGGATTGGTGACGGCCCAGGAGCCGTCGGGGCCGTCCCAGTTGGGGGCCAGGGTGAAGTCGATGCCCCAGGCCGGCAGCAGGAAGGCGAACACCTTGGAGGCGGAGCCCATCGACTTGTTCCAGTCGTCGTTGAACTGGCCCTTGACCGTCTTGTTCAGATAGCCGGCGTCTAGCCACTCCTTGGAGTCGCTGATCCACTGCATGATCTGGGAATCGACAGTGATGGTGCCGGTGCCCTCGACGCCCCAGGGCTGGCTGATGCTGTTGCCGTACAGCCGGAAGGTGTCGGCGTAGGAGGCCAGCGCATAATAGCCCTTGGCCTTCAGTTCCTCGGCGGTGGCCTTGAACGTATCCCAGTCTTTGACCTTTTCGCCGACAGCCGCGGGGTCGTCGGTGCCGAAGGTGTCCAGAGCGATGTCGCGGCGGTAGACCAGCAGGCCGGGGCAGCACTGCCAGGTGGAGCCGCGCTGCACGCCGTTGGCGTCCGAAGCGGTGGTCTTGGTGAAGGGATACTGGTCGGCCAGGTCGGTGTCGGGGTCGATGCCCAGGTCGGTCAGGGGCATGGCCACGTCGGCCGCAGCGTCGGTGTACTTGAAGACGTAGTCGGTCTCGGACAGGAAGATGTCCACCTTGTCGTCGGCCGCGGCATTGGCCTGGTTCAGCAGGGCCTCGTCCAGTTTCTGCTGGTAGACGCCGTCCTGATTGGGATTGATGATCCAGTGGATCTCGGTGCCATCCTTCAGGGTGGTCACGGTGCCGTCATCCGAGGTGCTCTCCACTTCGGGGTAGACCGCCTCCAGCCGGGTGCGGAACTCATCGTTCCAGCTGTAGATATTGATGACCTTGCCCTCGGCGGCTGCGGAGCCGCCCGCACTGGCCGCGCTGCCGGTGCTGCCGGAAGCCGCCGTGGAACTGCCGCCACAGGCGGCCAGCAGGCCGGTGGTCCCCACAGCGCCCATGCCCTTCAGGAAGGAGCGGCGGCTGATTGCACGGGATGTTTTGTTGCTCATGGTATACGTACCTCCTCTTGGTGTCCGGTATCCGGGCCTTGCTGCCCGGACCTGTCTGTGAGCTTATTATAACGGATAGTTCGCGCGGCGATATATAACAATTTCATAAAAAATATCAAATTCATGCCCAAGTTCTGTGTATAAAACAAGTTTGGTCACGATTCTGACATTTTGCACATCGTTTTGATTTTGGCCGGCAGGCGGTTTCTATATAATAGAGATCACAAAACGACTCCAGGCCAAACGAAAGGAGATGCAACACCTTGAATCATCTGCATTTTGTGGACGAACACGGCAGTTTTGTCATCGACAGACCGGAAAACACCAGCTATCTATATTTCCCGCTGGCATCCGAGACTGGAATGAAAAGCGCCGTCACCCCCACCATGGGCGGCGATGCCAAGACCAGCCAGGAAACTTTTCTGCTGGAACCGGTCAGCGCCGAGAACCTCCACAACAACCGTTCCGTCCGCAATTTCTGGCTGATCTGCGAGGAAGGAGAAGCCTTTTCAGCTGCAGGCGCTTCGGCCTGGCAGGAAGCCGGGCGCTTCACGCCGGACCAGGACGGCAGCCGGGTGACCGCCGGGCTGATGTGGCACACCCTGACGCGCAGCTGCCGGCGCCTCGGCCTCGAGACCGAGATCACCGCCTTCTGTCCCCGTCAGGAGAACGCCGAAATTTTACTGGTGAAGGTACGCAACACTGGTCCCCTTCCCCGCCGGATGACCCCGGTGGCGGCCGTCCCGCTCTATGGCCGCAGCGCGGACAACATCCGGGATCACCGGAACGTCACCTCCATGCTCCACCGGATCTGGACCACCGGGGACGGCGTCTTTGTCCGGCCCACCATGTCCTTTGACGAGCGCGGCCACCGGCCCAACCACACCATCTATTATGTCTGCGGCGCCGGCGCAGACGGGCAGAAGCCGACAGGCTTCTACCCCACCGTAGACGATTTCATCGGCGAGGGCGGCACCTTCCTGCGGCCCCGCGCCGTCTTTGAGGGGCGGCCCGGCCTGCCGGCGGGCAGCACCGCCGCCGGCAGGGAGGCCATGGGCGCCTTCCGCTTTGACGAGGTCACCCTGGCCCCCGGCCAGGAGGCTTCCTATGTCCTGCTGCTGGGAATAGCCGCCGGCGAGGATGAGGCCGCCCGGGTCCTGGCCGCATACGGCAGCACCGCGCAGGCCGAAGCTGAGCTGGAAGCCGTCCGCCGCTGCTGGCAGGAGAAGGTCAACGTTTCCTTCCGCACCGGAGACCGGGATTTTGATTCCCTGATGCAGTGGGTTTGTTTCCAGCCCTTTCTGCGGCGGCTGTTCGGCTGTTCCTTCCTGCCCCACCATGACTATGGCCGGGGCGGCCGGGGCTGGCGGGACCTCTGGCAGGACTGCCTGTCCCTCCTGCTGATGGACCCCGGCGGCGTGGGCCAAATGATCGAAAAGAACTTTGGCGGGGTGCGGATCGACGGCACCAACGCCACCATCATCGGAGAGGGGGACGGCCATTTTATCGCCGACCGCAACGGCATCGCCCGGGTCTGGATGGACCATGCCCTCTGGCCCCAGATGACTACCAAGCTCTACATTGACCAGACCGGCGACGTGGCCATCCTCAACCGTCAGGCCCCCTATTTCAAGGACGCCCAGGCCATGCGGGGCACCGCCATCGACGGGGACTACCGGCCCGAACAGGGCTGCTGGCAGACGGACGGGACGGGCCAGACCTACACCGGCACTATCCTCGAGCACCTGCTGATCCAGCAGCTGGCCGCTTTTTATGAGGTGGGGGAACACAACATCTGCCGGCTGCGGGGCGCGGACTGGAACGACGCGCTGGATATGGCCCCCGAGCGGGGCGAGAGCGTGGCCTTCACCTGTGCCTACGCCGGCAACCTGCGGGAACTGGCCGGACTGATCCGCCTGCTGGAAGCGCGGACTGGCGTCCGCACCGCCGAGATGCTGGAAGAGCTGTCCGTCCTGTTGGAGGGTGAGCCGGAATGCTTTGACGATCCGGCCGCCAAGAACCGCATTCTGGAAAAATATGCCGGGATGTGCCGCCATCAAGTCAGCGGCCGGCGGGTCCAGTTCTCTCTGAACAAGCTGGCGGCCAGCCTGGAAGAGAAGGCGGACTGGCTGACCAGCTGGCTGCGCGCCCACGAATGGATCGGCGCCGGGGACGGCGAGGGCTGGTACAACAGCTATTACGACAACCACGGGCAGGCCGTCGAAGGCATCTTCCCCAGCGGGGTGCGGATGATGCTGACCGGGCAGGTCTTTGCCATCATGGGCGGGGTGGCCGGCGATGGGCAGGTGGAGCAGATCACTAGGGCCGCCGACCACTACCTCTACCGCCCCGAGATCGGCGGCTACCGGCTGAACACCGACTTCCACGAGCTGAAGTTCGACCTGGGGCGGATGTTCGGCTTTGCCTACGGGGACAAGGAAAACGGCGCGGTCTTCTCCCACATGGCGGTCATGTACGCCAACGCCCTCTACCGCCGCGGTTTTGTGCAGGAGGGCTGGAAAGCCCTGAAAACCCTGGCGGATACGGCCCTCGACTTTGACACCAGCCGCATCTACCCCGGCATCCCCGAATACTTCCGTTCGGACGGGCGGGGGATGTACCACTACCTGACCGGCGCGGCCAGCTGGTACATGATGACCATGATCACCCAGGCATTCGGCGTCCGGGGCGAAGCAGGCGACCTGGCGCTGGAACCGAAACTCACCGCCAGCCAGTTCGACGCAGCAGGTGAGGCTGTGGTCTGCGTCACCTTTGCGGGCCGGCAGCTGGAAGTCTGCTACCAAAACCCGGACAGACTGGAATACGGCGCCTACCAGATCGGGCAGGTATTCTGCGATGGGGCGGAATGGAGTTCCGGAGGGGAAAGCTGCCTGCTGATCCCCCATGCGGTGGTCACCGCACTGCCGCAAAACAAGCGTCACCGCATCACCGCCGCGCTCATCGCCCGCTGAACAAAACCGGGGCAGACAGGGTTTTTAACAGCCGCACAAGGCAGAAAGCAGAGAAATTATGAAATACGGTTATTTTGACGACAACGCACGGGAATACGTAATCGACCGCCCCGACACGCCGGCCCCCTGGGTCAACTATCTGGGCTCGCCGGAATACGGCGCGATCATTTCCAACAACGCGGGCGGTTACAGCTTTGCCCGCTCAGGAGCCAACGGGCGGATCCTGCGCTACATCTTCAACCAGTTCGACCAGCCCGGCCGGTACCTTTACCTTCGGGACAGCGAGACCGGCGATTACTGGTCCGCCTCCTGGCAGCCGGTCGCCAAGCCGCTGGCAGTGTACAAGAGCGAGTGCCGCCACGGGATGGGCTACACCCGGATCAAAGCGGTGTATGCCGGCATCGAATCGGAAGCCACCTATTATGTCCCCCGGGACAGCGCCTATGAAGTGTGGGCTCTGACCGTAACCAACCGCTCGGACAAGCCCCGCCGCCTGACCCTGACCGGCTACGCCGAATTCACCAACCACAGCAACTATGAGCAGGACCAGGTCAATTTGCAGTATTCCCTCTTCATTGGGCGGACGGTGTTTGCGGGCGACCGCATCACCCAGCAGATCCACGGCAACCTGGACGCTCTGGCCGCCGGGGAAGAAGTGGACGACAAGACGGTGACCGAGCGCTTTTTCGGGCTGGCCGGCGCGCCGGTGTCCTCCTACTGCGGGGACAAGGCGGCCTTCCTGGGGCCCTACCACGGCTACGGCGACCCCGACGGCGTGGCGGGCGGTGACCTCGGCAATGTGGACAGCTACAACGAGAACAGCTGCGGCGCGCTCTCCTGCCAGGTGGCCTTACAGCCCGGCGAGAGCCGGACGGTGGTCTTTGCATTGGGGATGAAGCCCAGCGCCGAGGCTGCGGCCATCCTGGCCCGCTACGCCGACCCCGCCCCCCGCGTCCGGGAAGAGATCGAGGCGCTGAAGACCCTCTGGAACAGCCGGCTGGACCACCTTCGGGTAGAGACCCCCGACCCGGCTTTCAACACCATGCTCAACACCTGGAACGCCTACAACTGCTTCATCACGTTTGTCTGGTCGCGGGCGGCCTCCCTCATTTACTGCGGCCTCCGCAACGGGTACGGCTACCGGGACACCGTCCAGGACATCCAGGGCATCCTCCACCTCGAGCCCGAGATGGCCTGCGAGAAGATCCGCTTCATGCTTTCGGCGCAGGTCGATAACGGCGGCGGGCTGCCCCTGGTCAAGTTCACCCACAACCCCGGCCACGAGGACACCCCCGACGACCCCTCCTATGTCAAGGAAACGGGCCACCCCGCCTACCGGGCCGACGACGCCCTCTGGCTCTTTCCGACTGTCTACAAGTACATCGCCGAGACCGGAAACGCCGCCTTTCTGGACGAGGTGATCCCCTTCGCCAACCGGGACGAGGGCACTGTCTACGAGCACCTCAAACGGGCGGTGCAGTTCTCGCTGGACCACCTCGGCCCCCACGGCCTGCCCGCCGGCCTCTATGCCGACTGGAACGACTGCCTGCGTCTGGGCGCCGACGGCGAATCCTCCTTTGTGGCCTTCCAGTTCTATTACGCCCTGGCCATCCTGCGCAAGTTTGCCGTCCACAAGGGGCTGGACGGGGACGCCGCCTGGCTGGATGAAAAGCTGGCCGAATACGGCGAAAAGATCCAGCGGCTCTGCTGGGACGGCGACCGCTTCATCCGCGGCTACACCGAGGCCGGCGAGCGGATCGGCGAAGCCGGTGCGCCGGAGGCAAACTTCTGGCTGAACCCCCAGAGCTGGGCTGTCATCAGCGGGCTGGCCACCCCCGAACAGAAGGAGGCCATCCTGGAAGGGGTCAGCCGGCGGCTGAACACCCCTTACGGCGCGGTCCTGATGGACCCGCCCTACCACGCCCACGCCTTCGATGGAGCGCTGGCCGTCATCTACAATCCCGGCTGCAAGGAAAACGCCGGCATCTTCTCCCAGTCGCAGGGCTGGCTGATCCTGGCCGAGGCTCTCTGCGGCCACGGCGAGCGGGCCTTCACCTATTTTACCGAGAACGCCCCTGCCGCACAGAACGACCGGGCCGAGGTGCGCCGGATCGAACCCTACTGCTACGGGCAGTTCACCGAGGGACCGGCCAGCAAACACTTTGGCCGCTCCCAGGTCCACTGGTTGACGGGCACGGCTTCCACCGTTATGGTGGGCTGCGTTGAGGGCATCCTGGGCCTGCGGCCCGATCTGGACGGCCTGCGCCTGGCCCCCGCCATCCCCAGGGCGTGGGACGCTTTCACCATCGAAAAGGACTTCCGGGGCAAAAAGCTGCACATCCGGGTCGAGAACCCGGACCACCGCGAGAGCGGCTGCCGCAGCCTGACCCTGAACGGCAGGGCCCTGCCGGACAACTACATCCCGGCCGCCCTGCTCGAAGCGGACAACCAGATCCTGCTGACCCTCTGACGGCTTCCTGATTTCTTCTTCATCATCTTCTCCAAACAAAAACCACACCGCGGGATACGGCCTGACGTCCGTTTCCTGTGGTGTGGTTTTTGCCGTTTATTCTCATGGGTCAGTTCAGCCTGCCCGGCTGCTGTCCCGAATGGGTGTGTGCGGCCGGCTTTGGGTCGGGGCCGGCATCCCGCTCGCTCATATAATATTTGTCCCGGTAGCGCTTGGGCGTCATCCCCACCACCTCGCGGAACTGCTGGATGAAATGGCTCTGGGATGAAAAGGCCAGCCGGTTGGCGATCTCGATCATGGAATCATTGCTGAAGCGGAGCAGGTTTTTGGCCATTTCAATCTTGCGGTTGCGGATATAGGCGCTGACAGAGACCCCCGTCTCCTTTTTGAACAACCGGGACAGATAACTGGCCGAGACGCCCAGGATGTCGGCCAGGTCCTCCACCGTGATCCGCTCCTTGATATGGGCGTAGATGTACTCTTTGCAGGTGTTGATGTGTTTGGAATGGACATTGGAGCGGTTGTAGCGGCGCATCTTTTCAGCGTAGTCCATCACCATCTCGTCGTGCAGGTGCTTGATGCCGTCGATGGTGTGGATGTCGTCCAGCTTCTGGATGTAAAAGTCGCTGAGGCGAAAGGCTTGTTCCAGCTCCATCCCGTACTGCCGGCACATCCGGGTGACCATCGCCGTCGTCACAACAAAATGGTATTTCAGGTTGGTAACAGGGTCTCTGGATAGAACGCCCACCCCTTCGCTGTCCATAAAACGTTCCGCCTCGCAGTTCTGCCGGACAGCCTCCATGTCGCCCTTGGCTACAGCCCGGTAAAAAAGGATCTCCTCGCTGGGATCACGGTGCTCCACTTCGTCCATCTCATCGTTGGCTTCGATCACGAGCCATTCGTCTTTATAGCTCATCACAGTTTCCCCCTTCCACTTTTTCTCCCTCTGACAACATTCATTATAGCATGCGGCGCCTTTTTTCTCAAGGTTCGCCGCCGCATACAGCGCGGTTCAGGGCAGAAATCCGACAGAAAAAGCAGATTTTTTGTATAAAAATATTGTCAATATTCTGTAGAATTTATATACAACATGCACGATGTGTGCAAAAAGGAGGAATCGACCTTGATCCGCAAACGACAACTGTTGGCAGCTGTGACCGCCGCTCTGCTCGCGGGGGGCCTGCTGCCCGCCGTGATGCCGGCGGCTGCGGCCGCCCCCACGCAAAAGGAGGCATCGGCAATGGAAACGAATCAGGCGGCGCAGACCCTGTCCTACGAGGGGTATACCCTTCGCTGGGAGGATACGTTCGACGGAACGGCCCTCAACCGGGAGGACTGGAATGTCGAGCTGCACGAGCCGGGCTGGGTCAACAACGAGCTGCAATCCTATGTGGACAGCCCTGAAAACATCTATCTGGAGGACGGCAAGCTGGTCCTCAAACCGGTGGAGACCCGCAGCGCCGACGGGACCGTCAGCTACACCTCCGGCCGGGTGAACACCCAGAACAAGCACGACTTCAAATACGGTATTTTTGAAGCCCGCGCCAAGGTGCCCGCAGGACAGGGTTTCCTGCCCGCCTTCTGGATGATGCCCACCAACGAGAACCTCTATGGACAGTGGCCCCGCTGCGGCGAGATCGACATCATGGAAGTGCTGGGCAACGATACCACCCGCTCGTATGGTACGCTGCACTACGGCAACCCCCACAGCCAGAGCCAGGCCGGCTGCACCTTGACTGAGGGCAGCTTCTCGGATGAATACCACACCTTCGCGGTCGAGTGGGAACCCGGCCGGATCAGCTGGTATGTGGACGGCCAGATGATCCACACCGAGAACGACTGGTATTCTGCCACCGAGGGCCAGGGAGAGATCACCTATCCCGCCCCCTTTGACCAGCCCTTCTACATCATCCTCAACCTGGCGGTGGGCGGCAACTGGCCGGGCAACCCCGACGAGACCACCGACATCGCCAATGCCGCCTTCTATATCGATTATGTCCGGGTCTACCAGAAGGACCATTACGACGAGGACGTCTCGAAGCCGGAAAAGACGGTGATCCTGCGGGAGCCGGACGCCAGCGGCAACTACATTGTCAACGGCGACTTTGCCGCCGCGGAGAGCCTGACGGACAGCGAAGGCTGGACCTTCCTCACCACCCTGGGCGGCGAGGCCGCAGCGTCTGTGGGCGGCGGTATGCTCCGCATCGACACGGCGAACGCCGGCACGGTGGATTACAGCGTCCAGCTGGTCCAGCCGGATCTGCCCATGCAGAAGGGCGGAGAATACCAAGTCTCCTTCGAAGCCTGGGCCGACGCGCCCCGTACCCTAAAGGTGAGCGTCTCGGCTCCCGACCGCGTCTACAAGCGTTACCTGGAGGACACGGCCGTCCAGCTGGGTACCGAGCCTGCAGCCTACACCTATGCCTTCACCATGACCGATGACGACGACCCCAATGGCCGGCTGGAGTTCAATCTGGGCGCAGCCGGGTCGACGGCAGGGGTCACCCTCCGCAATGTGCGGGTGGTCAAGACCGGCCAGACCGACCTCGACAACCCCGCAAAAACTGTCCTGGCCGACGGCAACTACGTCTACAACGGCAGCTTCCAGGAGGGCGAAGGCCGCCTGGGCTTCTGGAGCCGCTGGGCCCTGCCCGGCTCGAAGGTCAGCGTGACCAACGAGAACAATGTTCGCCGCCTGAAGATCGAAGCCGGCGCACTGACTTCGCCCCTCAACCCGGTGATCGTCTACCAGAAGGACCTGGCCCTGACGGCGGGCGACTACGCCCTCAGCTTTGACGCCGAAGGCCCCGCCGGCCGCGAGATCCTGGTGCGGGTGGCCGGCCAGAGCCTGACCGCGGCGCTGAACGGCAGCGAGACGGCCTATGACTACAAGCTGACCCTCGGCGAACAGAGCGGCAACGACATCGCCTTCGTCATCCAGGCGCCCGGCACCTACTACATCGACAACGTTCGCCTGGAAGAGGACAGCCTTATCAAAAACGGCAGCTTCAACGCCGGCTTTGCAGGCTATGAACTCTACGCCTACACCCCTTCGGACGTGGACTATGTGGTGGACAGCCTGAACGAGCCCAACGCCGCTGACATCACCATCCGCAACACCGGCGACGCCGCCTGGAAGATCCAGCTCAAACAAAGCGGCATCGAGCTGGAAGAAGGCCAGTGGTACCGCCTTTCCTTCAAGGCCAAGTCGAACCTTGACCGCAAACTGATGTTCGCCATTCAGCGGGACGGTTCGGCCGACGACGACTGGACGCCCTACTCCGGCGAGGAGATCGTCACCCTCGGCGCAGACTACCAGACCTACGCCGTCACCTTCCAGATGAACTGGCCCACCGACGAGCAGGCCGTTCTGAGCATCTCGATGGGTGCCGTGGCAAACGAGCCGATCACCCAGCTGCACCGCATCTGCATCGACGACATCCTGCTGGAAAAGATCGACGCCCCCGCAAACGAGACCATCTAATCCGCGCTGCCAGCGTGACGGCCTAGCAAAACGCGGCTGAAAAAATCCGGGCCTTCCCCTGCAAGGAAGGCCCGGATTTTCATTTGGACAGGAGGCACTGCTTTTGCTGTTTCTTTGCTTATTGTCTTTGCGCCGCGCCGGCCTCTTTCTTCCGGCTCTCCCATCCGGCAAAACACGCCTCAAGAGCTTTCTGGCTTTCCTCTCCTCCACAGCCGGGATATAACCGTCCAGCAGTTGGGAGATTTCCACGGCCCACTTCTTGCCGTTCACGGCCCCGATGCCGGCTGGTGAGCCGTTCATCTGATTTTTATAGATGGTTTGCTGTTTATTAAAGAGGCTGCAACGAAAAAGACAAAAACAATTTTACAGATACAATATATGAAACGACATAAGATACAGCCGTTATTCCCATATCCATCATAAGTCTTTTTCGAACCACTCGCCTAGAGCCTGTTTTAAAACCCGAAGCTTGTGTGCAAAATGCCAATGTGGTAAACTTAAGAATATGAAAAGACATGAATTGAGTGAAGCGCAATGGAAACGAGTAAAAGACTTGCTTCCACCAGAACGAAAGCCTCAGGGAGGCCGTCCAGGCAAAAACAACCGGGAAATGCTCAATGCAATGGTATACTGGCTGAATACAGGTATTCCCTGGCGGGATTTGCCCGAACGGTTTGGCCCCTGGCAAAGTGTGTACAGTCGATTTCGTGCATGGACAAAGGCAGGCGTATGGGAGAACGTTCTGGCACAGTTGATCCAGCAAGATATAGTCGATGAGACAACACTTATGTTAGACAGTACCACTGTCAAAGTGCACCAGCACGCCAGTAGCGCTAAAAAAGGGGCCGCAACGAGGCCACCGGACGCAGCCGGGGAGGATTAACGACCAAGGTCCATGCGGTAACGGATGGGCTTGGTAATTCTTTGCGCTTTTTACTTTCCAGTGGAAACCGGAATGACATTTGCCTGGCAAGAGAAATACTGGAGCCTTTTGAGTTGACCGGAAAGATGATCCTTGCTGATAGAGGCCATGACAGCGACCGTTTTGTTTATTGGATCAAAGAACGTGGAGGTATTTCTGTCATTCCGAGCCGTAACAGTGCAAGACATCCGAGGAAAACGGACTGGCACACATATAAAGAACGGCATCTGATTGAAAATTTATTTCTCAAGCTTAAAAATCACCGGCGTTTTTCTACGCGCTACGAGAAGAAAGCCGTCTGCTTTCATGCGGTTGTTTCTCTCGCCTGCATTTTGCTTTGGTTACTTTGATGGTTTTAAAACACGCTCTAAAGCAAACAAAAGAAACACGCCAAAGGCCCGATTTTGCGTCGGTCTTTGGCGTGCTTTTCATTTGTGCGGAAATAGAAAAGCGTTCCGCAGGAACGCGCAGCCGCAGAAGGAACTTCTGCGTTCCGTAGGGTTTGGGACGAGCACCAACAAGTATCGTCTGGCAAAGTGGATAGCCAGACGAATTGCTTGCTGGAACATTTGGTACCAGCAAGCACTGCTTGCTGGTATACTGTTATCGATGAAATAAAAAACATTTCATCGAGGATGGTGTACGGTTGTGCCGGTTCTGAAAACATTGTAACATAGAACTATCATGCGGGGCTGAAAGTGGCAAAATTGCTTGCTAGGTTTCCGATTTGGAAGTTACCAACAGTGTAGACCGTCCGTTCGCTTCGTAAAAGAATCAATGTTTTGGTTGGTTGGGCCGGCACAGCCGCTACCCGTATCAAAAACGCGCCTGTTGCTTTTGCGAAGAAGCGAAACTGTCCCGGGAAGGAGCGATGTATATGAATTTTGGACCAGTAGTGGGGATCGATGTCAGTAAACGCTTCAGCGACATGTGTATTCTGTCACCAGACAATCAGATTTTCGCACAAACAAAGATTTATCACGATAGTACATCTATGAAGCGCGCTGAGGCTTTATTGAAAAAGGCTACAGAAGCCTTTGGCGGCCGTCCGGCTGTTGTCATGGAGGCCACGTCACACTACCACTTGATTCTGTTTCAGTTTTTCTCGGACTGTGGATATGACGTGCTTGTGGTTAATCCTCTCCAGAGCAGTTCCATGAAGGATTTTTCTATACGAAAGAGAAAAACGGACAAAGTAGACGCATTGAAGCTGGCCATGCTGTATCGCACCAAAACCCTAGGGTGTATCTGAAAACTCAAAAACGCCCAAAAAAGTGTTAAAAAGACAAGA
>ERZ1090864.567-NODE-569-length-20187-cov-14.582456_pt1 | contig 20187 bp, 23 predicted proteins | sample MGYA00478479_ERZ1090864 | MGnify/ENA primary metagenome ERZ1090864 (study PRJEB33644, sample SAMEA5815743) | chicken gut metagenome | biome: Chicken; feature: Gastrointestinal Tract; material: Caecum | place: Ireland | collected 2019-01-01 | study: A study of the...
GGCCGCCGGAAACGGCGGTCAAAAAATGAGCCAGTACTCATGGTTTACCGTGTACAAGAAAAAACTGATGGGCCTGCTTCTGTCAGGAAGTATGCTCCTTCTGAGTGCGTGTGGAAATGAAGAAGATATTTCTCAGGAGGAGATACGTCCTTCTCCGGAAGCAGACATGCAGGAGGTATCGGGAAATGGCGATACAGATGCTGCCGGTGGGTATGTGCAGGGACAGACCGGATATGTGACAGAAGGGACGGAGGAATACCGGGGATTTATCCTTGACAATGTGCTCCACTCAGAAAGTGAGGGTGACATTCATTACAATCTCTATATTCCTGACAGCTATGACGGCAGCGAGGCGTATGCGCTGTTCTTTACACTGCCCGGATATGAGGGACTGTATTTTCAGGGAGTGGGAGAGAATTTGTACAGCGAGAATTTTGGATTTGCTGCTCAGGAGTATGTACAGGATATGATCTTCGTGGCGCTTCAGCTTGGGGACTGGGGAGAGACTTCAGCGAACCAGGCTATTGCCCTTGCGGAATATTTCCTGACCAGTTATAACATCGATAGATCCAGAGTTTATGCGGAGGGATACTCCGGAGGCGGGGAAATCATGTCCCGGGTCATGGAGAAGCGCCCGGAGCTTTTCGCGGCTTATCTCCATTGCAGTTCCCAGTGGGATGGGGCGTATGGGCCGGTGGCAGAGAGCAGGACGCCGGTCTACATTGTGGTCGGATAATCGGATGAGTATTATGGGTCTGAGCCATCGGCGGAGGCATATCAGACCCTGTATGGGATGTACCGTCAGGAAGGGCTTTCTGAGGGAGAGATCAGTGAGTTCCTTGTACTGGACATAAAGGATGCGGAATATTTCGAAAGTCAGGGTGTGACCGTCCGGCACGGTGGTGGAAATCTGTTCGCGGAGGATGAGGAAATCATGGGCTGGCTTTTCAGTAAGCAGCGGAGTATTCAGCAGCGGAGTATCCGGTCATAGAGTATTCACAGACAGAAGGATGCCGGATGTCATCGATAAAATGTAAAATTTCATAAATACCAAAAAACCTCTTGAAATCGCGATTTTAAAGAGTTATATTATATTGCGTAAAAGGAATAAATCTTCGGGGTCGGGTGAAAGTCCCAACCGGCGGTATAGTCCGCGACCCGCTGAATAAGCGGCTGAACCGGCGACATTCTATGAGAGAGTGAATTCCGGTACCGACAGTATAGTCTGGATGAGAGAAGAGATTCCGGCCTTGATGGGTTTTACAGCCCGGCGAGCGCGCAATGAAAGAGAAGAACAGGCCCCGGACAATATATGTCCGGGGTCTTTATGTCTGCAAGCAGCGGATGGGACTCTTTTATGCCTGGGATTTCTGTGAAGATTACCTTTTTCAGTAATATGAAATGCGCAGGCTGCGCGGAAAGAGGAGAGTTGAAAATGAGTACAACACAGACAGGAACAACAGAAACAGGAACAACAGAAACCAGATTCGGAGTAAAGGGGATGGCAAAGATCGGAATGCTTTCGGCAATTGCGATCGTGCTGATGCTTTTTGACGTTCCCCTCCCATTCGCGCCATCGTTTTACAAGATCGATCTCAGCGAAGTGCCCGTAATGGTAGGCTGCTTTGCCATGGGGCCGCTTGCGGGCGCTATCATCGAACTGGTAAAGATACTCCTCAATTTTGTTTTCACAGGCACGGACACTGCCGGGGTGGGGGAGATCGCCAATCTGATCATAGGCTGCGCTCTCTGTGTGCCGGCAGGTCTGATCTACAAGAAGAACAAGACGAGGAAAAGCGCGCTGGCCGGCATGGCAGTGGGGACTGTGCTGATGACAGCAGTCGGCTGCATCATCAATGCGTTTGTCCTCCTCCCCACATATGCCGTTGCCTTCGGGATGCCGATAGACGCCCTGATCGGCATGGGAAGCGCCGTCAATTCCGGCATCACGGATCTGACGACCTTTGTTTTATTTGCAGTGGCGCCGTTCAATCTGCTAAAAGGAGCCCTTGTGTCGCTGCTCGTAGTTCTGATCTACAAAAAGATAAGCCCCATCTTCCGGATGAACTGAGAGGGAGCGCGGCAGGAAGAATTGGGGGAGCACGGCGGGAAGAATGCGCTTGCAGGGGACAGGGAGTTATGATAATTTAAAAAGGAACACCGTGGGACCAGGAACGGTGAAAATTGAAACAATACTCATGCGAGCGTCAGATGAAAGATCCGAATGGATAAAAGGAGGAGACTGATCCATGTATAACCTGCAGCTTGAGACATTTATCATCGTGGCGGATATGGGCAGCTTTAACAAGGCGGCGGAAGCCCTCTATATCACTCCGCCCGCTGTCACGAAGCAGATCAATCTCCTCGAAAAGGATCTGGATTTAAAACTGTTTGTCAGGACCCACCGGGGGCTGGCGCTGACAGAAGCCGGGAAATCGCTGTACAGGGACGCCAAGTATATCATCCAGTACTGTAAGGAATCCGTTGGCCGGGCGAAGAAGGCCATGCAGGAGAAGGATAATATCATCCGCATCGGAACTTCTCCCATGACCCCGGCGGCTCCTCTTGTGCAGGAGTGGGCAAAGGTACAGAAGGAGCACCCGGATATAAAGCTGCAGATCGTTCCATTTATGAACAGCCTGGAAAATGCCAGGGAGATTTTGAAGAATCTGGGGCAGAACATTGACGTGGTGGGAGGTATCTTTGATGAGACCATGCTGAAACTGCGCGAGTGTTCCGGCATGGAGATGTCAAGACAGCAGCTCTGCTGCGCGATGTCCGTGAATCACCGCCTTGCAGACAGGGAGCTTTTGACATTCCAGGATCTGTACGGAGAGAACTTTCTCATGATGCACCGGGGATGGAGCAACTATGTAGATGAGCTGCGGGACGATATCTGGAAAAAACATCCGGAGATCCGGGTGACGGATTTTGATATTTACAGCGTGGAAGTATTCAACCGCTGTGAGAACAGCAACGATATCCTGATGGCAGTCGAGAACTGGAAGGACGTTCATCCGCTTTTGAAGGTCATTCCGGTGGACTGGAAGTACACCATCCCCTATGGGATCCTCTACTCACAGGAACCGTCACCTCTGGTGAAACGTTTTTTAAGAGCCATGGGCAGCCTGGGCGCGCACTGATGAGGCATTGCGGCTAAAATTCCAGCCGGAATGTGCATCCACCGCCTTTCGTATCCTCTGCTGAGAGTTTCAGCTTCTGCACGCCGGCGGGGCTGGCGGCGATAGAGAGCCCCAGACCGAAATGCTCCTTACTGTTTCGGGACTTGTCTTTCCGGTAGAACCGGTCAAAGACAAGTCCCTTTTCTGCGTCTGTGTGGCCGGGACTGTGGTCAATGACCGAGACGCTCACATGCTTCTGGTCGTACTCTGCTTTTATAACAATTTTTTCCCTGTCTCGCGTGCGCGGGGCTGTTTCTTTGTCTGTGCCGGAATGATCTCCAGGGAGTCCGTGAGCAATGGCATTATACAGGAGGATGATCAGGATCTGCCAGCACATATCCTGATCCGCGCAGACGGAGGGAAGGGGCTCCCCAGGCAGTTCCAGCAGGAGGTTTGCGCCCCGGGACCGGCAGAGCGGTTCATAGAGTTCCAGCAGGTTCAGGAGAAGCTCGTCGAGTTCAAACCGGGTCTGCTTTATATCCAGGGTCTGGTCGTCTGCGGAAGCCATAAGGAGAAGGCTCTTAATGAGCCTGCCTCCCCGCCGGCACTCGCTTATTATCGTATCCGCAAGCCTGGGGCTGTGCTCAGGAGAGTCCAGGAGCGCGGCGGCGCTTGTCCGTATGACGGCAAGGGGAGAGCGGAGCTCGTGGGAGGCTGCGGCAACAAATCCTGCGCGTATGAGTCTGGTCCGGAAACCGGTCTCATCGGCCAGGAGGATAAGATCATAAGAATCCTTCCCGGCGTAGTACAGGGCTTCAGTGCCTGTATGGCAGCAGTCAGCCGTGTGGTTTCTGGCCGCGAGCTGGAGCTGGAGAGCATGGCAGAGCTCCCGGTCATCTTCGATTACTAATATATGCATGCTGTGTCACCTCTTTCGTTGCAGCGGCATGTGTCCGCAGAGACAGTATAGCAGACAAATCTCAAAGAAATCTTTAAAAATCTGTGTCCGGCTTAAATGTTTTTTGAGATTTTTCCGCTACAATGGCAGCAGTGTACAAAGAGAGCGCAGGAGAAAGCCTGCCGCCTCTTTGTGCTGATGCTGATAAAATAAGAAAGCAGGAGGTTTTTACTTATTATGAAAAGGATAACGGCAATGATCATGACAGCGGTCCTGACTGTGGGAGCTCTGACAGGCTGCAGTCCGGGCGCGAAAGACGCGGGCAGCGCTGCCAGCGGCAAAGGGCGCTATGTGGAGAAGGACATGGAGCTGCCCCTTGGGGAAGATGAGATCGCTGTGAATTTTACCAGGTCAGGTGAGGGCAATCCACTTCTCTTCTCATCGGACGCAGAGCAGGTTTTCCGGTATGAATATAAAGAAGACAGCTGGGAGAAGGCGGAGCTTTCGTGGACAAAAGAGCTGATGGCCGACGGCGCAGCTTCCATCGTCGGCGTGGAGGAAACCGGGGACGGAACCCAGTATGTACTGACAATGGATAATGAGACACTGATGAGTACGCTGACGAGGAGGGAAGCCGGAGCAGCAGAAGGAACTCCGGGGGAACAGGTGGATATCCCTTATATGCAGGAGGAAACGGAGTTCGGGTATCCTTATGTCAACGGCATGTTCGTGGATGAAGCTGGGCATATCTGGCTCGGCGATATACTTCAGGTGACGGTGGTGGATGGAGAGACCAGGGAGACCCTTCTGGAGCTTCCGGCGCCCCAGAGTTTTTCTACCACACAGAAGCTGTTTTTCTCCGGGGAGAACGGACAGGTGGCAGTGTGTAACGAAGAGGGGAAATACACGATCTACGATGCAGGGACGCTGGAGGAGACCGGCACTCTCAGTACGGACAGCTCCACAGACGACGGATACGCGCTCTGCCAGAGCGGGGACAACTGGTATCAGATCAGCATTGACGGCATCAGCAGGATGCGATTGGGAAATGACATCGAGGAGATCATCATGGACGGCAACAGCGGTGCCATGGGCTCACCCCTTAATTCGGTCATGGGGATGATCCCCGGAGGAGATGGAGAGTTCTATGCGCTCTATACACAGGCTGACAGCTACACATACAGTCTGGAGCACTATGGATATGACGAAAATATCGCTGCTGTCCCGGAACATACACTGACGGTTTTCGGACTGACCAAAAGCGATACGATCCAGCAGGCAGTTACCCAGTTCCAGAAAGCAAATCCGGACGTAAAAGTAGAGTTTCACACTCTCGGGAAATCAGCGGAAGAAGTCACGTCAGATGATATCCGCACGCTGAATACAGAGCTTCTCAGCGGAAATGGGGCGGATGTCCTTGTGCTGGACGGCATGTCATCGGATTCTTATATAGAAAAGGGAATTCTTGAGGATATCACAGGACTGTCTGAGGATATCCTTGGGGCAGACGACTACATGGAATCCGTGATGAAAAATACAGTGCAGAAAGATGGGAAGATATACGGCCTGCCTGTCAAATTCAGCGTGCCCATCACGTTTGGAAACGAGGCGGCGGTGTCAGCGTTGGGAAGCTTTGACAGCCTGATCGCATATCTTGAGGCAAACCCGGAGACAGACATCTTTGGAGATGCGGGCAGCACATACATAAGGGATGTACTGTTCATGCTTTATCAGGATGAGATCATCGGGGAGGATGGGAAAGTGGATCAGGACGCCCTTTCAAAGCTCCTGGAAGCGGCAGGAAGGATCGTTGAAAATGTAGGATCAGACGAGATAGGCGGCATATACTATAGCGGGGAGGACATTGCCGTATCTTCGCCCTTTGACAATGACAGCGGGCTGGGAGTGGCAGGAAATCCTGAAGCGGCAGCCACGGCGGATATCGGCAACCTGTGGGGGATGATGCTGCCCTATGCGGTGATGCGCCAGGCAGGTCTTACGCCTCAGTCTGTCCAGAAAATGTACCATCCGCTGGGAACTGTGGGCATTAACAGCGGGTCAGAACAGAAGGAACTGGCGGAGGAGTTTGTGCGTTTCCTCTTTGGGACAGAGGTGCAGTCCGCGTCTCTCAATGACGGATTCCCGGTGCTCATATCCGCGCTGGACGCCAAGGTGGAACAAGCGGCAAATGCGGAAGCCGGTATGGCAGTGGCAGTAGAAGGAGAGGATGGGGCTTCTCTGGAACTTGACGCAGGATATCCGGAAGAAGCGGAAGTACAGGGCTTTATCGAGGTGTGCCACACCCTGGACAAACCAATGGAACAGAACCGGGTCGTATGGAATATTTACCAGGAGGAAGCAGACAAATATCTGGAAAGAAGCGTGGATGCTGATGAAGCTGCGGGAAATATCGCACAGAAGGTGGATACCTACCTGTCAGAATAGGCGGAAGATGTGGAAGGGATACCTGTTTTTGCTCCCCAGCCTGCTGGGGACGAGCGGGTTCGAGTTCCTGACGTTTCTGGACGTAGTACGCCGGTCCTTTTTGTGGGCGGCGGGAAACGGATTTGTGGGACTGGATAATTACAGGGCAGTGCTGGGGAACGAGGCGTTTCATCTGGCGGTGAAAAATACAGCGGCGTTTATGGCGGTCTGCGTTCCACTGCTCTTATTCCTCTCTCTTGTCACGGCGGTCCTTCTTGAACAGGCGCTGAGGAAAAACCGCCTGTTCAAGACCGGGTTCCTGCTTCCCATGGCGATTCCCGCGGCATCTGCGGTCGTGTTCTTCCAGCTTGTATTTGACCGGAGCGGGTGGCTCAACGGACTGCTCGGGGGGCTGGGAATGGAGGGCCGGGACTGGCTGGCGTCAGACAGCGCTTTCTGGGTGCTGACAGCGTGCTACATCTAGAAGAATCTGGGGTATGATATGATCCTCTGGCTTGCGGGACTGTGCGCCATCCCCCGGAGCAGTATGAGGCGGCAAAGGTGCAGGGGGCAGGCAGGATGGCGTGTTTTCGTTTCATCACCCTGTCCCAGTTAAAAGAGACGGCTTTTGTAACAGCCCTGCTCTCGTTTATCAATGCGTTCCGGGTATTCCGGGAGGCATACCTGATCGCCGGGGACTACCCCCCCATGAGGGCATTTACATGATGCGGCATCTGTTTAATAACTCGTTTACGAATCTGGACATACAGAAAACGACGGCTGCCGCTGTTATGCTTGTAGTCCTGATCGGAGGGATATTGATTGGAAATGAGATCTATGCAAAACACCGGGGATAAAGTGATAAAGGCGGGGCTGTTCCTTCTCATTATGGTGTTCCCCTTGTTCATCCTTGTGGCGGACTCCTTTATGGGAAGCCGGGAGCTTACCGAAAAATTCGGTCCGGTGCTGGCGGGGACAAAGGGGATGGCGGAGTTTACCCTGCTTCCCATGTACCCGACTCTGAGAGCCTATGTAAAGCTGCTTTTGGATTCGCCGGAGTTTTTCGTGGCCTTCTGGAACTCGGCACTGCAGACCGTGGCAGTGGTGGCAGGACAGATCTTTGTGGAAGTCCCGGCGGCGTGGGCGTTTGCCAGATATCCTTTTCCCGGAAAGCGGATGCTCTGGTTTCTCTATATGCTGCTTATGATCCTGCCCTTTCAGGTCACAATGGTATCCGGGTATCTTGTGCTCAATGCCGTCGGGCTGATGGACACCCACTGGGCAGTCATCATACCTGGCGTGTTTTCCACACTCCCGGTCTTTATCCTGCGAAAGACCTTCGCTGCCATCCCCCATGAGGTCCTGAAGGCTGCGCAGGTGGATGGGGCAGGGGATCGCGGCGTCAGGAATCCGTGAGTGATAAAGCGATGAAAGGAAAGAAAGGGGCAGAGAAGGGATGAACAGAAGGGATGAACAGAAGGAAAAGGACTGCGCTTCGCGTGCTGGGAGGTTTCTTTGCCATAATGGCAGCTTGTACCGTTCTGCCCGGGACAGCCTCCTCGGTCCTCGTAGCCCGGGTGGAAGTGCTCAATCCCACAGGGGGAGCGCTGACAAATACATGCACAGGCAAGGGCGAAGTGGCGGCTTCCTCCGAGACCCGGATTTTTTTATGGGCGGACCAGCAGGTGGAGACGAGCGTGGCGGCAGGCACATCTGTCGCCAAGGGCGAAACCCTCGTCCAGTTCCGCATGGAATACCTGAAACAGAAAATAGACGCAAAACAGGCGGAGGTTGATCAGTTGGATCTTCAGTTAAAACAGCAGGAGATCTCGGCGGCAGGGACCAGCTATGTCCCTTCCGCGGACAGCGCAGCCCGGTCAGTGGAGGCTGCCCGCGTACAGTTTGACCAGGCATCCCAAAGGGCGGGCCAGGCAAGGGAGGCATATGACGGATGGTCAGGGGGGAACGAGGCGGAAAGGCAGGCGCTCTATGAAGCGCTCCAGGCTGCCGTCAGTGAGGAGGCGTCTGCCGGTCAGGCCCTGACAGAAGCCCAGAACGCCTATGCGGACGCCGCGGCGCAGGACGCGGCACAGGCGGCAAACAACGCCAGCTCGGCAGAGACGGCGCACCTGGCCGCACAGCAGTATCAGATCCAGCTCGATCAGGCCCGGAAAGATCTCGATACGTTAAAGGCGTATCAGGAGGCAGGAGGGAAAATCTGCGCGGAACAGGACTGTGTTGTACTGGAAAACAATGTGGCAGACGGGACCATCACTTCCGGAGCTGAACTGATCGTGACCGGAAGCGGGGGGTGGAAGTTAAAAGGCGCCCTGGATGAGGCGGACAGTAAAAAGCTGGCGGAGGGGCAGAAGGTCAGCATCAGCATGGATGCCGGCGGGCGGTCCCGGGAAGTGACTATTGATTCAACACGGTCAGGCTCTGACGGAAGTGGGGATGGAAACAGTGTTTCAGGCGGCGGGGCAGGTGCGTCCGCATCCACGGACAGCTCCGGAGATGGCGGAACAAAAGGCGGAGGATTCTGGTACAGCTCCCTCCCGGAAGGGATGAGCGCGGGATATGGCGACACCTTTACCTGGAAAGCTCAGATTCCCTCTGCCCGAAGCTATGACTATAAGATCCCTCTGGCCGCGCTGCGGGAGGATACCGCGGGAAATTACTGCCTGATTGTGTCGGAGGCGGCCTCGGCAGTGGCGCATATGGTCTGGCTGAGGGGATATGCCGATTATCTCTCCATAGCGTACCCGGATGCCTCTTTTACAATGGAAAGCTATGACAGCTTTCTGGAGAGCAGGGAGGCGAAAGTCTTTTCTTCTGTGGCCGTGTGGGACTCCCAGGGAGAACAGGCGGTGAGCGCGGAAGCATCAGGGCAGAGTGTCCGGGCAGACATTTACATGATGGGAGGACATCTGCAGGCCGTATTTGGAGATACCCTTTTCCGCGGAAGATATTTTACTGCCGGGGAGGAGGGGGTGTGCCTGATCGACTTAAGGACAGCAGAAGAACTGTTCGGTTCCCGGAACGTAGTGGGGTGCAGCCTGGTCCTGGGCGGGGAGGACTATCGGATCACAGGGCTTGTGGACAGTGGCCGCAAAATCTGTGTGATCTCTCCTGAGGAGGGGGCGTTGTTTCATGGGGTCACGGTCAGAAAACAGACGTCAGAGCAGTCCTCAGACAATGCGAAGGCAGTGCTCTCTGCCTACTTCGGGGGTCTGAGCACACAGGTGACAGACGGACAGCTCTGCTGCCTGATCGGGCTTTTCAGGCTCGCGCTCCTTCTGACCACAGCCTCGGTCGTCCCGGCAGTCCTTCTCATCAAGGTGTCCCGGCGCAGGCTTGCCGGCGCGGCAGTGCTGGCGGCAGGCGTGCTGGCTCTGGCGGTGGTCGTAAGCGGGATGCCGGTGGGGAGTGACTATCTCCCTACATACAGGTCGGATTTTGATTTTTTTACACACCTGTGGACAGAGAAATCCGCGCAGATGGAGCAGCTGCAGAGCCACCAGGAGTTCTGGCACGAAGAGCGGATGCTTCCGTAAATCCTTGATGGCCGGGCTGTCTGCCTTAGTATCAAGTGACAGGAATTAACCGCAAAATTCCTTTTTAATGGCATCAATCAAGACAATTACCCGTTCGTCCTCAATCCGGTAAAACACGTTCGTGCCCTGTTTTTGCGACGAAAGGATACCGAACATCCTCATTTGATTGAGGTGCTGCGACAAAGCCGAAGAAGTAATGTTTGGAGTATACTGATGAATGTCTCCTACGGTGAGCTGTCCGTTGAGCAGGGCGCATAAAATCAGCAGCCGATGCTCATTCGCCAACAGCTTCAGCAGCTCCGCTATCTTCTTTGCACGTTCTTCCATATCCTTTTGCCTTCCTTCCGTTTCTTAATCTGCAAATTCCCTGTGTCATGCTTCCCATCGGGCAGTATACGCACCACGACCGGGGCCGGAACAACACCATTGTCACAAGCCCTAAAACGGTAGAGGTGAGCATAACTCCGAAAAAGCCAAAGGCAAACTGCCCAATCCACGGGGCCACAAAGCTCACGTCTACCCACTGCCAGGGGAGCTTGAACATCCACAAAAGCGTCACAGCCTGCGACAGGGGCGCACCGGTAAATACCCGATAGGTGCTGAATAACATCAAGCCGAACATAACCATAAAGAAGGTCAGAAATCCATAGCGAAACCACGGGCTGCGTAAAAATTTGGGCGGCACCGCATTCCGCGATAATTTCAGCTTTTCTCCTAACAGTCCCAAAAGCTGTCCGCGTCCGCAATAGCGGTTGCAGTAGACTTTGCTCCCGCCGAATATGGCGACAAACAATGGAATACAGAAAAACAGCATCCCCAGCCATGCGAACAGGATATTAAACAGTCCCAAAATCAGGTAGCACAGCTCGACAATCCAAAGATAATCTGACCATTTCTTTCCCTTTGTATTCTTCATTGTGCAGCACTCCTTTCTACCATGTTGATTACCGCCGCAGGACATACCTTCGAGCATTTTCCGCAGCCAACGCATCTTTCTTCGTCAGCATGGGCGGAAATGCCCCATGCAATCTGAATGGCTTCCTTCGGACAGGCACGGACGCAGCAGCCGCAGGCAACACACTCTTTGCCAATCCGGGCAACTCTGGGTGATTTTTCCATAAGATCTCCTCCCAAATCTAATTAAATTAAGTAATTAAGTAATTTCTAATATACTTTAAATACGGTCAATTGTCAAGTTAGTATCCGGAAATATTGGATGATATTTTCCGCAGTGCGATTGGGGACGTAGTGAAATGCGATTTCACGACGTCCCCAATCGCATTTCACTACGTCCCCAATCGTGTTATTTTTCAGCCGGTATAAGATTGCTGACATAGGGGCGCTTCCCTGCCAGCACCTCCCCATAGAATTCCTGTTTCCAGTCAATATAGTCTACACAGCCCTTTAACTCTTCAATTGAAGCGAGAAGGGCCTCTCTTTTTCTTGCAAGCATTTCCTGGCGCTGCGGGATAGTGGATACTCCTTGCAGGCAGAGCTCCAGATATTCTTTCATTTCCTGGATACTCATGCCGCATTTCTTCAGGCAGACAAGATCCTTGATCCATTTCAGGTTTTTATCGTCGAAGACCCTCCGGTTATTCTTGTCGCGTTTTACATTGGGGACCAGACCTTCATTGCAGTAGAATTTTAATGCCTGGTAAGTCATGTCTGTTTCTTTGCAGACCTGCATCATGGTGTACACAGCGGCCGCCTCCTTCAGATTATTTTTAAAAATATTTGATTTTTTTGTGAAAACCCCTTGACCGGTTGTTACAACCGGTTGATACAATCACAGTGTAAACCAAAAGACAGTGAAAAACAAGTATAAAATCAGGAGGTTTTTATCATGAATGAATTTACATTTGCTTATCCCACAAAAGTGTATTTTGGAGAAGGAACTGCGGAGAAAGCGCTGAAGGCTGAACTTGAAAGAGCGGGACAGACGGTCATGCTCGCGTATGGGGGCGGCTCTGTAAAGAGCAACGGCATCTATGATGAGATCAGGGGCATTCTGGAGGAAGCGGGCAAGGAGATCATTGATTTTTCCGGCATCATGCCCAACCCGACTTATGCAAAAGTACAGGAGGGCGCGGCTCTTGCAAAGGAAAACGGCGTTGACTTTATCCTTGCACTGGGTGGCGGGAGCGTGATCGACTGCTGCAAGGTCATTTCCGCACAGGCAAAACTGGAACAAGACATTTGGACCATGGAGTATGCAGATTATAAATTCCCTACAGACGGGCTTCCAGTGGGGGCGGTGGTCACAGCATCGGGCACCGGCGCGGAGATGAATTCCGGCGCGGTCATTACCTGTGAAGACAAGAACTGGAAGGGCCCCATTCTCGGAACTGCGCCGGTGTTTGCGGTTCTGGATCCGTCCTACACGGCATCTGTCCCGAAAATGCAGGTGCTCTCCGGCGCGTTTGACACGCTCAGCCATGCAATGGAAACGTATCTGGGCAACTCTGATAAGGACAATGTATCCGATGACGTGGCGCTGGCAGTCATGCGAAATACAGTGGTCAATATGAGACGGCTTCTGACAGATATCAATGATATGCAGGCGAGAGGCAATCTGATGTGGGATTCCGCCATGGCGGAAAACGGCATCCTGAAGGTGGGGCACCTGACGGATTTTCAGGCGCATCAGATCGAGCACCAGCTCGGGGCATATACAGACTGCAACCATGGGCAGGGGCTGGCGGTCATTCATCCTGTGTATTACCGCCATATTGTAAACGACGCCAGGGAGAAATTCACTCGTTTTGCAAAAGAAGTATTCGGGAAGGACACAGCTGAGGAAGGGATCGAGGCTCTTGCAGCGTTTATCAAAGAGTGCGGGCTGCCGACAAGGCTATCGGAACTGAGGTCAAAGACAGAGATCACGCCGGAGTTGCTACGCAGCATCGCAGATACAAGCAATATCATTAAATGCGGTCCCCGGGAGCTGACAAAGGATGAAATCTATGACATCTTGACAGAGTGCATGTGACCGGGAGGACAGAGCAGATGAGACCGAGAAAAGGGCTGATTCCAGCGGTCATAGTCATTGTTGTCGTTATTCTTTTGTTTCTCGATTATAATATGTTCCGCTTTCCGGCAAGACTGAGCAGCGGCTCCACACTTGAGATGTCTGTCTTTACAGAGCAGGTGGACCTGGAGGCTGTGATGGAAATGATCCGGGGGCTGGATTATGTGAACAGTCTTGAATTGTTTCTGATAGGAACAAGTCAGGACGGTGCGCGCGAATGAACTGTTCCAGAGCGCGGATGAGATGCCGGACACATATTATTTTATGTGGATGGATGTGGGAAGGGCTTATTTTGAACCCCTGATCGGATATGATATTTATGTGGCCGCAGCGGGCTATGAGAAGGATGTGCTGCTGCTCCCCGGAGATGAGGACAGCATTGTGCCGCTGTCTTATTCAGAACAGGCACTGGAAGTGTATCCCTCAGCGGAGCTGAAAGTAATCCGGGGAGCGGAGCATGGTTTCTACGGCGCAGATGAACAGCTTGCCGTGGACTACATCCTGGAGTATCTGGAGGCGCACCGGATTTAAAAGAATTCAATAAAATGATCAGATTATAAACAATCGCATGAAAAGGAGCGGATGATATGAGAAAAAGAAAAGCAGCATTGGTCCTCTGCGCGGCGGCAGCGTTATCCCTGGCGGCGTGCAGCAGCCAGGAAACAGGAGAACAGACTTCTTCATCACAGACACAGACCACCGGAGGGGCTGCCGGAACGGATAGAACAGATACGGCGGGCAGCGGAAGCACGTCTGTATCCGGCGGCAGGATTTTGATCGCATATTTTTCTGTGCCCGAGACAGATGGAGTGGATACGGAAGCCAGTGCAAGCCGTGTGTCAGCGGACGGCGAGGTCATGGGAAATAATGAATACATTGCCCGACTGATGCAGCAGGAGACAGGAGGAGATCTGTTTGCCATCGAAACTGTGCAGGAATACCCGGGTACTCACGATGACCTGCTGGATTTCGCTTATAACGAGATGCTGGACGACGAGAGACCGGACCTCGCATCCCAGATCCAAGTTCCAGGCAGCTATGATGTGATCTTCCTAGGATACCCGAACTGGAACGAAGACCTTCCCATGCCGCTGTACACCTTTTTGGAGGAATATGATTTCAGCGGGAAAACGATCATTCCGTTTACCACGCACGGAGGCAGCGGTTTTTCCAGGACCATACAGACGATTGCGGATATGCAGCCGGATGCAGCGGTCGTGGAGGACGGACCTTCCATTTCCCGAAATGATGTGGGAGACGCCCAGGGAGATGTATCGGACTGGATCGCCGGACTGGGGCTGGCGTCTGAGTAAAAGATGTGAAAAGGAGAGAATGATGAAAGGAAGAAAGAAAATAGCTGTGCTCATTAGTTCGGCGGTACTGGCGGTATCCATTGGAGCCTGCGGCAGCATAGCGGGCAGCCTGGGCGCCGGAAGCGTGGGCAGAGGGAGTGCAGATACTGGCAGTGCAGATGCTGAAAGTACGGATATAGAAAATATGGGCGCAGACAGTGAGGCTGTAGATACAGAAACACAGGGAAATATTCTTGTCGCTTATTTTTCTTATACAGGAAATACAGAAGAAGTGGCGCGGCAGATCGCGGAAGATGCCGGAGGAGATCTGGTCCGGATTGAAAGGACTGTACCCTATGATGATGTGCAGACAGAGGGAGAAGATGAGCTTGAGAGCAATGCCCGGCCGGAGATAACAGTGGAGCCTGACAGCATTGATGGATATGACACGATTTTTGTCGGGTATCCGATCTGGTGGGATGAGACTCCCATGGTGATCTCCACATTTTTAGAGTCCTATGATTTCAGCGGGAAGACCATTGTTCCGTTCTGTAGCAGTTCGTTCGACTCCATTGACAACAGTCTGCACATATTCGGCGAGCTTCCCCCTGATGCGGTGATGGCAGAAGGGCTGACAGCGAATGATGATACAGACATCGGATCATGGCTGGAGCGTCTGGGAGTGGCAGCGATCCGGTGAGCAGGGGAAGTATTGGGCGTCCTGGAATGATAAGCGAATTTTTTGGCTGAGGTATGTTCTGGTTGACAGAGCACAGGAAACATGCTATAGATTAGTTATAACTAACCAATGCGGTGAAGGAGGGAATATCATGGAGGAATACTTTGGGCTGCTGTGGCGTTCCCCTCTGTTTGAATCCATGGATATGGAGGGATTACGGCATGTTCTGCACTGCCTGGAGGCCTATGTGAGCACGGTTGGAAAGGGAGAGATCGTCTATCATTACGGTGACAGGATTGTCTGGTCAGGCATTGTTCTGGAGGGAAAGGTGGCGCTGATCGCGCCCGGCAGCAATGGGGAGGAGTCCGGCATCCGTCTGGCGGTTCCTTCGGCTGTTCCCACTCCTGCCTGCAGAACCAGCCTTCTCAGGTCACAGTGGTGGCGCGGAAAAGAACGAAGATCCTCTTCCTGAAGCTTTCAAAGCTGCTGCGGTGGGAGGCTATGGGCTGCCGGTACGCCTCTCTGGTGACGGCAAACCTGCTGAGGCAGACTGCGGCCGCAAATCTGCCCCAGGGGCGCAGAATCCATGTGATGAGCCAGAAGTCCATCCGGGATAAGCTTTTGCTTTTTCTTAAGCAGAACCGGGAAGAAAGGAATGATATCCTGCTGACCATGAACCGGCAGGAGCTGGCGGATTATCTGGGGACGGAGCGCAGCGCCCTTTCACGCGAAATGGCGCGGATGAAGAAGGAGGGACTGATCGATTACTGCCGCAATGAAATAAAAATTCTCGGGGAAAACTGATTTTGGTTGCGGCTGCAACTGAAATTTTACTGCAGATACTTTATACTGTTCCGTGAGTTAGATAAAGCTAATCCATGGAACTTTTTTTGTTTTGCAGAATTTTTCTGTACAGACGGTCATTTATGAGGAAGGAGACATTATGAAAAAAAGATGGAGAGGTACAGCGGTTCTGTTGGCCGCCGCCCTGCTTCTGGGCGCCTGCGGTACGGCAGACAGTACAGATACGGCAGAAAATGCCGGGAATACAGCGAGTCTGTGAAGAGGAAGAGACGGCGTCCGGGGAGGAACAGGGCGGGACGCACATCGTGGTGGACCACGCAGGCAATCAGGTGGAAGTGCCGGATCAGATCGATCGTGTCGTGATCGACCAGATTCCCATTCTGTCAACTTATATGGCGTATTTTGAGGGCTCGGCTCCCTATATCGTCGGATACTGCGGCTCGTTCAAGGATACGATTAATGAAACTGTGCTGAAAAATATTGCGCCGGAACTTCTGGAATCCGAGGAAACCGTGTATGCACAGTCGGATCTGAATATTGAGGAGATCATGAAGCTGGAACCGGACATCATTCTTTACAATGCCAATAACGCAGAGCACGCGGAGATTCTGAAGGCAAGCGGTATTCCAGCCGTAGGCTTTGCCACCATAGGCGCGGAAACGCCGGCGGATCCGTTGGAGCGGTATGAGGAATGGCTGCGGCTTCTGGAGGATGTTTTCGGAGAAGATGGGAAGATGGACAGCTTTTTGGAGAGGGGAGATGAAATCGTGGCGGACGTGGAAGCCCGCATAGCAGCAATCCCGGAAGTGGAGAGACCGTTTTCTATTATTTTGTATCAGGTTTCAAAGGGCGTGCCCCAGGTAGCCGGACAGGGTGTGTTCGGGTATTACTGGCTGGAACATTTGGGCGTGCAAAATGTGGCGAAAGATGCCTAGGGCTTTGCCCAGGTACGCTTTGAGCAGATCTATGCCTGGGATCCGGAAGTTATGTTCCTGAATGGTCCGGGCCTTATGAAGCTGACAGTACAAGATATTATGGACAATACAGTAGAGGGAGCGGATTTCTCGACGATTCAGGCGGTGGAGAACGGACGTGTCTATGATACGACGCTTGGAATGTGGAACTGGTTCACGCCAAACCCGGATGGACCGCTGGTGCTGGCATGGCTGGCCTGCAATGCTTACCCGGAAGCTTTTGCGGATTATCCCCTTGAGGATACGATCCGTGGCGATTACAATGAGTTCTATGGATATGAAATAACAGATGATGAATTGGAGGGAATGCTTCAGTTGCAATGAAAAACAGTTTTTGGATTCGGAAAAATCATTTTATCCTGGCGGCAGTGATCTGCATGATCCTGCTGCCGGTAGCAGCGGCGCTGATCTGCATGTGCATCGGAAGGATGTCGCTTCCTGTGCAGGAAGTGATACGGACGCTTGCGGGCGCTCTGTTCCATGGAAAGACAGGCAGCCAAAATTATTCCATCATCATGAATCTGGGGCTGCCCAGAATCCTGATGGCAGTCATCATAGGCGCGGGTCTGACCTGTGCCGGAGATACCTTTCAGGCGCTGTTTTCCAATCCTCTTGCGACGCCCGACATTCTGGGTGTGTCCAGCGGGACCTGCGTGGGAGCGATTCTGGCGATCCTGATGTCCAGAAGCATTCTGGAAACCCAGCTCATTGCCCTGGTTTTCAGCCTGGCTTCCGTGTGGATCACGCTCCGGCTCGCGCGAAATAGGGAAAGTCAGTCCATCGTGTTTCTTGTGCTGGCCGGCGTCATTATTTCCTCGTTATTTGATGCGGTGGGTTCTCTGCTGAAATATACGGCGGATCCGATGAATGAGCTGCCGGAGACCACCTACTGGCTGATGGGAAGTTTTACAAGCGCGTCCTATAAGGAAATTCTGATCGGCTCTCCGCTGATTTTAATCGGCACTCTGATCATTTATCTGCTCCGATTCCGGCTGAATATTCTGTCTCTGAGTGAAGATGAGGCGAAAGCAAGCGGCATCGATTTGAAAAAGACAAGACTGATTTTTATTCTGGCTGCGACGATGATCACGGCGTCCTGCGTCTCTATGTGCGGGCAGGTCGGCTGGGGAGGGCTTCTGATTCCGCACTGTGCGAGAATGCTGACGGGCAGTAACAACCACTTTGTAATTCCGGTCAGCATCAGCCTGGGGCCCAATGGCATTGGAAAGACGACGCTTTTAAAGTGTATGGTGGGACTTCTGAAATGGAAAAGCGGACGCTCCATTTTGGACGGCCGTGATATTGACACGCTATCCTCCAGACAGATCTGGTCCAGGATCTCCTATATTCCACAGTCCCATGGTTTTGCCTTTTCCTTTACCGGATTGGAAATGGTTATGCTGGGGCGGAGCGCCCATCTGGGAGTTTTTGAGCAGCCCGGATCTAAGGAGCTTATGATCCTCGATGAGCCGGAGACAGGACTTGATTTTCACAATCAGATTCTGATCCTGGACATGATAGAAAGGCTGTCTCACGATGAGGGGATCTGTGCGGTGATGAACACCCATTATCCGACAAATGCGCTCTCTGTATCGGACTACGCATTTATGCTGAACAATGAGGGGGGCTTTCTGTATGGACCTACAGGAGAGGTTTTGAATGAGGAAAACATTTCCCGCTCCTTTGAGGTACATGTGGCAGTCAATGAATTTCAGTACAGGGGGAAGACGGTGAAAAGCATTGTTCCCATCTCCCTGGCGGAGGAGAAAGGAGGATAAAAGTGAAGGATTTGGAAGAAATTTTCGGAAGGACAATGGAACACTATCGGCGGTATCAGGAGGAGATGCCTGTGCTGCAGGAATTTATCATGGGATACCGCTGGCTGACGGCGGTCGACACGAAAGGACGGCTTTCACAGGCCCTCAGGGTTGGCCGGGAAAAGCCGCGGGAACAGTACGAGAGAGTGTTGCGCTCTTTGATCGGAAAGACAGCAAAATACTGCCTGGAGCAGTTGTTTGCCTGGGGAGATCCAGAATTTCGCACGATCGCAGTAAGCCTCCTCAATCTGCTTGGAAAGCCTTTCAATACGCTGGAGAGACTGGCAGACCGGGGAATACAAAGGAGCGAGGGGGCTGCGTTTTGCATATGACGATCAGGGGAAAAAGGCCGGAGTCATCGGATATGGGCTTTTCAACGATTTCTTTTTCGGAAAATGCGCGGAGTTTCATGCCTTTGATTTCCGGGGGCCGAAGGGAATCCTGAGCGCTCGGATCAAAGAGCGGGAGACGAAGATATATCCGGAAGGAATCTGCTGGTATCTGGGGGCGAGCGCTCTGGAGTTCCCGGAGGCGCTTGGAGAGCTTGACATTGTTGTCATGACAGGCTACACGATCGTGAACGACACCTACCGGGACATCCTGAAGGCCTGCAAAAAGGCCCAGATCCGCGGAATCTATGGGCCAAGCTGTGAGCTCTGCCCCGAGTATCTGTTTGATCTCGGATACAATTATATTTTTAGCGCTTCCGTAAATAATAAAGAGGACTATTTAAAAGAGGTCTTTGCTCCTCTGCCTGAGGGCAACGACTTGTACTATATGGACACATATGAGCTGGCAAGGAGGTAACTCAAATGGAGCACAGAGTATTCAAAATAGAAGAGGAACACAGGCCAAAAGCAGCTCTGACGATCTCTACGGACGCTTGCCTGGGCGGGGCAGAAAGGGTACATTTCTTTTCACTGGGACCTCATACAGATATTAGCCCGGAGCGGTACGACTGTCCGGCTATTTATATCGGGGCGGGAGGCCAGGCGGATTATGCGCTGGGATATGGTCGTGAGCAGGAGGACCGGGGCGAAGCCTCTTTTTTTCCGGTACGGCTGGAGAAGGGCGGGGTATTGTTTGTTCCGGGCGGAATACTCTGCGGAATGAAAGCCCGGGAAATGGGTTTTGTATATACAGAAATTTTAATGGAAAAGGAGACGAACATGAACGAAATTTTAAAACCGGCAGAGGTATTCTGCCTGAAAGATCTGATTGATTACGAAAAGGGCAGCATTGCAAATATGGATCTGGCATCCGGCAGCGGCGTGAAGCTGATGATCCTGTCCTTTGACGAGGGCTGCGTGCTCTCCGAGCACCGGGCGCCCGGCGATGCCCTCCTGTTTGCGCTGGAGGGCAAGGCCGTGATCGGTTATGAAGGCAAGGACTATGCTATCCGCGAAGGGGAGAATTTCCGGTTTGACAAGAACGGTCTGCACAGCGTAAGAGCAGACGGCCGCTTTAAGATGGCCTTGCTTTTGATGCTGGAAGTATAGATGAAAAAAATATCCGTGTCAACTTATGGAGTACCGGAGTGAATCTGTCTCTTATACACATCTCCGAGCCCACGAGACTGCAGCTAATCGCGT
>ERZ1090864.569-NODE-571-length-20157-cov-27.851209_pt1 | contig 20157 bp, 16 predicted proteins | sample MGYA00478479_ERZ1090864 | MGnify/ENA primary metagenome ERZ1090864 (study PRJEB33644, sample SAMEA5815743) | chicken gut metagenome | biome: Chicken; feature: Gastrointestinal Tract; material: Caecum | place: Ireland | collected 2019-01-01 | study: A study of the...
CTCTGGGGGTGGCGTGCCAGCGGTTTTATTTGGGTCGTCATCTTTAAATATATTTCTATGTTGTGGTCACACAGAACCGTGATATGTAAACGGGGGGGCGACGCTCCGGAAGGAGCGCCGCCCGCCCTTGTATTTTTACATAGATTGTTTATGGGATTTCCGCCATCGACGATATGGGGGAAACTTGCATGGCGTTTGAAAAAATTGTGGAAACACCATATCTTTTTTCGGGGCGGAAATTCGTTTCAGTCGGCAATTTTGCGCATGACGGAAGGGGAGAGGCCGAACATCTTCTTAAATTGTTTGGAAAAATAATTATAATCGGGAATGCCGCATTGCTCTGCGATGGTGCCGATCGGAAGATGAGTTTGTTCCAGAAGCCTGCAAGCCTTTTGCAGCCGCCGTTCCTTGATGAAATCCGCAGGGGTTGCGCCAAAGTACTCTTTGAACAGAGAATACAGCTCTGTGCGGGAGAGGTAAAATTTCTTACACAGCACGGTGACGGAGAGATCGCCAGAGAGATGTTCTTCGATAAAGTCGGCAATGCGTGCGTCGATGCGCTCGTCGTAGTCGGAGACGAGCGTCTTCAGATACTCGTATCCCGCACAGGCGTCGAGGATGCGGATGGCAGAGTTGATTTTATCCATCGGCAAAACGGGCAGCGCGTCAAAGAGATCGGCGAGCCGTCCGTCTGTCTCAACATGTGCGGCATGATTCAAGCGGATCTGCCCGATGACGATGTAGCCGATGATTTTCTCCCCGTACAGAATAGGGGAAAAACACTCCAAAAGTCCCGCATGACAGGTATAAACTGCCCGTCGGTGCGACTTTTTGCACTCTTCAAAGGCCCGCTTGTCGCATTCGCGGCATTTTTCGTCCATGTCCTTGTGTTCGCGCAACACGCGGCAAAAGGGCGTGAGTTTCTCGGGATAATAGCACAGTTCGTTTTCTGCGCTGTCGTAGATGCAGATTTTAATGCCCGTCAGATTGTAGAAGTCGTGCAGAAGTTCCTGCATCTTTTGCAGATCGTATGTTTTCATTCTCGTAAACTCCGATACGAAATTACCATATCTCAATACAAATGATACTATATTCGGACAAAAAAATCAACTATAATGGAAGAAAAGGAGGGCGGAAATGAATTTCTTAAGTCTTGACGTCGGCACGACGTGCTGCAAGTGTCAGCTCTTTTCCGAAAAGGGAGAAATTCTCGCCTACAAGAGCGAGGAATATCCGCTCGTGGAGCAGGACGGAGAGCGCTATGTCGACATCGTCGGAATCTGCACGCGCGTGTTTTCCATGATGAAGGAGATGGCTCAAAAAGACTACGCCTGTATCTGTATTTCCTCGTTCGGGGAGTCCTTTGTCCTGCTTGACAAAGAGGACAAGCTTCTTTTTTATCCCATGCTCTATACCGACCCCCGCGGCGAGGAACAGACAAAAATTCTGCGCGATGAGATCGGGAATGAGCGTCTGTTTGCGGTGACGGGGACGACGCCCAATGCGATGTACTCGGTGAGCAAGCTCCTCTGGATCCGCGAGAACCGTCCAAAGCTGTACGAAAGAGCGGACAAGCTTCTGCTCATCTGTGATTATCTCGGATATCTTTTGACGGGCGAGCGCGTCATAGACTTCTCCCTTGCGGCGCGGACGGGCGTCTTTGACGTACATGAAAGGGAGTTTTCATCGGAGATTTTGCAGACGCTCGGCATCTCCGAGACGCTGTTTTCCCGTCCCATGCCGACGGGCAGCGTTGTGGGGGAACTTCGGGAAAGCGTCAGGCGTGAGCTTGGGATTCGCGGGAGCTGCAAACTTGTTCTCGGAAGTCACGATCAGATCTGCGCGACGATCGGCGCGGGCGTCGTTGCGGGCGGCGAGGCGGCGGACGGCATGGGTACGGTGGAGTGCATTACCGCCGTATTTGACAACGCGCCGACCGATCTTCGATTCGGCGAGATGGGCTATTGCGTCGTTCCCTTTCTCAAAGATTTCTATTGCACGTATATGTTCAACTACACCTCCAATGTAGTTGTGAACTGGTTCCGCCGCGACATTCTTCACGGATATCAGGGAAATGAAACGCGGCAGTTTGCCTATCTGGAAGGGAAGGACCGCGTGCCCACGGACGTTCTGATGCTGCCCTATTTAGCGGGCTGTGCCACGCCCTTCCAGGACCGGAACGCGAAGGGCGCCTTCCTCAACATCACCAAGGAGACGACCGATCTTGATCTGTATCGCGCCATTCTGGAGGGAACGTCCTTTGAGATGAAATTAAATCTGGAGGCGGCGCGGCCATTCGGGATCGTCGTAAAGGAGATGACCGCAACGGGCGGCGGAGCCAATTCAGCCCTCTGGCTTCAGATCAAAAGCGACATCTTAGGACTTCCCGTCCGTACGCTGCGCTCGTCGGAGGGCGGGCTCTGCGGCTGCGCCATGCTCTCTGCCACGGCGATGGGCGTGTGCCGAAATCTCGCAGACGCACGCAGGATTTTCGTGCAATATAAGGATGAATACGTCCCGCAAGATACCTATCGGGCGGTCTATGCGGACAAGTATCAAAAGTACGGAAAACTTTATCAAACCCTGAAGGAGTTTTATTGATATGAAATTTGCACTGTTTTTCGGGAACCGCGGATTCATGCCTGCCGAGCTCATTGCGGGCGCGCGGCAGGACATGATCAAGGCTGTGACGGACGCAGGACATGAAGTGCTCGTCATGGACGAAAACGCGACGCGCTACGGCGCCGTGGAGACGCGCGAGGAGGGAAGAAAGTATCACGACTGGCTCAAATCGCATGAGGGCGAGTATGACGGCGTGATCTTGTGTATGCCCATCTTCATCGACGAGAACGGCGCGGTGACGGCACTGCAGGACGCAGGCGTTCCCATCCTCATGCAGGCGTATCCCGACGAGATCGGGAAAATGGACTTCGCACACCGCCGCGACGCCTTCTGCGGCAAGTTCTCGGTGACGGACGTGTTCTATCAGTATCGGATTCCGTTCACCGTGATGAAGCCGCACGTCGTGCATCCGCTCTCGGCGGCATTCCGTCAGAACCTCGACGATTTCGCCGCCGTATGCCGCATCGTGAAGGGCATGAAGCGCTTTAACCTCGGCTGTATCGGCGCGCGCACGACGGCGTTCAAGACGGTGCGCTTCGATGAGGTGACCCTCCAGCGCTACGGAATCAACGTGGAGAGCTTTGATCTGTCCGAACTCATTTTCAAAGTGCAGAGCAAAGCGGACGACGAGCCTGCCGTTCTGGAAAAGGTCAGGCGGCTTGAGAGCTATACCGATTTTACCAAGGTACCAGAGAAGAACAAACGTACGCTTGCCAAGATCTCCGTCGTCATCGACGAATACATCAGGGAGTACAAACTCGACGCGATCACGCTCCGCTGCTGGAATGAAATGGAGACCATTCTCCGCGTCTGCCCGTGCGTACTTCTGTCCGAGCTCAACGACCGCGGCATTGTCGCCTCGTGCGAGATCGATCTGTGTTCCGCGATCACCATGCGTGCAATGGCGCTTGCGAGCGGAAAGCCGACGGCTTGCCTCGACTGGAACAACAATTACGGCGACGATGAAAACAAGGTAATTTTGTTCCACTGCGGGCCCGTAGCACAGACGCTCATGGCGGGGAAAGGCACGGTCACCGAGCACAAGATGTTTGCAAAGGGCGATCCCGGATCGGGCTGGGGCAGCAACGAGGGACGCATCGCGGCGTTTGAAATGACCTTCTCCAACTGCTTCACCGAGAACGGAAGGCTGAAAGTCTATGCGAGCGAGGCAAAGTTCACGGGCGAGCCCATCGAGGACGGATATTTCGGATGCGGCGGCGTCGCGGAAATTCCCGATCTTCAGAACAAGCTCATCCGTCTTGCGAAGGGCGGATTCAAGCACCACACCACCGTCGGCGTCGGACACATGAAGAACGTGCTCGAGGAGGCGTTTTCCACCTATCTCGGCTATGACATCGTAAATATCGAGGGATAAAAATATGATCGCATCGTTGAAAGAAGTGATTGCAATTTCCAGGAAGAACGGGCGCGCCGTCGGCAGTTTCAATACGCCCAATTTAGAGTGCCTGCTTGCTGTTCTCGGCGCGGCGGAAAAGCTGAATGTTCCCGTCATCATCGCGCACGCACAGTGCCATGAAGGCGTCTCGCCCATTCAGAAGATCGGGCCCGTCATGGTGGAGCTTGCAAAGCGGGCAAGCGTTCCCGTCTGCGTCCACCTCGACCACGGCGAGAACTTCGACTACTGCAAACAGGCGATCGCGCTCGGCTTTACGTCGGTCATGATCGATTACTCCACGCTTTCCTACGAGGACAACGTAAAGGGAACGGCGGAAGTCGTCGCATACGCACATGCGCACGGCGTGGACGTCGAGGCAGAACTGGGCGCCCTTCCCCAGCGTGAAGGCGGCGGTGAGAGCGCGGCAGATCCGACGGCCCTTTATACAAAGCCCGAACTTGTACCCGATTTCCTTGCAAGAACGGGAGTGGACGCGCTTGCGATTGCCTTCGGAACGGCGCACGGGATCTATAAGACGACGCCCGTCCTCAATCTTGATATCATCGACGAAGTGCGCAAAAAGACGGACATTCCGCTCGTCATGCACGGCGGAAGCGGCATTTCGCACGAAGTGTACCGCGACGTCATTCGCCGCGGCATCAACAAGATCAATTACTACACCTATATGTCGTATGCGGGGTATGCGGCGGCAAAGGAACTGACGCAGACCAATCCGACGGGCTTTTTCCATGACATGGCGCTCACGGCGCAAAAGGCTATGGAGGAGAACGCGCTTACGACGCTCAAGGTGTTCAGCAATCTGTAATTGCTCCGCAAACGCGGCCATTGAAAAACTGCCGCTTTGACAGAAAAACTCTGCAAGGAAAAGAACTATGGACGGACGTATTTCAAATCTGATGCAACTTGCCTCCATCCGCCGCTACGAGATGACGGAGGGGACGGAGCGCGGACTGCGCGTTCTGGACTGCGACAACGGAAACCTGCGATTTCTCCTGAACGAGAGCAAGGCGCTTGACGTGATGCAGATGTATCACATGGGTGAAAATGTTTCGTTTATCTCGAAGAACGGGTTCACTGCGCGGGAAATTCCCTTTGAAAACCGTTTTGAAGGCGGTATGCTCTATACCTGTGGGCTGGACAGCGTGGGCGCGCGAGAGGGGTATCTTTTGCACGGCACTCATCACCTGACCCCCGCACGGGTGACGCGGGCGGAAGTGAATGAGGAGGGGATTCTCATCGAAGCGGAGATTCGCGAGACGGCGCTCTTCGGAAAAAACATTGTATTTCGCCGTCGCGTTTTTTCGCAGATCGGCTCCGATACGCTTGAAATTTCCGACACGCTTGAAAACTGCGGGACGCGTGAGGAGAAATACTGCCTTTTGTATCACGTCAACGTGGGGTATCCCATGCTGGACGCGGGGGCGGAACTCATCGACGACGCCGAAGAGGTCATTCCGCGTACGCCTTGGGCGGCGGAGCATATCGGATCGCGCAGGGCGATCGGTGCGGCTGTTGCAAACCAAGAGGAGATGTGCTATTTTCTGCGGCTGAAGACGCCGTCCGTCTTGCTCAGAAATCCCAAAATCAACAAGACGTTCACGCTGAAATGGTCACAGGAAACGCTGCCTTGTTTTGTGGAGTGGAAGAGCATGGCGGCGGGGGATTATGCGTTCGGCCTGGAGCCTTGCACCACCGAACTGGATGACGGGTTTGCCTACAGGCGGATTACGGCGGGGGAAACAATTTGTTTTTCCCTGCAGATGCGGGTACAGACTCTTTGAACGCGGAAGTTTGGAAAAGACAAAGTCTGCCGTGCGTGCAACGGCAGGCTTTGCAGAACAGAAAAAGAAAAAAGAGGCGGAGGCCTCTTTTTTTGTTGCTCAAACAAAGGAAACGGGAAGTCTGTATGGGGGGAGGACAGCCCGATCAACTTGTTTGATCGTCTTCATTATAGCGGATATTGTCGAAGAAATCTTATAAAATTTTGCGCTTTATGCGGTCTGTTGCGCGGAGCAATCATGTCGGACTCGTTGAGCTGCAGCCCGTTTTCGATGACTATATGCGGGCGCGGTCCGGACAGACGATTTCGTGGGATCGTGTCCACCCTGCGCGTGTTGGTTCCATGCTGATTGCCCGTCGCCTGTGGCAGGAGTTTCAGAAATAGGAAAAAGCCGGGCATTTGCCCGGCTTAAATGTTTTATGCAAGGAACTCTCCCCTTGACGGAAACAATAATTTGCTTTCCTCTCGGAACAAGAGAACGATAGGACGCTATGATCAGTCGTTTTTGAGATAGGATATGACCATGTCGGCTAGGCGGCTCAGAAGTTCGTCGCTGAGCATCTGATCGCGCCCTTCGCGCGAGAGCGTCTCGCAGTAGAACGTATAACCGGCCAGAATATGAGAAACGGCCGCGGTCAGCTCTTCGAGCGGTTTGTCACTGCGAAACAGTCCGCTTTCCTGCCCTGCGCGGATCTGCTTCTCAAAGAGCGGAAAGGGGGCGTAGGCCTTTCCTTTTTTGTTGTTGGTGGTCGCATAGACGGAATAGAGCGTTAAAAACAGCAAGTCGTCATGCACTTCTTCGGAGAGATTCTTAAAAGAAAGAATAGAGTAGCGGATGATGTTGTCCGGGGAGTCGCAATCCGGCGCGTCGGCAATGCGCGCAAGGTAGGAATGCGCGACGACATCCGCGACAAGATCGGACAAGATCTCGTCAAGATTGTTGTAGTAGACATACAGTCTCTGACGCGAGATTCCAGATCGCAGGGCGATTTCGCTCATGAGTCCGTCCGAAATGCCGCGCTCCAAAAAGAGTTTTTTTGCTTCGGACAAAATCCGTTGTTTGCGCTCGGCACGCTTTTGCTCCAATTTATTCATATCAGAAGTCTAACATATTTTTTCGCGAAAGACAAGCGTTTTTCAAAAACTATTTACACAGTGTAAACTTTTTCTGAAATATACTTGACACAGTGTAAATGATATGATACAATTAGCGTACAAGGAACAGGAGGAAAGGGGATGTTCAGACTCTTTCGGTATCTGCGCGGAAGGGAGATCGTCATGTTTGCGGCGCTGCTGGTATTTTTGGTGGCGCAGATCTTTTGCGATGTGACGATGCCGACATATACGGCGGAAATTGTAGCGAAAATGCAGCAGGGGGCGGATGCCGCGTCCATTTTGCTTACGGGCGGCATCATGTTGGCGTTTGCGGCGGGGAGCATTGCGGCGACCATGGCGGAGAGCATTCTCTCGGCGCGGATCTCCACGCGCTTGGGACGGCGCCTGCGCGGAGAGGTATTTGCGCATGTCGTCAGCTTTTCCGATAAAGACGCGGGCAGTTTTTCGACGGGCTCGCTTCTGACGCGGACGACCAACGACGTCCAGCAGGTCGTCTCCGCCATGGTCTTGGGGCTTCGTCTGGGAGTTGGCGCGCCGCTCATGGCGGCGATGGCGATCATCCGCATTGCGCAGACGAGCGGAGAGCTCACGCTTGTCACGGGCGTTGCCGTCGTCATTCTGCTCGCGGGAATCATGGCGATCCTGATGATCGTCCTTCCCCGCTTCAAGCGGATCCAGAAGCTCACCGACCGTCTCAACGGGACCATGCGCGATACGCTTACGGGCATCCGCGTCGTGCGGGCGTATAACGCAGAGGACTTTCAGCGCGGACGCTTTGAGCGTGCGAGCCGCGATTTTGCCAAAAACAACGTCTTTACGGGCAGAGTGATGGCGGCAATGTCGCCGCTTATGCAGCTCGTCTACAGCGGACTGACGCTTGCCATCTATTGGCTTGGGTGCTTCATCATCGTACGCGACAACGATGCCGCATTCTTCCCCGAGATGTTCTCATTCACACAGCTTGCGGCGCAGGTCGTGACGGCGTTCATGGTGCTCGTCATGCTGTTCAATCTTTTGCCGCGCGCACAGGTGTCGGCGAAGCGCATTCTGGAAGTGCTGAACAAACAGTCGGACATCCTCGACCCCGCTTCGCCGCAGATGTATGCTTGCGACGGATCCATTGTCTTTGAAGACGCGGCCGTCGGGTACGGCGGGAAACCCGTCTTGTCGGGACTTACCTTCCGCGTGGAGGCGGGACAGACGCTCGCCGTCGTGGGGGGGACGGGCGTCGGAAAGACGACGCTTCTAAAACTCATCCTGCGCTTTCTGGACGCCGAACAGGGCAGCGTGCGCATCGGCGGGAGGGACGTGCGCGAGATAACGCAGAAGGATCTGCGCGCCTCACTTGGATATGCGCCGCAGAAGAGCGTGCTCCTGTCGGGAACCATCCGTCAGAATCTCGCCTTTGCCGATCCGACGCTCTCGGATGAAACGCTTTCCGAGGCAGCGAAGATCGCCTGTGCGGACGAATTTATCGCGGAAAAGGGCGGGCTGTCCGCCGAGGTCGTGCAAGGAGGCAGGAATTTTTCGGGCGGACAGAAACAGCGCCTCTCCATTGCGCGCGCGGTGGCGAAAAAACCGAAGATCTTGCTCTTTGACGACAGCTTCTCCGCGCTCGACTTTGCGACGGACGCAAGGGTGCGCAGAAACCTTTCGGAGCAGCTGCCCGATGTCACGAAGGTCATCGTCGCCCAGCGCATTTCCACCGTGCGGGATGCGGACGTCATCGTGGTCTTGGACGGCGGCACGGCGGTGGGCGTGGGGACGCATGAAACGCTCTTAAAGACGTGCAACGTCTATCGCGAGATCGCACAAAGTCAATTATCGGAGGAGGAACTTGCCGTATGAAACAGCATTCCGCACTCGGAAAACTTCTCAGGTATTGCAAACGGCATCTGTTTGCGCTCGCGTGCGTGCTCATTTTAAGCATCGCGGGCGTGTTCCTCACCGTGTACGCCACGACCTATCTCCAACAGCTCACCGACTACATCGGTGCGGCGGCAATGAAGGCGCAGGACGGACACCCCATGTCCGAGATCATGGACATGGCGGTCATTGCGCAGCTCGGATTCACGCTTCTGGGCATGTATCTGGGTGCGGCGGCATGTACTTATGTGCAGGCATTTCTGATGACGGGGATCAATCAAAAGATCGCGCTTCGCCTGCGTTCGGACATCGCCGCAAAGATCTCCAGACTGCCCATGCGCTACTTCGACAGCCATGCGACGGGGGATACGCTCTCGCGCGTGACCAACGACGTGGACACGGTGGCGCAGTCCATGAACGCGTCCATCGCAACGGCGCTCACGGCAGGGGTGCAGATCGTCATCGTGGTCGTCATGATGTTCACGACCAACTGGCAGATGACGCTCACGGCATTTGCGACCGTGCCGCTCTCGCTCCTCGTGCTCTTCCTCGTCGTGCGCGTGTCGCAGAAGTACTTCCGCCGTCAGCAGAAAGAGCTCGGCGCGCTCAACGGCAACGCAGAGGAATACTATTCGGCCCTTGAGCTGTTGCGCGCCTGCAATGCGGAGGAGCGTGCTGTCCGCACTTTTGAAGCACAGAACGAAAAACTCAGAAATGCCATGTACAGGGCGAACGTGCTCTCGGGAATTCTGCACCCGCTCACGACGTTCATCTCTAAGCTCGGCTATGTCGCCATCTGCGTAGTGGGCGGCGTGCTCATGGCGGGCGGGGGCACAAGCCTCGGAGAACTCGCCGCATTTCTCATCTATATCAATCTCTTTCAGTCGCCGCTGTCCCAGCTCGGGCAGGTCGCCAACCAGTTCCAGCAGGCGTCTGCCGCGGCAGGCAGAGTGTTCGAAGTCCTGGAAGAGACGGAAGAGCCTGCCGAGAAAGCGGCCGCAGAAATCGATCTGCAGTCCGTTCGCGGGGACGTGGAATTTCGTCATGTCCGTTTCGGCTACGATCCCGAAAAGCCTGTCATCCGCGACTTCTCCGCCAAAGTGAAAGCAGGGCAGAAGGTCGCCATCGTCGGCCCGACGGGCGCGGGCAAGACGACGCTTGTCAACCTTCTGATGCGCTTTTATGAGTGCGGGGGAGAGATCCTCATCGACGGGGTGAACACGAAGGAGATGACGCGGGAGAACGTGCGCGAACTCTTTTCCATGGTGTTGCAGGACGCATGGGTGTTCGAGGGAACGCTCAAAGAGAACATCGTGTATTGCAAAGAGAACGTCGACGAGCAGAAACTCGTCGAAGCGGTGAAGGCGGCGGGGATCTATCAGCTTGTACATACGCTTCCGCAAGGGGGCGACACGATCATTCATGACGAGTCGCTCTCGGGCGGACAGAAACAGCTCATCACGATCGCGCGCGCCATGGTGGACGATGCGCCCATGCTCATTCTGGATGAGGCGACGAGCAACGTGGATACCCGCACCGAACAGCTCATTCAAAGGGCGATGGATCAGCTCACGGAAGGCAGAACGAGCTTTGTCATTGCACACCGCCTTTCCACGATTAAAAATGCCGACCTTATTCTGGTGCTCGATCACGGGGACATCGTGGAGCAGGGCACACATGAGGAATTGCTCGCAAAGCAGGGATTTTATTATGAGCTTTATCACGCGCAATTTGCGGCATGAAGCCGCAGAGGAACAAAAAAGGAGGGATGCAATTCCACATTTTACAAAAGATAAACTCGCTAATTCTCCTTGTGCTGTTCCTTCGCTTGCGGAGCAACAAGAAATCGCGGAGTATTTGGACAAGAAGTGTGCTGAAATTGATCGATTGATCGCAATCAAACAGCAAAAAATCGAAAAATTAAACGATTACAAAAAATCTTTGATCTACGAATACGTCACAGGTAAAAAACAGGTGAGTTAAATGAAAAATTCTATGCCAAAGCCAAGACTTATTAATATTTTGTTTTGGGCAATAGCCGTTGCTTTCTCTCTTTTATATTGGGGGTTAATCAATCCTGAAACTATTACGGATACGGGGAAAATTGCATCAGCTTGTTTATTTGCAATTTTATGCCTTGCTCTTTTATGCTGGACAATTTATTATTGCTATTACCTCATATTTGTAAATGAAAACAATAAGTTGCCTTGGGATAGCTGGATGTTGTATGCGTCCTTATTCTTTTTATATGTTGGGGTAAATCTTTTATCGGTTTTTTCATTATTTGAAATTCAAAAGATTTATATTTGTGAAATATTTTTTCTTTTTTTCCTTGCATGTATCTTTGCGCGGATTCTATTTAATATAATTCGCAAATCTGGCTTTTTTGCTTATACAGAAGAAAATATAGCGTTATTTATAGCAATTTTTTTCGGGGCATTTATCATTGCTATCTATTTTCAGACCAGCCTTGCAGCCAATATTATTGCAGATATTTTAATGGGTTGCATAAGTGTCCTTCTTATCACTTTCATGCTTAAAACATTTGTAGTCGAACAAGTGAAGTTGAAATCGTTGTCTGATATAATGAATTTTGTTTTCCTTTTTTTGACTACGATCGCAACTTCAATTACAACAATATATCTTTTGTTTTGGGGATTGGAAGCGGATAACCATGACTTATTCAATTCTATAATAACCGTGTTTGCCGGCGTACTTGGCGGCGCTCTTACTCTTGCCGGTGTTGCATGGACAATCAGATCACAGCGTGAAAAAGATCACAAGGAAGAAGTTTTGAAGTGCAAGCCGCTTTTTCGATATTGTGAGAAAGATGATGCCCAAAATAAAGAGATTGATCAAACTTTTAATTTTACGAAAGGCAATGCACTCTTAAAAAACTGTTTCGAGGGGGGATTTTGCTTTAAGAATTTCGCCGAAAGCGTGTTTGAAATTCAATCAATAGAAGTAAATGGAAATGTATTTACTCCGTTAGAGTATGCGCTGGTTGAGAAAAATACTTATTTTAATATTCGGTTTTACAAGTCAAGTGAAGGCGTTTCAAGTTTTTGTATGAATGTTGTTGACATTTTGGGAAATCCCTATCGGTTCGAACTTGTTCGAGGGGAAGAAGGGGAGATCACTGGAATTCGGGAAGTAAAGAAGAAATAACGAATGGACACAAGCGAAAAACGGTTTGAAAGCGATATCGAAAGTTTTCTTGTGAGCGAAGCGGGCGGATACGAGCAGTTTTCCTATCTCAATCCCGACGGGCACCGCATTCAGAAATATGTCTATGATAAGGAAAAGGCGATCTATCCCGAAGTGCTCGTCAACTTTATCGCGCGCTCCCAACCCAAGGCATGGGCGCGGTATCAAAAATATTATGGGGACGACGCCCCTGAAAAACTTTACCGCCGCTTTCAAACCTCCGTTCAGGAAAACGGGCTTGTTCACGTCCTCAAATACGGCATCGAGGATATGGGCATCAAACTCAAAGTCTGCTTTTTCAAGCCTGAATCCGACCTCAATGAGGAGCAGAACGAGCTTTACAAGCAAAATATCCTCGGCTGTACGCGGCAGTTCTCCTATTCCAAACTCAACAATAACACCATGGATATGGTGCTCTCCGTCAACGGCATTCCCGTGGTCGCGCTCGAACTCAAAAATCAATTCATGGGACAGGACGTCGATTGCGCCATAGAACAGTTCAAAAACGACCGCGATCCAAAAGAATTTTGTTTCCGACTCAATCAACGCTTTTTGGTCTATTTTGCCGTCGATCTCTACGATGTCTTTATGACGACCTCGCTTTCAGGCGCCGCTACGCGCTTTATGCCCTTTAACCAAGGCTCCAACGGCGCGGGCGTGACGGGCGGGAAGGGCAATCCCGTCAACCCCGATGGCTACGCCACTTCCTACCTTTGGGAAAAAGTCTTACAGCACGATTCCTTGCTCGATCTCATCAACAAATTTATCTCCTTTGTCAAAGAAAAAGAGGAAGTCGAGCGCGCAGGTCAGATCAGACTCGTCGAAAAATCAAAACTCATCTTCCCGCGCTATCATCAGTTCGATGTCGTCAACAAAGTCGTCGCCGACGTCCGCCAATTCGGCGCAGGCAAAAGTTATCTCATCGAACATTCCGCCGGCAGCGGTAAATCCAATTCCATTGCCTGGATCGCTTACCGCCTCGCCTCCCTACATAACGCCGAAAGCCAAGCCGTCTTCGATTCCGTCATCGTCGTGACAAACCGCGTCGTCCTCGACAGCCAGCTTCAGGACACCATCTCAAGTTTCGACCATACCCCCGGCCTCGTCGAAGCAATCGACGATAAAAAACGCTCCCGCGGCCTGATTGCCGCCATCAACGACAAAAAACGCATCATCATTTGCACCATTCAAAAATTCCTGTATGCGTATCACGATTTCGACGACCTGACGGGCAGGAACTTCGCCATCATCATCGACGAGGCCCACCAGGGTCAGAGTGGCGAAAGCGCGAAGGCGCTCCGTAAAGCCCTCATCGATAAAAAACTCGCCCTCCATGCCTATGCCGACGAGGAAGGCCTGGACGATGATGCAATCGATGACGCCGATGTCCTCGTCGATACCATCATGTCCCAGGGGATGCACAAAAATCAGTCCTTCTTTGCCTTTACCGCTACCCCCAAAAACAAAACAATCGAATTGTTCGGCACGCCCGATCCCGTGTCGGGAAAAATGCGCCCGTTCCACGTCTATTCCATGCGGCAGGCCATCGAGGAAGGCTTCATTTTAGACGTCCTCGCAAACTATACCACCATCAAAGAGGCGTTCCGCCTCGTGCGGATCTCCGCCGATAACCCCGAACTCATCGAAGGCCCCACGCTTAAAGCTCTCGTCCGTTATTATAAGGAGAACGGCTACACGATTGCGCAGAAAACAGACATGATCATGAGCAACTTCCTCGAAAATGGCCGCTTCCAGATCGGCGGAAAGGGGAAGGCGATGATCATCGCCGACAGCCGCGCCAATGCTGTCCGTTATTTCTTCGCCATCAAAGAATACATGAAAGCGCATCCCGCCGAGAGCCTCGGCTGCGGCGTAATGGTCGCTTTTTCAGGGTCTGTCAATGTGGACGGGATCGACTACACCGAGGACGCTCTCAATATCGATGGCAACGGAAAACCGATCACGTCGGACAAGCGCTTCCGCCGTGAGTTCCGCTCCGAACGCAAAAATATCCTCGTCGTCGCAAATAAGTATCAGACAGGCTTCGACGAGCCGCTGCTGCATTCCATGTACGTCGATAAACGCTTGAAAGACGTCAATGCCGTTCAGACGCTTTCCCGCCTCAATCGCATCGCCAAAGATAAAACTTCAACTTTCGTCCTTGACTTCGTCAATTCGGACGAGGCGATCAAAGAGAGATTCCAGCCATTCTACGAAACTACGCTCCTGGACGGAAGAACGGACTTCAACCGCGTATATGATCTGCGCGCGAAAATCAGCGCCTATATGCTCTATAACGGCGACGACGTGGAAAAATATTATGCGTTCATGTCCGCTCATGCCGATAAAAAACAGGACGCCGCCGCGCTCGGAAGGCTCAGCGCGATCATGATACCTGTCATCGAACGCTATCTCGATCTCGATACGGAAGAGGAAAAGTTCAATGCCCGCATGGCGGTGCGTAAGTTTGTCAAAGCCTATGCCTATATCACACAACTCGTCCGCCTGCACGACGAGGAACTGTTCAAAGAATATGTTTTCGCTTCTCATCTTCTGAAGCTCATGCCTAAGGCAAAACATCCGTTTGAGGATGTGGAGAGCAAAATTAAGCTTGAGTATGCTTTGCTGACGCAAACGTTCAAGGGCGCGATTGTTCTCGAGAAAAAAGACACCGACCTCGTTCCTTCCGCAGATAAGGCAAAACCCAAAGTTCCTAAAAAAGATACCTTGCAAAATATCATCGATAAGGTCAATGATCGGTTTGACGGTTCTTTCACGGAAGGGGACAGAGGCATTATCGAGAGCATTTATCAGATGTTCATGAACGATAAAGAGGTCAAAAAATTCAAACATTACGCAAAAGATACGACGGCTGAAATGTTTGTCAAAAGCCTCTTTCCTGAAAAGTTCAAGGAAATCGCCACGCAGTGTTGGCTGAATAACTCCGACTCTTTCAAAAAACTGTTCAATGATCCTGAGTTCTATCAGCAGGTCATGGAGGCCATGGCAAAAGAATTGTATCGCACCTTGCGAAAAGACTGAATTGAGCCGAGTAAGGAAATATTCCTTGCTCGGCTCTTAAACTCTTTCTATTGCTTTTTCGTAAAGATTTTGTATCAGTTGTATGCTACCTTCAACCATCCGAAAAGACAAATTGAGGGGACGTAGGCACTGAAAAATCATTCAAAGCGGACGATCAATCCGAAATAATCGCGGGTAAAAAATAATCCGAGCCTCGTATTATTTACGAGGTTCGGATTATTCTGGTCTGGTGACCCAAGAAGGGAGTAAATCGAATGGGATAAAGGCGATAGTGGAATTATCAAATCGCGATTGCAAAAGAGATTGACTGAAACATAGGGAAATGATATAATACAAATTGGAGCAACATGGACGCCCATAGGCGGTTAGCCCCTTGGGGGAAATATGATGAGTATTTCCTTAATAAGGGGGTGATTGTATGGATTTTACGATCCTGTGCCTTCTTCTCCGCATGGTGGAGCAAGGCATTGTCATCTCTTTCAGAGTTACAAAGGATAAAATCTACGTAATCATAAAAAAATAACCGCCCACAAGCTGGCTACTTCGACGGCGGTTACTTAACTTGCATCGGGGCTGACCGCTGAACGGCGCGTCCCTCTGTTGCTCTTTTATTTTATCACCGTTTTTGCGGTCTGTCAACCATTCTGACGAAGTTTTTCAGGAACATATTTATGTCTGGAAAGCGCCCATCTGAATTTGCTTTTTCGGGTCGGCTATGGTAGCATAGTTCCTCGCGGACGTCAACGGTCGCAAAATCGTCGCTGAAAACATCCATAGAAAGAATTTTAGAGCCGAGTAAGATTGTTTCTTGCTCGGCTTTTTTTCGGCTCTTTTGCTGTCTATGGGGCATTTCCCGACCTGTACGCAACGATTTTGCTTTTGTCCCGTTGACTTCCGCAGACTTGCTATTTCAGAATACCGACTTTCACCGTCCCATGCACCTTCGCCTGTTGCCCGAAAAAGGCAAATACAAATTCAGAGGTGTAAAGATGGAAATGTTGGTAACAAAGTTCTCGAACGGTAAGTATCGCAACGAAGGTGAACTCTTCGCCGAGCCTATTTCTTCCGAGAACGTCAAACTCATGGGCGAGATGATTGCATTGCAGGCGCTCCGTACCGTAAAGAAGTTCGATATGAAAGTGGCAGACAAGCTGTATATCGGCTTAATTAAAGACTTGCACCACATGGGCGAGATAGATTATATCGTATCGGACGGCTACGACGTTGCACAAACAGCAATCTGCTTTCTCTATCAATATGTCGGTCATACCGTCAATGAGGTTTACGGAAAAGACCGCAGAGGCAAAGATATTACCATCAAACTTGCCTGCTATCGCGAGGTAGACCATTTCATCAGGCTTCTGCGCAACAAACCCGACAGACGAGGAACGATCGTCGAATCTATCGATTTCACAAATTACAAAGCTCTTCCCGCCGATCCCATAAACTGCTTTGAACAGAAACAAACGGATTACAGCAAATACGACGAACTTGTAGATGCGTTGCAGCTCTCCGCTTTAGAGCTTGCAATTCTTAACTGCTACATGAACGGCATGGTACAATCGGAAGTCTGCGCCGAACTCGGTATCGGCAGAGGTACTATTAATCACCGCAAAGCGAGCATTCGGAAAAGGTATTATGCTTGTTTCGGTACATTTTAACCGTATATGCAATCAAAAAAATGAAATCAGGGACGCAAACCGCGTCCCTGATTCTCTGCAATTATGCCTTTCCTAAAATTCCCATCGCGTTCTCGTAATTTTTGTCGTAAATTTTCTTGTGGCTGATAAATATGTCGACAAACTTCCATATTCCGTTTGCAATGCTGGCGATCGTTCCCAGGATCGGCACCAATATCAACAACGACGCAACAACCGATCCCACAATCTTCAATACTCCGAGCTTTACATCACCGACATAAAATCGGTCTATCCCGATTCCGCCGAGGAAGATTGCGAGCAAGATCGTTGTAACCTTTTTCTTGATAGGCATCTGCATGAGCCGCTGATATTGATCGGCGGTGAGCGTTTCTATGTATTTTGTAAATGTTGTCATACCGGAAGGCGAAAGTGCTTTTTGAAACCTTGCCAAAACCGCCTGTTTCGCGGCGTCTGTCACGGGCGCATGATATGCCGCTCCTACGTTGACAGGCGCCGGGGCGGGCATAGGAGCGGACGCTGGAGCGGCAGCTGTAGGTTCCACAGACGCAACCTGGTTATCTGCAGCCGGTGCTGCCTGAATCATCGGTGAAGGGATTGCCTCCGCACCTGCGCTCGCAGTTGCACCGACCGCAGCTTCCATCTCTTGTTTCGTGCGAATATCCTTGAGAATCTCCTGACGTTTTTGACTATATTTGAGCAGCCGGTACACTGCAATACATAGCCCCGCCATTACGATAGAATATATGATCGGAATTGCGATATTATAATTTACGCCTTCGAGATATATTCTGTCTCCCGAAATGGAAATCTGCCCTATGATCAGACCGAGCAGGATGAAGATGCCGCTTATCGTTGCCATTCTCGCGGCAAATTCGGAAAGCCAATATAGCCGTATTTTGCCCAAAAACAGAATGAAAAATAAAACGGACAGCAAGCTGCCGATCAGCATTACCCATGCAAAAACAGAGAAACAAATTCTTATCAGCTGCTCGAGATTTTCAAGATTCAGATCGGGGGTGCAAAGCTCCCAAATCGGAATAGAAATGTCGCCGTAATACAGGCCAAAGTCGGAGCCGAGAAACCGTGATATGTGCGTTACAAACTGTATCGATGTATCTTCTGTGATCGTTCCGTTGAACACGATTGAATTTACGAACAGGAATATAAACGCAATGACTCCGAGCAGTAGTCCTAATATGCCGCAAATGCGCTCCTTCTTTTTTAATTGTTTCAGCGATATTCGCTCAATCTCTTTTGCCACAATTTTTTCCTCCTATGTGTTTCGGCAGACTTCTGTTTATCATCCAATCAAAGCTTCAAAAGCAAGACGCAAATTGCCATCAGCATCGCTCGTCCAAATGGAAACATTGTTTGCATTTTTTCTTGATGAAAACGCCGAATTATTGCTTATTAAAGTAAGATATTTTCCATCATAAAGGGTAACACAATTTTCGGCGTTGGCACTGCTTTCGTTTGCAACGATCGCTCCCCAGTGTTCCTGCTGTGCTCCGTGGTTTGTGGTACTGTTTACTGTCAGCAGATTGTCTCCCTCAACGCAAAATGAAATGTCTACGTTGCCGTCCACTTCACCGACGATTCCGCCCGCCACAGACTTTGCCGTGCGCTGGGATTGAAACATGCCGTCTTTCACGCCGGCTCTTGCAGATATGCTGGTATGATATACAAAACAATCTGATATACTGCTATCCGTATCCCAGGCAATACCGGCGATGCCACCGGCAAAACTATCTACCCATTTATTCGTAGCATGTCCTTCTGCAAACACAATGGAATCGATCACGGAACATTGTGCAATTTCGCCTCTGTTTTCGCCGCAGATGCCGCCCGCTTTCAATGACACGTCACTTTTTTCTACGCCGTCCTTCCGCGCATGAATTTCAACGTTTTTTATATGTACATTTTTGATCGTTCCGCCATTCAGCCCGACCACTGCGCCGATTGACTTATTTTGTTCCGAATCGATGACAACTGCTGTGTCGCTGTCCGCATTCCCGATTTGTAAATTTTTGATCGTTCCGATATTTCCCGCAAACAATCCGGCATATCCATAGGAGTTCACTGCATTCACCGTAAAATTGTAAACGGTGTGCCCGTTCCCGTCCAAAACTCCGGAAAAATCATTTTCTCCGCCTATCGGATTGATATGTGAGCCTTGAAAGTCAATATCATCGGTCAACTGATAATGTGCGTCCAAATCATTACTGATGGCAATGAATTGCGCCGCTGTACCGACAAGATAGGGCGATTCGGCTGTTCCGTCTCCGCTTGCCGGCTGAAGTCCTTCTATATCGATTGCCGTAATGGGCGTCACCTGAATTTCGGCAGGAATTTCAAACGAGGCTGTCCTGGACGATACCATCCGGATCGTACTGTTGGTGTTATCGATACCGGAAAGAAAGTATGTGGTATAGAACTCTCCGGTCGCAACATTGTAAGCGACGATCTGATAAACCGTTATATCCGCGATCAGGGCAAGCGCGTAATTATATCCGACCTCATATTTTGACATATCGATATCAGCGGCAATACTCCTGGCATTCTCCACAAAATATGATTCGTCATACGATTCATTGATGCTTTCAGCCGTACTTTTTGAGATCGTATCGCTGTTGATACTTTCATATGTTGAGCCGATTTCGGCCGATTTCGTAAATGTAGAAGAAACTTCTGCCTCGGTCGAAACAACGCCGCACTCTATTCCCACGCCGACTTTTGCCGTGTCGCTTTCGCTGAAACCGAGGCTCCATTGCAATGAAAAGCTTTCTGATTCTGTCAGACTCAACGATTCCGTCGTAGAAATGGCTTTTGACAGTCCCTCACTGATGGTCGTGGAGGTGATCATACTTTCACTGTAGGTGAGTTTTGTCATGCTTCCGTCATGATAGATGGGCGTCATGACGTTCTGAACATAATAGTTCCGGATTTGCCCGATATCATACTGTAAAAACATGATATCACCCACTTGTTCGTGCGATAGGAGGGTCGCTCCCTGTTCGGGCTGCGTCATACTCATATTGGTGAGATAATTTGTTGACTCGGCAGAAACCTGAACATTGTTTTCATGGTTTTCATTGCATCCTGACGCAGGGATACAGCAACAGATGGCAGTCAGGCTCGTCAATACAATGCGAATAATTTTTTTCATGTGTTTTTCTCCTGTAATTTGATTGCATTAAGATTGCATTAACCTCTTTTCCAATAGTAGTTGTAATAAGTCGATTTCAAATACGTTGCAGCAGTAGCAGAATCAGATATATCGGCGCTCGAAATACTCGTCCCGTTTGTTGCGTCAGACGATTCTGAATACTTCCATCCGTTCGGATTCTCAAACGTTACATTGGTCAGTCCGCTGCATCTATAGAACGCATAACTCCCGATGCTTGTCACACTATCTGGGATGGTCACGCTCGTTAGTCCGCTGCAAC
>ERZ1090864.571-NODE-573-length-20098-cov-8.673402_pt1 | contig 20098 bp, 20 predicted proteins | sample MGYA00478479_ERZ1090864 | MGnify/ENA primary metagenome ERZ1090864 (study PRJEB33644, sample SAMEA5815743) | chicken gut metagenome | biome: Chicken; feature: Gastrointestinal Tract; material: Caecum | place: Ireland | collected 2019-01-01 | study: A study of the...
TTTTCCACCTCCATCTGTTCCCAGTTTGCCCTTGTGATCAGATTCATCACAGCAGCATAATCTTTCGATTTTCTGTGTTTCTCATATTCTCTCATCAGTTTCCGTATCTCTTCGCCTGCGCGAAGATCAGTCCTCATGCTTTGGATCCAGTAATTCTCCCCGTCTGACAGTTCAGGCGTAATCAGAAGCTGCATGGGGATGGGATCTCCCGTGATATAATAGATTCCGGCTCCCTGATACTCTGCATGCATTCCCCTGACATTTTCCAGATGTTTCAGTAATTCTCTCGGATAATGGCTGCACACAAAGGTGAGAGTCAGTTCTTCCGGATCGATCTCTTTAATCCTGTCTGTGTTGGACTGATAAATACAGGCATAGCCGTATACTTTGTAAAAATCATTCACGCTCAGGCTGTCGTCAGGCGATTTGTACTCTATGATATTATGTTTCCTGAAGACCCGCCCGATCGTCTTCTTTATCTGAACTTCCTGAAGTTTTTTGATAATAAGTATATCCATCTGCAGAGGCTTTTTGCTCAACAAGTGTTCTTCATGCATCTCCAGATACTGCATCTCATCCTGCAGCGTGATACGCAGCGCGGCGCCAAATGCCGGATGCCATTGTAGTTTTGTTTTATCCATTTTCTCTCCCTTAAGTATAATACATCCTGTTTCCATGTCGCAATGTAAAATTTCGGATTGTTCTTACTTCGCTTATCTCTGCAATGGCATCACCCTGTCTCTTTTTCCATATTCCACTTCTGTGAAAATCCCCTGAATATACGGGTTTGAAATAATGATGTTAAACGACGCGGACGAATGAGTTGAACGCTCTTCCGCATCGGATAATGATAGGATAACACATTTTCACTAAATGTGATCCATAATTTTAAAAAATATGTCTGAATCTTGACATAGTAATCTTTTTTCATTAGAATACAGTCAATAAATTGACTATTAACAATATGCTGCAGGCGGTGGATCATGACAAAGGAAGATAAGAAAAACGCATACCTGTACTGCAAATTCAGAGATGAGCAGTTTGCCCTGTATGACGAGTATGCAAAACGTCACGGTATGCTGATGAAAACACTTCTGGTCGTAAATGCCCTCTTTTACGCAGAGGATGGGATGACCCAGGCTGAGATCTGCAGGCGGACGTTTCAATCCAAGCAGACCGTAAATCTGATCATTAAAAATCTGCTGAAGGACGGCTATGTTACAGTGGCCGGAGTGCCGGAAAACAAACGGAACAAGATTGTCCGAATGACGGGATCAGGGAAGGCTTACTGCGAAAAAGTCGTCCGCCACATCACATGGGCAGAAGACACGGCCATGTCTATGTTTACGCCAAAGGAGCAGGAACAGCTCATCGCCCTCTCACGGACATTTACAAAAAATCTGGCAGAGCTGATCAACAGAGAAACGGAGGATTGAAGGATGGAATTTTACGAAGCAGTATACCATGCTGAAAGAAGCGCCCTATGTCATTATCCCTGTATTCCGGTCAAAGAGCTTAAACGGCGAATATGTTTCCAAACTGAATCCTTTTGCCACCATCTGGTGTGTGATCGAAAATATCTTTCTGGCGGCAACATCTGAAAAACGACAGCCGGATCATCCTGCATCTGCGCATGACAGGCTGCCTGCTTGCCGCGCCGCCCGACCACCCGATGGAAAAACATACCCATATGATTCTGCGGCTGGATAGTGGGACTGAACTGCACTTTTCCGATACCCGCCGCTTCGGGCGCTTCTGGCTGATCCAAAACGGCGAAGAAGATACATACAGCGGAATCGGCAAATTGGGATTGGAGCCCTTTGACCAAAAATTCGGTGCTGAATATCTGCAGGATAAACTGGGGAGACGAAAAAAGGCGATCAAAGAATGTCTGCTCGACCAGAGCGTAATTGCCGGGATCGGCAATATTTACTCCGATGAAATCCTGTTTCGGGCAAAGATCAGACCTGCCCGCCCGGCAAACAGCCTGACAGAGGAAGAATGGCAGCGCCTTGCCGCGGAAATTCCGAAATGTCTGTCTTATTTTATAGAGAAAAACCGGATCTCACCGGAAGAATATCTGCAGGGCAAAGGGCAGGACTATCGCAATACTCCTTTCCTGCAGGTGTACGGGCATGGCGGGGAGCCATGCCAAAACTGCGGTACAACGCTTGTTCGTACCGTCATTAGCGGCAGGAGCAGCGTTTACTGTCCTGCCTGCCAGAAGTAAAGAGATTCAAAATAAGGATTATTTTTCACTTTCCTTTACCACCGGAAGGATCACAGAGAAACGGCATCCTCCTGTCCGGCAGTTTTCCACTTCGATCCTTCCCTGATGGATCAGCAGGATCCTCTGTGCCAGCGCTAGGCCAAGCCCGTTCCCTTCTTCCTTGTGAGCAGTGTCGGTCTGATAAAATTTATCAAAAATCCGTTTCAGATCCGGCTCCGCGATCCCGCATCCATGATCCCGCACGGAAACAAGGATATTTTGCTCCGAAGCGGTCAGGCGGATCCGTATGCTTCCTCCCTTTGGGCTGAATTTCACGGCATTGTCAATGAGATTCAGCCAGACATGCAGAAGGAGCGGCTCATTTCCGGTGTAAGCAACTGTCTCTAATTCCGCTTCCAGATTGATTTCCTTTTCCGTCCACTTTGTCTCCAGAGCCAGGATTGCCTGCCGGATCTGTTCGTCCAGCCGGAACTTCTCCTTCCTGGAGAGGATCGCCTGATTCTCGATTCTGGAAAGCAGAAGGATATTGCTGACCAGGCCGGACAGCCGTCTCACATTGTATACGATCTTGTCCGTATACTCTGCCTATCCGTCTATGGCGCTGATGGGCGTCTTAAATTCATGGGAAACATTGGATACAAAATCCATCTGAAGCGTCTCTGTAGCCGCCAGCTCTCTGACCATCAGGTTAAAATCCCCGTACAGTTTCCGTATCTCGCTGAGTTTGCTGCTGGTTTCCAGTTTTACTGTGAAATCCCCCTGAGCGACTTTGCTCATTAAAAGAAATAAAAATCCAGGCTGTAATTCCATTTCCCTTTCCCTGTTTTTTTCACAGTTTCACCACCTTGTACCCCACGCCCTGGATAGTCACGATCCGAAAGTCCTGATTATCCCGGAAGCGCTCCCGGAGTCTCCCGATATGGACGTCCACGGTATAGGTATCGCTTTCCGCCTCGTACCCCCAGATGTCATCCATGATCTGCTGCCTGGTAAATGTACGCCCTGGGGAAGACGCCATCTTATATAAGAGCATGAACTCCTTCTGCGGCAGTACACAGGAATCCTTTTCCGTGACCACGGTCAGCGAATCCAGGAGCAGTTCCGTGCCGCCTAAGACCAGTTTCTGCTCATTGATCATCTGCGCACGGCGCAGCAGCGCCCCCACCCACAAAACCATTTCATTGACATTGATGGGTTTTACCATGTAATCGTCCGTGCCTGAGAGAAATCCTTTGCGCATGTCATCAAAAGCATCCTTTGCGGTGATCATGAGCACCGGCGTCTGGTTCCCCGCTTCCCGGAGAGCGCGCACCAGTTCGTACCCGTCCATGACCGGCATCATGATATCTGAGATGATCAGATCCGCATACTCTTTTTCCAGCGCCTCAAGAGCCGCTTTTCCGTCCTCTACACCTCTTACACGGTATCCGTTCTGTATCAAAAGCTCCAAAGCTGGCTTCCGAGAGATCTGGATCACTGCTTTTTCTCTGACTCCGGCAGCGTTGCTGTGGAAGTCGCCCTGGAACAGGCTTTTGCACAGTACCACGACCGCCTGAACTGTTTTATCGTCGAGCCTCTGCTGCAGGGTGCGGGCGGTATGAGGATGTACGGCGTCTCCTTCCTGGAACGCGCGCGCGAACTTTGCGACCAATACGGTGTGCTCCTTGTATTCGACGAAGTTGCCACAGGATTCGGACGTACCGGAAACCGCTTTGCCGCGGATCTGGTCCTGCCGGATATCCTTGTCCTCGGCAAAGCTCTGACCGGCGGATATATCGGACATGCCGTGACAGTTGCAAACCGAAAAGTATACGAGGGCTTTTATGATGGCGATCCCTCCCACGCCCTGATGCACGGGCCTACCTTTATGGGCAACGCCCTGGTCTGCAGCGTGGCATTGAAATCCATAGAATTATTTGAAAAACAGGACTATATGTCTAAGATCCGCAGGATCGAAGAGATCACCCGGCGTGAAATGGAAGGTTTCTCCGACCCGCGCATTAAGGAGATCCGGATCATGGGCGCCTGCGTATGCATAGAAGTATATGATCCTGACACTATCAGGGGATATCAGCAGTTTGCTTATGAACACGGCGTGTTCAGCCGCCCGTTCCTGAATTATATGTATGCAATGGTCCCCTATGTGATCCGGGAGGAAGAACTGGTCAAAGTCCTGCAGACGATGAAGGAATGGTTCTCCTGATTTCCCGGCCGGGCTTTGGGAGCATCGGATCACCTGGAATTTCAGGCCTGAAAACAGCAGGCACCGGATCTTATTCGTGATCTGGTGCCTGTTACTGTTACACTTTCTTTCTGTAGTTTTTCGTTTCGCTTTTTATCTCACCATTTTTCGGCGTATCGCCCAGGCTGCCGCGGCAATTGAGACCCCTGCCGCCATTACTGCCGGGAACACAGCTCCTTTATCTCCCGTCTTCACCGCGCTGCCCTGGATCTTACCCGCCTGTGCCTGAGCCTCATTCTGCTCCTGCGGCTTATCCTGGTCTTCCGGCTTCTCCTGGTCTTCCGGCGGTTCCTGACCTTCCGGTTTTTCCTGGCCTTCCGGCGGCTCCTGGCCCTCCGGGGTTGACGGATCCTCAGGCTCGACCACATTGCTGCCTGTCAGCTTCTGTGAAGACACAAGGTAATAGGAGCAGTGGGTGATCCCTGAGACAGTCAGCGTACAGAAATATTCATTCTCCATTTCTGCGGAGACCTCACCGGCATATTCAAAGGTTCCGTCTGATTCATTTACATAGTACAGATGTCCCTCCTGTGCAAATTCCGTCGAAGCAGTCAGGCTGACTTCGGTTCCGCCCGGGACCGGCCCGCTGTGGGTAAAATCGAACAGTATGGACGGAACGTCCTCAGGAAGATCCTCGAGTATTGCAGGCAGCCAAAGATCCTGGACATTATACGGACTGTAATAAAATTGAACATGCAGATCCATATCCATTGTGTCAGTGATCTCAGTTCCGTCAAAGAACCAGGAATATGTAGGCTGCGATTCAACTCCCGGCGATGTCAGGGACATCGTTTTTCCGCTGTCTCGGAGCTGATCCAGCGTCTCCGCCGGCAGTACATACTGCTCATCCAGGTAACAGGAACCCATTTGGATGTCTACCGCAGCGATATCCGGGTCTTTTATCTGTTCTTCAATCTCTTCTACCGGGAGAAAATTGTGTTCGTCCGACAGGACCGCATAGTTCGCGCCCTGGTACGGATTATATATGCGGACTGTAGACCAGACAATGGAATCAGACACAGCCGCGTCATCCCCTTTCGCCCCATAACCGCTGTTGGTAATCGTGCCGCCGGTCTCATTATATGAGTACACGGAATACACGGGCATCTGCTGTAATCCGTCGAATTCACCCCAGTGCGCGACCTCTACATAAGAAAAGCCTGGGAACGCAGAACCCTCACAGCCTTCTGCTGAATAAAGATCATAGAGCGCCCACTCCACTCCGTCGTTTCTGACTATGCTGCTGAACGGATTGGAGCCAGCATCAGGATGAAGAGAGTGGTACTCCGGGTTCCCTACCAGATCCAGGCTGATCCCGAGCGGATAGTATTCCTGATCCGGCTCCCAGTACAAATAGGACGGTTCAAACACCCATCTGCTGTTGAACATTGCCGCGTCAAATCCAGGTGTGAAGATCTCAAAGACCAGTTTTACATTCTGTTCTTTTGCTTTTTTGAGGACACTTGCAGGAACGTCAGCCCTGTTCATGAATTCCACAGTCAGGCTTCCTGACGCGCCCTCAACCATCCGGATCAGATCATCCTCATAAACCCCAGTGCCATTTGACAGGCCTACATACAGGCCTTTCTCATCAGTCCGGGCATCTGTCTTTGATCCTGCCGCCGGTTCCGTGGACTGTCTCCCAGTTTCCGCTGCCGCCGGGGATGCAGACTGTCTCTCCGGTTCTGCTGCCGCCGCGCCAATGCATGGGACTGCCGCCATGGCAGCCGCCAGAGCCAGCGCACCGATTCTCATTTTCCAGTTTTTCATCGTTTTATTTTTTCCACCTTTCCGCAGCATGTTTTTCCCGCCGCTAGTCTCACGGCAAGCATACCATACGCGGATTTTATCTTTTTCAACTTCTTTCCGCTCAGATCCACAAAGCAGATCACTTTTACAGTTTGGATATGACATTTACCAGCATCTGGGTGCTCCGCTCCTCGCCTGTGTTCTTATCCCTGACCGTAGCGGTCAGTGTGGCGGTCCCCTGCCGCAGCCCCTGCACTCTTCCCCGCTCGTCCACTGTGGCGATATCCGGGTTATCGCTGGTCCATGTCACCTCCAGGACAGGATCCAGATAGCAGGCCCGGGCGTCCACGATCAGCCTGCCTCCCCGTATATCGTCAAAAGTCTCAACATACTTCCTGTTTTCAGTCGTGATCATATTCTGCTGCCAGCGTTCCTCATCAAAAAAGAGCAGATGACTCCCCAGCAGTTCCGTCATCTCGTAGGAATTACCCGCCCCGTCGACCAGAGTGCACCTGGTGATATCCAGGATCAGTTCACTTTCATCGTAATTAAAGTTCTGGAAGATCACTCCCACATAATCCAGATTGAAATGGTTAGGATCCTGGAACGGCAGCTCCATGTGGAGCGTATTATCTTCCGTATAGAAAAAATCATAGGTCAGGTCAGCATTCTGCCATCCCCGCTTGTCGCCTTCCCCTGTATAAAACGTAAACAGCGAATACGTGTCGATCACTTCCGAGGTATCCCTGCTGTGTTCATAATCCCTGAGCATGATCCGGACCGCCGTTGAAGTCTGTACCTGGACGTCCATGCGGTTGTCCACCAGAGGATAACGGACATCCTGCTGGGTAAGCACGACGGAATCATCCGTCTCCAGCGGGAATTGATAAAGGTCAAGCTTTGTATTTTCTGTCGTTACAACATCTGTCTCCCCGGATGCTGCTGAACCGCCCTTTTCCGCAGTAAGGCTCAGCCTGCCTCCGAAAAACGCGGCACATGCAAGCAGGACCGCTCCGGCTGCCCAGATGCCTGCGGCAGGTCTTTTTCTGTTTCCGGCTGCCGGGGTCCGGAAGACAGGGATCCGGACTGCACCGGTCAGGATATCGCTCAATTCCTGGATGTCTGCCCGCATATCTCTGATGGACGGATACCGGTCCGAAGGCATAATGCGCAGGCCCCGGTTCAGGATGCGGTTGACCTGTTCCGCTGCCACTTCCTTCTCGTGGAGCAGGAGCCGCGAGTAGGGAGACACCAGTTCCTTTTCGTTGGAAATCTCCATATCTTCCGGTGTCTTTCCGTCACAGAGCATGGTATACCAGACTGCGGCCACGGAATACAGATCGGTCCACGGTCCCATTTCCCCGGTCCTGGAAAGCACCGCCTCCGGCGCCATATACCCCGGCTTTCCCGGATAATAATCTCCCAGATACGTCGTCTGGTCATCCATGGAGTAGACACTGTTAAAATCGAGCAGGAGCAGTTCGGTTGGAAAGGCGCCCTTTTCCCGGGGATCCAGGATAAAAATATTATCCGGGCTCACATCCAGATGCAGCAGCCGGTGTTCATGGAAAAGTTCCAGGATATTGAGAAGCCCGCGGATGCACTTTACCGTATCTTCCAGACTGGGAAAGCATCTTTTCTCTTTCAGCATCTCCGCCAGGACCTGTCCTTTTCTGGCTGTGAGGACCGTATAGACAGTTCCGTTCTCCTCAAAGGAATCCAGATTATCTGCGATCCCGCCTTTCCCCTCCGTGGCAAGCGTAAGGTGCACCCTGTTTCCCAGGAGATAGCTCTTCTTGTGGTCACCATATAATTTTTCCGCTCCCGGCCCTATCTCCAGACACATGTTTTCCCTACGTGTAATGCGCCCCGCCGGGTCGTAAGGATACAGTTCTTTGATGAGAACCTGATGGGTCTTTTCCGGCATCAGACTGTCCTGATACCAGGCCTGATATACGATCGAATTGCCGCCCGCACTCACGTATCTGCTGATCGTGTAACTCCTTCCGCCATGTGAGATCCTGTATCCCTCCGGAAGTCTGATCCGATTATCCATATCGTCCTTCTTCATTTCCGTTTTCCTCCGTTTATCTTTCCTCTTCCATGCCGTCCTCGCTGAACATTTTCCGGATCATCCGCTCCATTTTCAGGCTGATAAATTCATCTTCCTCTCCGCCCCGGACAGCCTGCAGGACCAGATAATCAAACGGTTTATCTCCGTTGAGCCGGGGCATCCCGCACTCCGAGAGCATCAGGTCCATCCTTCTGTGATGTTCCTCGACCGGCTTCATCTCTTCGGTCTGCATCTCATGGTCTCCTTCCGTTGCGATATATAAAAGCAGGAGTGTCTTCCGGTCCACATCTGTTTTTCTGGTGCGCATCAAGTAAATTGATTTCGCAGACGGCCAGTGCCTCTTGATCTCCCGGTGCACCCACGTATAGCCTGTTGACCGTTTCTCGTAGGGGATCCCCATGCGCAGATATTCCTCCACTGCCTTTCTTATGCTGTAACTGTGTTCCTGCGGCATCCCGCTCTCTGACGTCTCCGGCCGTATGAGACAGTCCAGCATCCGGCAGAATTTGCGGTAGGCGGTATTGTGGTAGCGGCCGAACCTGGCCGCAGATGATTCCAGGAACCGTGTCAGTTCTTCCTCTGTTTCCACGCTCCTGAACTTCCGCCTCACATATCCGGTCAGATTCAGCGGCTGTCCCTCCTCCGGCATCGTCTCCTCTGATGAAATCTGTTTAAGAAAAGGCGGGCCGCACAGCCTCTCTTTCATCCGCACAGCCTGCATATATCCGATCCCTTTCCGCAGGCAGTATGCATACACCAGTTCATCCGGATCACGGTAATGGATCCCGCTCTCCACAGTCATGCCGAGAACCTCCTCCGCCTGCTCTTCATTTAGTCCCAGGGCGAAACAGATCTTAAACGCTTCTTCCCTGTTTTGGGGAAGATTGCGGTCATGCAGCCAGTTGCGCACTTTCCTTGCAGTCTTTTCGCGGTCCTTCCCGCCTTCATATTCCGTCAGCCGCTCAGTGAGGAAGACAACCAGCGGCTGCTCCCCTGTATAGACCTGGAAAAGCAGACGGGAAAAGCTCCAGAGACCGGCATTTCCAGCCAGAAGCGCTTCCACTGCCCCCGGCTCCTGCGCTGTTATATTCTTTTGCTTCACGGTCCGCACCTCCCAGAACACATATGATTTAACTATACCGTACCTTTGTCCGGAATTGTTCAACTTTTTTCCGCCTCTGTACCTGAAATCCAATCTATCTCTTTCTATCCTGATTATAACGTCCCGCATCCGTCAATTCCAGTATTTATCCTTTTCTCTAACAAAAAAGACAATCTCCGAAGATCCAGGCGGCCAGGCCGCTGATCTTACATAAGATTGTCTCTTCTTTTTTATATTTTTCTATACTGGATCTGACTTTCTTTGCATTTTGCCGTTTACATCAGTTCTCTCTGATGTGTCGCATACAGATACTCATCGATCGTGTTCGTGATCCTGTCTTCGATCAGGGCAACAGGATCGTTTTCAAGCAGCCCTTCACGTACCTTTGTATACTGGATCGGCATGAACTGGCTCAGAAGGTTCAGCGGGATGCCGTGCGTGCGCAGGTTTGTGAGCAGACGGTCTGCCGCTGCCTCCACTGCCGGCACAGGCATATAATATCTGCAGCGGTCTGAGAAGGAATATTTCCTCTTCAGGCGCACCTCCAGCTCTGTGCCCTGGTAATGTTTCTTCCAGTTCTTGTCGTTCTTTAACATCTCCTCGTCCAGCACTTCCGCGAAACGGCTCAGCTCCACCTCTGTACCATAGAGCAACTCTTTCTCGATATTTTCCAGAGCAAACATCGCCTCGCGCATCGCGAACGTAAGGCCCGGCCCTACTTTCAGGATGCCGACTCCATCCTCGACCAGTTCGCGCAGTTTGATCTTTGTCTGGTAATCCGTAGAATGTCCCTCGAACACAAGGCTCGGGAAGCCTTTGATCGATGCCATCAGGTCTTTTGCCTTCTCGCGGTCATACTCTGTGCATCCGCTGTCTTTCTCTTCCACACCCGGCTGTACGACGACTCCGATCACACGGTCCCAGACCTCATCGCCAAGTCCTGCCTCTGCAAATGCCTTCTCAAACGCTGCCACTGTGTTTTTAAAGTCCTCGACCTTTGTCACCTGGACCCCGTTGTCCTCGCTTCCGACTGCGCCGCCCGGGATCGGCACTTCGCTTCCGATGATATAGACCGGCGGGATAGCATCCGGTTCTCTTGTAAGGAGCTCTTTGTAAGTCTCCTCAGCGACCTGCGCCAGCCTTGCGCCGCGGCCCGCGATGATCTCATCTGACAGGCGCACATCCGGATCGTCGCTGTTTACCTTCATGCTGGTGTCGATATGGATCTTTGTAAATCCAGCGCCCACATAGCAGCGGATCAGCTCTTCTGCATCCGCCATGGCTTCCGCCTCGTCCTTTCCGGCAAATGTCAGCGGTCCCAGATGGTCTCCGCCAAGGAAGAGCCTGTCCTTGTCAAATCCGTTCTTCTCAGCAATATCAAGGACAAATTTCCTGAAGTCAGCCGGTGTCATGCCGGTATACCCTCCGTTCTGGTCACACTGGTTCGCCGTGCTCTCGATCAGCACACAGGAACCATCTGACATTCCCCTCTTTAATGCCGCCTCAATTACATAACCATTTGCGCTGCACACAGAGTAAATACCCACGCTCTTCCCCTGCTTCTGCAGCTCTACAATTTTTTTCAGTGGATTCTGACGCATTGTAATTTCTCCTTTTTTGTTTTCATCGTAGCACTTTCAGGCAGGGTGTACTTTGGATTTATTAAAGAATCGTTTGCATTTTTTAAGAAAGTGCAAAATAGGGAGACAGCAGGACAGGTTCTGTGCTATACTGAGAACGTAGCCGGGCCGGTATTTCCAGGCGCCGGGCAGGAACAACTGTAAAAATCTATAAAGAAATGAGGTAGATCTTATGCCATTAGTTACAACAAACGAAATGTTAAAAAAGGCACAGGAAGGCCACTACGCAGTCGGCGCTTTCAATGTGGAAAACATGGAAATGGTCATGGCAGTCATCAAAGCTGCCGAGGAGATGAATTCTCCGGTCATCATGCAGACAACGCCTTCCACTGTAAAATATGCGGGTCTTGACTATTATCTCGCTATGGTAAAGACAGCGGCTGAGCGCGCGAGCGTCCCGGTTGCGATGCACCTTGACCACGGCAGCAGCTTCGAGCTGGCTATGCAGGCACTCCGCACAGGATACACATCCATCATGATCGACGGATCCCACGAGTCCTTCGAGGATAACATCGCCCTCACAAGCCGCGTTGCGGCAGCATGCGCTCCGTCCGGCATCAGCGTTGAGGCTGAGCTCGGAAAAGTCGGCGGAAAAGAAGACGACCTGGACGGCGGAGATGAGAATCCTTACACAGACCCGCAGCAGGCAAAGGAATTCGCAGAGCGCACGGGCGTTACTTCCCTGGCAGTTGCCATCGGTACAGCACACGGCATCTACAAAGGGATCCCGAAACTGGATCTTGACAGACTGAGCGAGATCCGCGAGGTCGTATCCATCCCGCTCGTGCTCCACGGCGCTTCCGGCGTGCCGGACGATGCGGTACGCGAGTCCATCAGGCGCGGGATCTGCAAGGTAAACTTCGCGACAGAGCTTCGTATCGCATACAGCGACGGCGTGAAAGAATATCTCAAAGAAAACCCGGATGCATTCGATCCGAAGAAATACGGCACGGTCGGAATGCAGCATGTAACTGAGCTTGTAAAACAGAAGATCAGCGTATGCGGTTCTGAGGGACAGGCCTAAATCGATTCAGGGACACCCTGAAACTTAATTGGGGACGTAGTAAAATCCGATTTTACTACGTCCCCAATTCAATTATTTTTTCATTTTGATCAGGGCAACGATATGAAGCACCCCGAAGTAAACTCCTACCACTGCCAGGCACCCGCTGAACACCCACAGCTTCGTGGAATAATCTTCTGTGTACGCATTCAGCAGCACCAGCACGGAGAACAGGAAGTAAAGGATGATCAGCGCGATGATCCGCCCTTTCTCCTTATTCTCGATAATGTACCGGAGCGCGGAAACACGCCGCTCAAAGTCCACGTCCGTGACAGGTTCCAGCTTTTTCAGGAAAACCATCCTGAAAGAAAACTCTGCCAGAGCCATCATGACCGCCCACGCGATCACTGCCTGGAGAACTGTTAAAAATGTCGCTCCAAAGAGGATCGCCGCAAACAGGATCACAACAAACCGGTTCTTAAAAAATACTGCCGAGTTCTCACTCTTCTTATCTACCAGATACCCTTTCTTTGTGATCATGTCATAGAATATGACGCGCCCTTTTTTGTCCGTATAAATATTTCTGCCTGACAGGCGGATCTTCTCCACCGGTTTAGCCCCTTTTTTCTTACTCATCTCTCTAACCACATCTTTCGTTTAGTCTGTTTATTTTTCAAGCATCGCCTTGCCCATGCAGTATGTCTGGAGCACATTGTAATCGCGGTCAAGAACTACAAGGTCTGCATCCAGCCCGACTTTGATAGAGCCTTTTCTGTCGTCAATGCGCAGGCATGCCGCCGGGTTCTTCGTACAGGAGTTGATCGCAGTATCGATCGGCACAAGAGCCTCCTCGATCAGGATGCGGAGACCTTTGTTGATGTTCAGCGTAGATCCTGCCAGCCCCTTGGATGATGTCAGGTGCGCGCTTCCGTCTTCGTAAATCTCGATCTCGTTTCCGCCGAAGATGAATTTCGATCCCGCCGGAGATCCCTTAGCCATCAGTGCATCGCTGACCATGATGCCATAGTGCGGTCCCTTTGCGTCAAAGAACATACGCAGCGCGGCAGGTGTAGAGTGGTTGCCGTCGCAGATGATCTCGCCGTACATGCTCTTCATGCGGTATGCTGCGCCCACAAGACCGTTTGCCCTGTGGTTGAACGGTGTCATTCCATTATATACATGTGTCATGGATCTCGCACCGTGGGCAAATGCCTGGACCGCCTGCTTGCTCGTAGCCGCAGAGTGTCCGATGCTGACTACCACGCCGTGCTCTGAGCAGTAACGTGTCAGAGCGAAATCTTCGTCTGTCTCTGTTGCCATTGTGATATACCTGATCAGCCCGTTTGCCGCTTCCTGATATTTCTTAAACTGTTCGATCGTCGGCTTAACGATATACTGTTCCGGCTGAGCTCCCTTATACTTCATGTCAAGATAAGGTCCCTCAAAATGCACTCCCAGGATCTCCGCACCTTCATATCCGCCGTTCACTACCTTTGCCACATTTTTCAGCGCATTGGTGAGCACTTCCTCACTCTGAGTGATCGTAGTCGCAAGGAGCGCTGTCACACCCTCGTTGACAATATTCTTTACCCAATAGCGCAGTCCCTCTTCTTCCGCATCATTTGTATCAAATCCATAAGCCCCGTGGCAGTGGATATCGATAAATCCCGGAAGGATCCAGCTGTTCCCGTAATCCTGATCCACCGGCTTTGTCCCATACTCACAGATATCAACGATTTTCCCGTCTTTTACTTCAACCTGAGCTTCCACAAACTGGTCCGCAAACCATACCTTTTTACTCTGAATGATCATAACAATACCTCCTGCCTATTGCCGGGATCAGTAAAATCCCGTATCTTGATTTTTAAAAAAACATGTAATATAATTTAAAAAGTACAAATGCTTTTATGCATCACGAGGGAACAAGTATGACAAATAAACAAACAAATGACAGTACTTTCAAATCATATGGATCTTTTTATGATGAGCCAGTAGATGTGCAGAAGCATAATCTGATACGTCAGGAGATTTCTTCTCCTTCAAAAAAACTGACTCAGCTGTTTGTATTTTCAAGCGAGGTGTATATCGAGTGCCCTCTGGGAGTCGCGCTGATCCTTGTCTCAGATTCACCTGACATGGCAGACCTGAAGCCATTTCCGGTCCGGCATTACATAAAGCTGAAACCCGGGATCTACTTCAACCTGATCCCACAGACGACCCCTTTGACATGGACATTGGCATCGCCCCATGTACAGCCGCAGACAGTACCTCTCCCATCCCCGTATACCTATCAGCCTGTATCTGTCCCGCTCCACGTGCGCAGGATACTCGACTGCTGGTTTACCAAACACTCAAAGCCCTGCCAGATCATCAAACCTGTGCACAGGTCTTATGAACTGCTTTACATATATGAAGGCTCAATGCATGTGGAACTGTCCTCCGGCAGATATTCTCTCCAGCCTCACGACCTGATCATATACCGTTCAGACCGCGCAGTTCTGGATATCAGAGAGAACTGCTCCTACCTGACCGCTGTTTTTGAGTTAAACCAGCGTAAAACCCTGCATATCCTGAACAATACGTTCCACTGTACGAGCGAACTCCAGCAGATCCTCTGGAAGCTCCTCATCGAAAGCGGGGAAAATTCATACTATACAAAGACTCTCATGGAATGCTATCTCCAGGAAGCGCTCCTGCTGCTGATGCAGTTCTATGAGTCGATCAGCCACAAGACACTCTTTGCAGACAACAATTCTGCAAGAAACGATCTGCTCTCAGAAATCCTTTCTTATATGAACAAAAGGATCACCGAGCCGATCACTATCGAGGAAATATGCCATGAGTTTTACATCTCGCGCTCCTCGCTTCAGGCGCTGTTCAAAACTCATCTGAATACCTCGCCCAAAAAATATCTGCTCAACATCAAGCTCCAGAAAAGCAAGGAGCTGATCCGGCAGAGCCAGTATACGATCAGCGAGACCGCATACATGCTGGGCTTTAGTTCCATCCACTATTTTTCCCGGCTGTTCAAAAAGTATTTCAACACCACGCCGAGCGCATATGCAAAAAAAATAGCAGAAAACCAGAACAAACAACAGAATGAGCATCAGGTCTGAACATCCCGGACCTGAATGCCGTCTGTTACTCGGAAATCACATTCTGGATGCTGTAGCGTGAGATCTGGATCACAGTACTTTTATTCACTTCTACATCGATCACATCATTCTTGATCCTGACGATCTTTCCGTAAATCCCACCTGCAAACAAAATCCTCGCCCCTACTTTTATCGCGCCCTGGAGATCCCTCATTGCCTCTCTGTTCTTCTTCATATTCCTTGACGAAATAAAGAGCAGGACAAGCGCGCAGATCCCGAGCAGGACAGCGACTGTTATGCAGGTCCATATAATGACAGTTACATTGTTCATAGCTGTAATTTATCCTCCTTGCCGAAGGTGCCTCAAAACAGCTTTGAGGCACCCTCCCTTTTCCGTAAGTCTTATTTTCTTGTATACGGATACAGGGTAACTCCCTGGACCACTCTGTTTACCTCGCCTGTCGGGCACGGATTGTCCGGTGTGATGCCAAGTGACAGTGATTTCAGCACTGCCAGAGTCTGGGCAAACAGGATATAATCCAGTCCGAGCAGGATATTCTCGTTCTCTCCGTCCAGTCCGTATACTACGGAGTAATCTGCGAGAGCTGCAGCAGCATCGTCCTGGCTGCTCATAACAACAACAATCTTATTGCCTTTGCGCTGTCCGCTCATTTCCTTAACCAGATCCATCTCGTACTGTCTTGTATACGGGTCATCGCTGAGGTATACGACTGTGAGAGTTGTGTCATCCACGATGGACTTCGGTCCGTGACGGAATCCCATCGGAGTATCATACATTGTAACAACGCGTCCTGCTGTCAGCTCAAGCATCTTGAGTGCAGACTCCTGGGATGTGCCTTTCAGAGTATTGCTTCCAAGGTAAACGATACGCTGGAAATCATACTCGTCAACGATCTTCTGCGCCACGCCGTACTGATCATCAAGGAATGCCTGTCCAGCTGCGATGATCTTGTCCACTTTTGCAATAGTCTCATCGAGTTCATCCAGGTGGAAGCACAGAAGAGTCGCCAGATACATATTGGAATAGCTTGATGTCATTGCAAAGCTCTGGTCATGTGTCTCGTCTGTCAGGTTGATCGCGTAGCAGTTCTCTGTTGTAGCAGCACGTTTGGAGAGTGCTCCGTTCTTATTGCATGTCACAAACAGATGGTATACATTGTCGCACACAGCCTCGGCAGCATCCACAGCGCCGACAGACTCCGGTGAATTTCCGGAACGTCCGAAGCTGATCAGAAGAGTCGGCTTTGTACGGGAGAGATAAGCCTCCGGTGTAGCAACGATATCTGTTGTCCCGTAGGATTTTGCCTTATGGTCCAGAAGTCCTGCCAGATGCGGGAACAGTGCGTTCCCAACGAACTCGCTGGTGCCGGCGCCTGTCAGGATTACATCAAAGTCATCGCATGTGATCACCTGATCGATAAACTTCCTGATCTCATCTTTGTGCTCTCTGATCTGAGCGCATGTCTTTTTCCATGTTGCTGGCTGCTGATAGATCTCAGTCAGCGTAAATGTTGAGAATGTGTCTTTCATCTTATCTTCTGTGATATTAAAGATCGTACTCATTGTTTTTCCCCTTTCATTTTTTCATTGCCGCGTAACGGCTTTATCACGCATCCGGCAGATGCGCTGCTCCATGCCGGCTCTTGCGCCGGCTGAAACTCGGTTTTCATACATTTATAGTATGCAGCCAGTTTTAGATCCCGTCGTCTGACGCTTCCTGAACTACCTGCTTGAATTCGTATTTTGTCACCTGCTCTTTTCCCGTCTCCAGTACGGAATCTACCAGTTCGTCCAGGTTATCCATAAATTTGCGTGACATCACAATCTCAACCAGCATAGGAAGGTTCGTGCCTGCAACGATACGGATGTTATCCTTTCCATGTCCGATCTGTGCGGAAACATTGAACGGGGTTCCTCCCATAAGGTCTGTAAAAATGATGACCCCTTCACATTCCTTTAATTCATCGAGCGCTTTTGTTATCTCACGTGTGAGATCTTCTGTGCTGTATGTCGGCAGAAAATCAACTGCCTGATATGCCTCCTGCTCGCCTGCGATCAGGTTCACGGAGCTTGTAATGCCTGTACCAAAATTTGCATGTCCTGTAACTAATAATCCAATCATAATCTCTCTCCTGTTCTAAACATGTTTAACGCCTGCATCTGCAAGGCATGTACGTATATTACGCCTCTGCTTCTTCCAGATATCTGTCAACAACAGGCATATAAACTGCCTTTGGATGAAAACATGCTTTCGCACTCCTCATATACTCGAGTGCATTTCTGTCGTCTCCCAGATAGGAATACTGTTTTGCAACCATAAACAGAACTACGCCCAGCGCAAATCCGTAATAAAGCTTGGAATTGATATCCTCTTCCATTTTGTCGATCAGATCGCTCTTCTTATCCAGCATCACCGCATAAGATTCTTCACTGTAACGGATAAATTTCTGATTTCCTGTCTTTCTGATCGCTTCAAGGATCCAGTCCGCGTATTTTCGGTTTCCCTTGATCAGGAATGTGTGGAAATACGTTTCCAGGAAACTCTCCCTGTCATCAGGACGGTATTTTTCAGCCTTCAGCATATGTTTTAAAAGCTTTTCAAACTTATCCTCTTCTTTCGTCACGTAAAAAACACGCAGCTTATAAAGATCACACACATATTCGCCGAGGAGCCTGCGGGTCATTCCCATATCAGCGATCCGCTCCACAGTCTCGCTGTCCCGCTTCCTGAGGCTTTCGTTCAGATTGTGGAGCTGGAAATTTTTAACGCCCTGAAATATAAGATATGCGACAACCGCCACTACTACTATAAAAATTGTTATCGGATTCAAACAGCCACCTGATTTCTCTCTAGATTAATATGAGGGGGGGATCTGGATCCCTCCCCTCATCTCTCCGGCGCGAAACGCGCTGGAATCATATTTGTTTTAATAACCGCTGTTATTCAGCAGCTTCCTCCGGCACCGGATACTCATACCACTCAACAAGCGGTGTATATCCACCCGGAAGTGTATTTCCGTCAGCGTCCATAGCCTGGGAGTTACCTGTCCAGATACCGAACGCACATCCTACGATACCGCATACAAGGATGAGGATGATACATCTAACCGGTGTCCAGCCCTTCTTGATCAGCACATAGATACCAAGTGTGATCAGGAGCGGGATCAGCTTCGGCAGTACGCCGTCAAGCAGGCTCTGGATATTGATCTGTGTCTCGCCAATGATCAGGCGGACAGTTGTAGCTCCATAGTTTGCGATAAGACCACCAACTACGAAGATACCAAGGATGCTTGCTGCACGTGTAAACTCTTTTGCATTAGATGTAAGAAGAGTAACAGCTTTTGTTCCAAGTCCATAGGACCAGTACATAAGACCAAAACGAACGATGAACTGAACTACATTGAAGATGATCAGGAAGAGGATCGCACCAATGATCTGCCCTTCCATAGCCATATTCGCTGTAAGACCGGCTGTGATCGGAACGAGTGTCAGCCAGAACAGAGCGTCACCGATACCGCCGAGAGGACCTGCCGCAGAAATACGTACGGAACGGATCGTCTGTGTATCAGCTTTGTTCTGCTCCAGGGAGAGAACAATACCCATTACGAATGTTACAAGGAACGGGTGAGTGTTCAGGAAATCCAGGTTGTGAGCCATAGAAGCCTTCAGGTCTTCTTTGTTTGTATGTATTTTCTGAAGACCCGGAAGGATGCCCCAGAGCCATCCACAAGCCTGCATTCTTTCATAGTTGAAGGATGCCTGTAAGAAACAGGACAGCCATACCATCTTATTTAACGTTTTGTTGTCCAGCTTCGGTGCCGGAGTTAAATCCTGATATTTATCTGGAATATTATATGCCATCCGAGTCACCTCCTACATATCCTGCGCCTGCGCCTGCATTCTGTTTGATCTTTGTCTGTGTGTTGAAATCATAGAGGGCGATAGCCACACCTACGAATGCACACAGGATCAGAGTTGCTCCGGAAGTTGTCGCATTTGCGCTGCAGAGCAGTGCCATAACGAAACCTGCCAGAAGGAATCCCCACATCTCGCCGGACATCATAACCTTCATCAGGATAGCGAATCCGACGAACTTCATAGCGCCGCCTGCTGCGTCCAGACCAGCCATTACCCATGAGAAGTCATAGGAGAAGTTCTGGAGTGTCTCGCCAAGTGCGGAACCGCCGTACAGACCGGCAACTGCCAGAATACCGAACAGGCATCCGAGAACTCCCATCTCAAGGAAGTTGATATTACGGATACCCTTTACATCTGCGTTCTCAGCACACTTGTCAGCTTTTGCCATCATACCTGACATAAATGTGAAGGTCAGTGTAACCGCGTACTGTCCGAATACTGCGAACGGAATCGCAAGACCAAGTGCCGCACCAACGCCATCTGCGGTTGCCTCCATATTAAGTGAAACCGCAAAGATCGTTGCCATGATACCGCCGAGGATTGCGTTCGGCGGCTGTGCCCCACCGATCGGCATACTACCGATCTGGATCAGCTGATAAGCACCACCAACTACGATACCAAGCTCAAAGTTACCAAGAATCGCACCGATGATCGGGCAGGTAACGATTGGCTGGTACAGAGACTCTAAGAAGCTGAACTGGTCGATTCCCATGATAAATGCAACTACGAAGACCAGTATTGCCTGGATAATTGAAATCTCCATATTTACTCCTTTCCATTTAACCAATAAAACCTGTTAATTACTTAAATAATTTGTCGACACTTTCTGCCGGCGTGTCCGGAACTCTCTTGATCTCAAGTTCCACACCGAGATCCTGCAGCTTTTTGAAAGTTGCAACATCATCGTCATTCACTGCAACCGAAGTTGCAACCTGACGTTTGCCATCAGCCATGTGCATATTACCGATATTTACTTTCTTGATCGGAACCCCGCCCTCAACAAGCTTAAGCACATCCTGTGGTG
>ERZ1090864.573-NODE-575-length-20066-cov-11.019189_pt1 | contig 20066 bp, 26 predicted proteins | sample MGYA00478479_ERZ1090864 | MGnify/ENA primary metagenome ERZ1090864 (study PRJEB33644, sample SAMEA5815743) | chicken gut metagenome | biome: Chicken; feature: Gastrointestinal Tract; material: Caecum | place: Ireland | collected 2019-01-01 | study: A study of the...
CCTTGACGACTTGTAATAAAGCCTTCTTCCTCTAACTCGTTGTAGGCTCGCGTAGTAGTCAAGACACTTATTTTCAAATCCTTCGCCAACTGTCGAAGTGATGGCAGCATTTCATCTTCTTCAAGCTCGCCCGACAAAATTTGTTCCTTTATTTGCTCTTTTATCTGTGCATAAATTGGCAATTCTGAACTGTTGGATATTACAATGTGCAAACTATCGCCCCCAACTGTACTTTTTATTACATATACAGTATACACAGAAGTAGTGCGTCTGTCAAATGGAAAATGCGTTCATCTCTTTAGCGGGAGAGTGTGACGGTGAGAAGAATGCCATGGCTTAGAAACTTTTTAGTATAGACGTACAAGCAACGCGGCGGCCTTGATTTCTCAAAGCCGCCGCTGGTTATAAATCCGTGTCCTATAAAACCGCAGGCAGCATTTTGCTGTACCGCAGCATTTTTTTCTTTTTATGCAATCAAGTTTTTCGCAATTACGATTCTGATGGAAACCACATCCATTCGGCCCCTTTGTTTGGGCAGCTTGGATACGATCTATAAACGCAGGAATAAAGATTGACTTTCCAGAAAGCCGTCAATGAAGCATGAGGTTCCAAACACCTGAAATTTTACCAGACATAAACGGCATTGAAAGCAAAGTACACCATAGCGATCAGCGCCAATAGTCCGGCAGTTCCGGCAATGATGAGATACCATTTAATAAACTTCTTGGCCGTTCCAACATCGTTGTAGATGGAGTCCAGCTTTTCATTGCTTTGGTTTTTGGCCCGTACATCAGCAACATCAACGTCCCGGATCAATTCATCAAGGGTGAGGCCAAAATAATCGCTCAGAAGAACCAGCCGCTGAAAGTCAGGGTAAGATTGACCTGACTCCCATTTTGAAATGGTCTGGCGTGAAACCTTTATCTCGGCCCCCAGCTCCTCCTGCGACAGGCCCATCGACTTGCGTAGGCTGATGAGTTTTTCGTTGAAATTCATAACCTTATCCTCCTTCTGGTTTTTGCGCGGAATGTTCGGGTGCGGCCGCAAGTTCAGCATACCAAAAGCAGGAAATTTTAGCAAGCAACCATCCTTGGCAATTTGTCAACCAAGCATAACAGGGCGGAAATTCCACTCTTTGAGGCACTGTGACAGCATACCTTACCCTGCCTCTTATGGGAACAGCGCACGCAAAGAACGCTCAGGGAGCGAAATGAGTAGGGGTTATGGAGGATACAGGGCTGTCAGAAATGCTTTGCAAACCTCAAATCCGGCGTTTCGGAAGGCAAGCCACCGAAGCTGCATCTTATTCCAAAGGCCTAGGAAAGGTCAGGGTCACTTTTGCGCCGCGCCCTGTGTTGGCAAGCTCCAGGGTGCCGCCGTGTCTGCGGGCAGTCTGCCTTGCAAAGAAAAGCCCCAGCCCCAGGTGTCCCTCCTGGGGGCGGCTGGCATTGCTGGTAAAAAAGGCCTCTCCCCCCTTGGCCAGGGCCTCCGCCGAAAAGCCGGGGCCTGTGTCCTCCACTGCAATGGCGATGCTGTTTTGTTCTGCTGACACAGCAAGAGAAATCTGTCCGCCGGGCGGGGTGTACCGCGCGGCGTTGTCCAGCAGGTTGCTCACAGCCCGGTCCAGGCTGGCGCGGTATACTTCCGCCTCCACAGCCGGCACCGGATCACAGACAAAAACAATCTGCTTACCACCACAGAGACTATGCCCGATCTCCTTCCAGCTCTCTGCCAGAGCGTCCAGAGTGACGGATTCCTTTGCTTCCGGGGCGGCATCCGGCAGGGTCATGGCCCGGAGCTGGGCCGTATATTCCTGGAGCCGGACCGCGCTGCGGAGGATGGCGTCCACCATCTCCTGCTGGGCGGGTTCCAGTTGGTCCTCCTGCAGCAGTTCCGCGTTCCCGCTGATGACGGTGAGGGGCGTTTTCAGGTCATGGGTCAAGGCCGCCAGCTCCAGCTGGCGCTGCTGTTCCATGGCCCATTGACTTTCCAGGGACTGGGCCAGGCTGACCCGCAGCTGCTCCATGGCGGTCAGTGTCTGGCCGAACTCCCGCACCCGGCCCCGGCCTTCCAGCGGGGTGTCCCGCCGCTGCCGAGCAATGGTTTGAGCCGCAGTGGTCAGCAGGGCAGCATCCCGCCGCAGCAGTCCCGCAAAATGCTTCGTCAGCAAAATGCCGGTCAGCAGCCAGGACCCCAGCAAAACCAGAATCGCGCAGGTCTGGAACTCGGGCAGATGGGTCTGCAGGCTCTCCAGACCGTAAGGCATCGAGTAGTCGTATTGGACGACGCAGGTTTCCCCTGTGGGCAGCTCCACCATCCGGTGGTACTGGGCATAGAAAATCCCGTGCCGGATGGAATCCCCCGCCAGGGCGGATTCCGCATAGGAAAGCTGACGGCGGTTCATATTCCCCGGGTCCATCACCTGGCGGCTGCGGTCAAAGACGGCCCAGCGGTAATAGTAGGGGATTTCCTCCGGCGTGATAGCGCCGGCTTCCAGTTCATAGACCAGATCGTCCACTCCATCGGCGGCAGTGCTGGCTGGATAGACAAACTGCATCTGGATCAAGATGGACATCCCCAGCCACCAAAGCACCGCCAGTGCCAGAATCACCGCGCCTGTGGTTAGCAGATACCGCCAGAACAAGGCGGTCAGCCCTGCTGGACATCTTATTTGTCTTTCCATTTATACCCCACTCCCCAGACCGTTTCAATGGGAGATTCCCCCGCCGGGCGCAGCTTGGCCCGGATGTTCTTGATGTGCTCGGTGACGGCAGAGGCGTCTGCCGTGCCTTCATAGCCAAAGGCAGCCTGGTACAGCTGCTCCTTGGAAAAAATCTGCCCCGGCCGCATGGCGAGATGTTCGCAGATGGCATATTCGCTGCGGGTCAGCCGGATGGGCATATTCTGGTAATACACCATCTGCTCGCTGAGATCAAAGTCCAGGCTGCCCCGCCGCAGGCGGGTGTGGGGGGTACGGTGTTCCCGCCGCAAATGGGCCGCCACCCTGGCCCGCAGTTCTGCCACCCGGAAGGGCTTGGTCAGGTAGTCATCCCCGCCAATGCCCAGCCCGGTCAGAACATCGGCCTCCTGGGTCTTGGCGGTCAGGAACAGAATCGGGCCGTCGGTCATCGACCGAATCCGCCGGCACAGGGCAAAGCCGTCCTCCCCCGGCATCATTACATCCAGCAGGATGCAGTCGGCCCAGCGGCAGGCCGCCTGGTCCACCTCGGCCCCATTCAGGTGAACCGACACTTGGTGGCCGTCCCGTTCGAGGGCGTTTTTCAGCAGGGTGCAGAGATCTTTGTCGTCGTCCACCACCAAAATATGTGCCATGTTGCTCACCTCAGTTCAGCACAAGATACAGCCCCCAGGACAGGGCATACAGCAGATACACATGGGCGGGATAAAACAGATAAAACAGCATCTTGTGTCCCCCGCCCCGTTTGCCATTATACCACAGCATCAGCGGCGCAGCCAGGATGCCGTAGATCTCATAGTATTCGGTGAACAGCTGGGTCCAGGTAAAGTCGGGCAGGAACGAGGCCATCCAGCCCATGTACACCACCCCGTACAGCAGGTAGTAGACGCAGAAGGCGGCCACCTGAATTTTCCGGTTTTTGCGGAACAGATACAGCACCAGCCCCATCACCAGCACCGGCCAGCTGCTGTCCCCTGTGGTCCCCCACATGGGCAAAAAGGAATAACAGGCAAACCCCACAGGCCCGGCCAGCGCCGGGACATACACCGACAATGCACTGGCTGCAATGGGCCAGGCCAGCGGCAGAACCACCGCCGCCAAGCCCCGCAGAATCTTTTTCTCGCCCAGCCAGTCGATGCCCTGCCAGACCACCATCAGGATCACAAAGGTGGTCATGATGCCGTTGAGGGGATAAAAGCCATCGGGGCGCACCAGCACCCCGCCGTAGGTCATGAAAAACAGCAGGGCCGACATGAGGGCGGAGATGATGTAAACCTTGGCAAAATAGCGCCTGCGGCTGTGGGTATGGGTGAAGCCCTCCACCAGGCAGAACATGAACAGGGGCGCCCCCAGCCGCCCCGCCATGCTGAACCATTCGGGAATCCAGCCGGTAAAATTGAAAAAATAGTGGATATGATCCAGCACCATGGTGACCAGGGCGATCCATTTCAGTCCTGTCTCGGTGATGCCCTTGGATTGAATCGGTGTTTCCATAGCAATATGCTCCTTTCACTTTCTGGCGCTATGGTAACACCCAATTCTAAGGAAAGTATCAGGAATGCACAAATCGGGCTGTGTCTAAAAAGGTGATTTGAGATTCGAGAATTGCAAAGCGACGGCCTTGATTTCTCAAGGCCGCCGCTGGTTCTAATGAAACGCGATCACAATTTCCTCTTTTGCAAAATGCGATGGTAGATAGGGACATCTGCTTCCGGGGCTGTAAGGGGAATTAACAAACCATCCTTTATAAATTGCTCAATCCGCAGAGCAATCCAGGCATCGCCAATCCCAAGTTGATATTTTCCAAGTACTTGCCCAACAAGGCGTGCCTCTTGAAACTCATTTTCTTGTTTTTCCAGTTCTCGAAGGATAAATGGATCATACAGAGATTCCGGGGCACTGACTAATTTTCCGTTCAGCACAGCACGGAGCGTTGCATTTTCCTTTTGAAGCGCTCTCCAGTGGTCAGCCAGATAGCGAATATAATTTACAGGTATCTTCTTCCCCCATCGTGCCAGTTCTCCAAACCGATATGGTTCAACCTCTCCCCAACCGGTATATTGGACGACGCAACCATCTGGTCTTTTTTGCCATTCCGGCAGCTCCACAACCGTAACATCCATTTTTTCAAACCCAACAGGCTGCAGTTGTTCCATCAGCCAATACAGCCCACACATTGCATCTGGCTCACGACTTACCCAAACCCGAATCGGCTCGCCGCTTTGAACCCGTCTCAGCAATACAGCATAATTCCTACGAGCAGTGTTTAGAAGCTCACTTGTAACTTGAGAAGCCATATTCGGGAACGTATTCATCACCAGGGATATTGCCTTCTCTCGCTCTGCCCCGATTCCGGGCTGTGAAATATGTCCGACCGACAGGGCCAGAGGAAGATTGATGATGTCCGCCCGGTTCCCTTCAAAGGGTATGGCATTTTCCCATCCACGGCGCTCACGCTCTTCCGCTTCCCGCTGAAACCTTTCCATTTCTGCCTGTAGAATCGCTGTATCCTGCTTTCCGTCTTCGGTGGTAATGATGACAGCGGTGGCACCGCCCACAATGTGTTGATGCCCGATTGCCATAGCCATGGCTCCCGCAGCGCTGTCGCTGAACACTACTTCTAACATAACACCCCTTCTTTCATGACATTGGATCAATGCAGAAAAAGGACAGCCAATTTTCATCGGCTGCCCTTTAACTTGCCGGGTAATGTGCGTCTGGTTGGAAGCTATTTGGCATTCTGTTCCATGAACCCCAGGAGTGACACGATCAAACCTATAACACCAATGCCGATAGGTATCAGCCCCATCCCCATTGAATTAAGCGAAATAACAATCGCAAACAGCAGGATGGCAATGCCCAATCCGATCTTTTTCATTTAAGAGGTTCACTCCTTTTTTTAAAAGTTTATGGAATGTCTTATCACAAGCCTTTCGTCATCACAAATAACAGCATCTCATCCCCGTCCTGGGTAGTAAACAAAGCAACAGCTGCTGCATAGGTGCTGCCATGCCCTTCCTCGTATAGCTGCTGGGCAAAGGACGCCACTGTCTGTTCGTGACGGTTAGGATTTTCCCACAGACTGTTGGGCCAATAGGCATTGTCATACACGTCGCAAATCAGTGGCAGCATCCCGATTTCTTGCGCGATCTGACTGCGGACGGCAGCGAGTTCCGGGTCGGGCCGGGCCGCTCCCTCCAGGTTTTGAGCCGCCTGCTCCACCGCCTGATTCAAGGCGTCCTGTTCGGTTACAGTGATGTCAAATCCGTCTTTTTGCAGAATCTCTTGAATGACATCTTCCTTCAAATGGATGAGTCCACTTTGGGTTTCCTGGCCACACCCGCCCAGCAGGCAAATCGCCAGAACAGCCATCAGAAGCATGGCCATATATGGTCTGTGTTTCATAGCAGTGTCCCTTTCTGTTGACAGGAAGTCAAAACATTTCAGTAAATCGTTAAGAAATGGCTTCTTCTGGCATAAATATACCATAGTCACGTTTTGATGTAAACAAATTTGTGTCACTATTTACAAAAACTTGCGCAAAAATCCTTGACGCTGTTCTGTTCTATATGTTATTTTTGATAAAAAGGAAGCATTTGATCTCTAGCTGGTTTCTTACATTGTGGACTTTGCATCCGCAATGGAATCTAAAGTCGGTTATTCAAAACCTTCTCGATGCAGGTGTGAGCATGGATGACATCATCCGTAAGTTGAATGGGTAAATCAAACAAGGTATGCCCTCGTTGCGGCCGGAAGATGAAGCAGCAATTTATTGGGCTTCAGCATTGCAAATGCGGCATGAGCTGGAAACGTGATATTGGTTTTTTTGAACGCACAAATGATATGGTGTTCTGCCTGGAACGCCGTTATGTAAACGGCAAACCTAAACGACGACCTGCGATTCGCCGTGATGAAGACGGTTCTGGTGATACTGAATAACGATGGAATAGAATTGGCAAGCGATGCTTCTGGCTATCCACTTTGCCAGAAGCGGCTTGTTGGGGCACTCCCCAATCCCCTGTCGATCGCAGAAGTTCCTTCTGCGGCTGCGCGTTTTGCAAACGCTTTTTCCGGCCCTCGCCGTCTATCTTATGCAGGATTCAGGGCCGGACTTGTACGAAAGACAAAAAGAAAAGAGCCGGGTTTAGAGGTTTCATTTCCTCTGAACCCGGCTCTTCATCGTTTGTATAGGAGCATAGCGCAGAACATCCAACTCTTTCTCATGCACTACTCCTGCTGTTTCAGCTTCATATCCCTGCGGATTGTGGTCTTGGCGGCCCTTAGCAAATCCGTAAGTATCCGAATTTCATAGTCATCACAATCGTCCAGAAGCTCCTGGACTTCATGCGAGAACACGTCCTTGGAGCGAATCACACTATCACAAAGGAACTCGTCCACTGAAACATCCAGGGCGTTTGCCAACGACACTGCCATCGGCAGGCTCAATTTGGAATTGCCCGTTTCGATGTTGCTCATGTGCGTCACTGACAGCCCGGCCTTCTCCGCCAGCGCCTCCTGCGTCAGATCTGCCCGAATCCTTGCAATCTTGACCCGCTTTCCAATCGCTTTGTAATCCAACTCCATCTATAAGCCCTCATAGTATGGTTTGCTGATCTGGTTTCTCTTATTGTAAAGGACCCTGCATCGTTATATAATAGTCTGTGTAAATAGTTCATTTATACAATTTAATTTTTATCAAATTTGTGGGTCGAGTTATCCTTATAACAGCTTTTGCCGATGAGAGGGACACTATGATCTGTACATTCGCAGGACACCGGGAAGTTTTTGGCTTTCGTCAATCCCAGCTCATGGAGATACTAGAAAGCATACTCGAATCCGAGCAGGAACTAATCTGCTATGTAGGCGGGATGGGAGAATTTGATTCACTCTGTACCAACGCAGTCAGAGTTCTCAAGCATCGCCATCCTGAAAAAAACATTTTGCTGATCCTGGTACTCCCCTACATGAAGCAGGCCATAAACACCCACAGAGAATACTATCAAGAACGATACGATGACATCATTATCCCCACAGAACTCGCAGGAATCCACTACAAGAAGGCCATCCCGGCCCGGAATCGCTGGATGGTCGATCAATCGGACTGTCTTGTCGCTATGGTATGGCGAAACTATGGAGGTGCCTATCAGACATTGAAATACGCAGAAAAATGTTCCAAGAGAATTTTCCGTATGGAGCCAAAAAAATAAGAGCTGTGCCCGGAGGCTACAGCTCTTGCGTCAAACAAGATAAGTGAGGAAAAAATTTTTCAATTAGTGCCCAAAAATGCAATCCCGATTCGTTTACAAGACAAGAAGAAATCTCTGGCAAAAATCAGCGATCTATGGCACAATGAAAGCAGAACCATCTTTGACCCGCAAGAAATGCCGCCCTCATACCATACGGAAGGTGATGAAAATGGAATCCTGCCATACCGCCGCCCCTTACCTGTTTCAAATCAGCTCCTATGACATCAGCCGCCTTTTGCCCCAGGTGAGCAAAGCACTGGAAACGAGATCGGAGCATCTCTCCCGGGAACGCTATCCCAAAATGTGGCGATCCATTGACCGCCTCCCCTCTCCCTCCCGGGGAGCCAAGCGGAGCCGGCTGCGCACCAGGCTGTTCAGCATCCTTTGCCTGGCGGCGGGGGTGATTCTGGTTGTGCCCGGTCTGATGGAACCAAAGGAGCTACTGGTTCCTCTAGTCGCTGGTGCAGCCGCTGTGGTCCTGGGGGCCTCTGGGTTATTGCGCACCAGAAAGAATCGGGAAAAACCTTTTGACCGCTCGGCCCGGCTGCTGCTGGAAGGGAAAGATCAAACCCCGGAAAATCCCGCTCCGGTTGTTTCTTTCTCGGACCAGGGCATGACCTTCTCAGAAAAAGATAAAACGGAGTTTGTACCGTACAGTGACTTTGAATCAGCATGGGAAACAGAAGACACCCTGCTTCTTGTGTTCGGGCAGCGGGTCACCCTTTTGCAGAAGCGGGATTTGGTGCAGGGTGATTTTTCCGGCCTGTCGCGGCTGCTGGCTGAAAAAGTCGCAGCGTATCAGCGCATGGATTGATTCCCATATCCATCAAAATTCCACCGGCAAAGAGAGGTCAAAACAACATGGCATTCACCTATCAAACCTTTTTGAAGAGAGGCATCGACCTGGCCCCATTGGGTTGGGAGACGGAGGGGGCATTCATCCCTTATTTCTGTACCCCCAGAGGAGCCAAGGTTCTTGGCTGGGCCGGTGTGGATGGCATCCACTACTGTACCATCCGCGGTTTTGGGGAGATGATTTTTGCAGTCAGCCCTATGAATATCGGCGATTATGTCCATCCCATTGCCCGGAATTTTGAGGATCTGCTGCGGCTGCTCCTGTCCTGCACCGATATGGCCGCCCTGGAACAATGTTACGCATGGGACGAGGAACAGTACAAGGCCTTTCTGATGGATTACCCCGCGACACCTGAGCAGCAGGCCGTGCTGGACGCTATCCGGGCAAAAACCAACCTTGAACCAATGGAAGATGCCTTTCACTATGTCAAACAGCTCCAGGCGTCGTTTGATCTTTCTGCCATTCCTTATACAGAGGATTACTACGACGAGGATATGAACCCCGCCGCACCAAAGGGAACTCCCCAGTGGAAAGTAATTTTTGACGGCGGTTTTTGGGACCATCCGAAGGGCCGGCGGCCCGGCAAAGAAATCCCCGTAAACACGCAGTTTGATTGGGCCGGGCGGTATTGGATCATCCCTTCTGTCTATTCCTGCTCCAAAGGACTGGTGGTCGATTTCTGTATGCAGGTGGAGTCTGCAAACATCCTCGCCTTCATGGACAAGTGGCATCTGAGCGCGGACGCCGATAAAGAGCAATTCACCCGGGAACAACGGATGCAGATGGAACTAGACAATCCCATGCATCTGGATTTTCACCCCGTCCTTCGGCTGAATGGGAAAGAGCTCCATTTTTCTCATGGCTGTGGAACATCCTACATTCCCTGTCTGCCGGACAGCTCTGCGGCCGAGGCAGAGCAGGATTCCAAACAGGCGGTGGCCCACTATCAGCTCGACACAGCTTTGGGATGGGTCATCCAACGCTTCAGCTACCCCTGGGCAACCAGGAAAAAGCCGGAGATCAAGCATCTGTCGGTGACCATGGTCCAGCAGGAAGTTTCCATCCCCGGCCCCCATTTCCAGGCAGAAAAGCCAGGTGACACCTTCTCTTTCGTTTACCCCGAAGGCGGTACAAAATACACCCTGACGGTGCAGGAATACCAGGCGCAGATCCTGGATACCAGCCAGATGATGCAGGATATGGAGTATCCTGCCCATTATCACTTTATGAGTTATACGGTCACACCGGAATTTTCAGGCGGCAATCTGGATGTGGCGGATTGTTCCGACGGAGACCATCCAAGACCAAAATCTCGCCCGAGCAATCCATTTGAACCCACAGCTCTCCATGATGCCGCTGTGATCGGCATCATCGGCGGAGCAGACGGTCCCACTGCTATCATAAGTGGACCGTTTGCCACCCAGGGCAAACTTCGCGCCGCCTGCTCCAGCCTGCGTTTTGATCCCGTTGATCGCGTGGAATGGAGACTTGTGTTCCGTGAAAAACGATATCAGGACAAAACCTTCGACATACAAGTCTGATCCATATTGTCTTGACCAAAAAATCCGACCGGTTCAACGGAGGATGTGTCCCTTAATTCGATTTCAAATGAATCCAGGCTCTCAAAGTGAAAGGAGTGCCCTGCATGAGCGATTTTTTGACAGAACTATTCTCGTTTGTCATGACTGAATGGCTGATTTCTCTGCGGGAAAAACACAAGGTTCTCTATACCTTTATCATGGGATGTATCATCCTTCTTTTTGCCGGCATCGCCGTTGTTTTTACCTGGAAGCGGCTTTGGTAAAAGGCACTGTTATGCTGATCTTTGCCCTGCTTGTCCTTGCGCTTCTGGTATATTCCCTCCGGCGAGATCCGAAACCAACCCGCAAAAACTGGAACTCCTGGTTTGACAAACACCGTTGAAACGGATTGGAGCGCCTTATGAAGCAATGGACTTTTGGAAAACAGATCGGCATGGGGATGGTTCTGCTGTTTGCCAGCGGCATCCTTGCCGCTGTGCTGCACAACAGCGTTTTTCTTAACCTGGCCTGGATTCTCTACGGCCTGCTGTTTGTGATCCATCCCGTCTACCCGGAACAGGCAAAGTTCCGCTACAGCGAAGAAGGTGCACAAAAGATCGCCCGCATGGCCGGCCTTATTTGCATTGCCATCGGCCTGATCACCGAATTTGGAGTGTAAGATGAAAAGAATTCTAAAAAGTGTCCTTCGCTTTCTGGCTGCGGCCATCGTGACCACTGCCCTGCTGACTGGTTTCCAGGTCGTGACGAACGGTATGTGGCTTTTCGGGCTGCCCGAACTGGACCAAGTGGAATCGGTCAGCATCGCCTATCCGCAGGTTACAGACCAAGTAAAAACGGTGACCGATGGGGAAAACAAGGAGCTGGCCCTGAAACTCACCGGCTTTCTGAAATACAATCTGTTCCAGAAGGCTGAGGACGGCCAGCAGCCCCTGATTACCATCACCTACCACCTGCAGGACGGCACTGACCGGAGCATCGCTGCCAACGGGACCACCGTCTGGTGGAAGGACAAAGCCTATGCCCTCAAGGACCCGGACATCTTTGTCAATTTGACCGAAGGTATTTTCTTTCTGTCAGAGGTGCAGGCCCGTTGAATGAAAGCAGCAATTGAACACATCGGGAAGAAGGTGTATCTATGGAAAGAATCAAATCATTGAACCGGTACCAAAAGTTTCTTCTGCTGTTTATGCTTGCCATGGTTCTGTGCTTTACAGTGCTTTATCCAATCACGATTTCCCGTGAAGGGTTTCTCTATCAGGACACCATTCTGGTTCCCCGTCAGGAAAACGGCGCCACCCTTTATTCCGGTAAAATTGAGGGAAAGCCCTCCTGTTTTACGGTATACGCAGACAAAAGGGTAACCTTTGCCTACGGGGACAAGACCTATGGTCCTTACATCGCCCTGGAAGATCCATCTGCTGTCCCGGAAAACAGCGGGGCGCCAGAACCCCTGACCGGGATTGAACTGCGGCGGGGAGAGGATGTATGGTTCCGGGGTGGAATGCTCATGCAGGGGAACGATTTCCTCCTGTATTCCGAGGACGGCAGCCCGGCGGCTCTTGGACTCTTTGTAACCATGAGCGACGGGAGGATCATCAACGAATACGGTCAGGTCATTGACCCCATGGAGCCCTCTGTATATGACCTGATGGAGCTGATGATGGGGCCCCAGCTGACCCACAAGGGCTCGTGGTCTATATGGGCCTCTTGCGTCCTGATCTGTGTTATCACAGCTGTTTCGATTCTGTTTGCGGATGATCTGTTCCGCTGGCAGATGTCCTTTCGGATTCTCAACGCCGAGGATGCAGAACCCTCTGAATGGGAAATTTCGGCTCGTTACATCAGCTGGACCATCCTTCCCATTCTGTCGCTGATCCTTTTTATTGTAGGACTCCGATCTTTTGACGGGTGAATAGGATGAAAAAGAATGTAATCTCTCTGATTGCAGCAGCAGCCCTGCTGGCCGGACTGACGGCCTGCAAAGCCAAAACGCCCCAGGATCTTGCATCGGAAGCCCTGAGCCTGGACCTTTCGGCCGGCAGTGAGGTTTCCTCTTATGACACCCACAGCGGCAACGGCGATGGAACATCCTGTATTGTTCTTTCCTTCCAGAATGATACCGTTTTGGAACAGATTCAGGCCAGCGATGCCTGGCATCCTCTCCCGGTGGACCAGACCACCCAGGTCCTTGTCTATGGCTTTTCGGAGGAAACCAGTGATGCCTCCTGGCAGATCGGCCCTTTTCTAACGGATGACAGCGGCAATCCACTGGTACCGGAGGTTCAGAACGGATACTATGTTCTCCTGGACCGACAGGCCGAAGATGGCAAAGCCCCTGGGTCTGACATTCTGGACCGCGGCTCCTTCAACTTCACCTTTGGCCTCTATGACACCGACACAGACACCCTTTACTGCTGCGAGCTGGACACCTGATGTGCCCTGAAACCAGCTGCTGCTGACCTGCTGGGAGGTTATGGAATGATCGTCTATCTGCAAATGATCGACGCCTCGGAAGATCGGTCCAAATTTGAGCAGCTGTACCTGGAATACCGGGGGCTGATGTTTCATGCGGCCAACCAGATCCTCCACAACGAACAGGACGCCGAGGACGCGGTGCATCAGGCATTCCTGAGCATTGCCCAGCATATCCAGAACATCGACCAGCCCATCTCCTCCAAAACCCGGTGCTACGTTGTCACTATCACCGAGAATAAGGCCATTGACCAGTACCGCCGCCGGCAAAAGCACCCCACCGTGGAACTGCAGGAGGGGCTTGCCGGGGTTCAGGTCTCTTATGAAGGGGAAAACCTTCTGGCGGCCTGTATCTTGAAGCTCCCCGCCCGGTACCGGGAAATGATCTTGCTGCGGTATCATCAGGGCTACAGCGTCAAAGAGGCAGCAGCCCTGATGGGCTTGTCCTTTTCCGCTGCTTCCAGTCTGGAACAGCGGGCCAAGCGCAAGCTGAAAGAACTCTATGAAAAGGAGAACGCCCTATGCTGACCGACGAAATGCTCTGCACGGCTGCTGCCGAAGCCGACAGCGCCCTTTGTAATTCTCTCCTGGCCACCATGGGACAGGAGCACGTCTTCTCGGCCCGATTTGAGCGCCGGATGAATCGGCTGCTTCACAGGGCGAGGCACCCGGTCTTATACCCGCTGCTACAGCGGGCCGCCTGTTTCCTGCTGCTGGTCCTCCTGGCCGGCACCACCTGGCTCACCGTGGATGTCCAGGCACGGGCAGCCTTCTTTGCCTGGATCCGGCAGCAATATGAGTCCTTTATCGAATATCGCTTTGTGGCATCTGCGCCGGATTCCCTTGACCTCTCCATTCCCGAACCTGCATGGCTTCCCGAGGGTTTTGAAAAGCAAAAGCAGACCATCACCGACACCACCTCCATGATGGCTTACACCGATAGCGATGGCCGGATGATCTCTTTGATCTATTCCCGCGGAGCAGACGCCACCAGCCTGTTCCTGCTCCCCCAGGATGCTGAGATGCAAACGGTTTCGGTGAACGGACAGGACGCCGATTTCTACCTGGAAAGCGACCCGGAATCCGCCAACGCTCTGGTCTGGCTTTCGGCCTCCGGCGACACCATCTACTGTCTCACCGCTCCCCTGCCGGCATCCACACTAATTCAGATTGCGGAAAGCATCCCCACCTGATCCCACTGAAACACAAAGGAGGTTATGACCATGAAAAAGCTATTACTGGCGCTGGCTGTTATCCTGGGGCTTCTTCTAAGCCTCTCCCTGGCCAGCTGCGCCCGGACGGTATCCATCGAACTGCCCTTTGAACCGGCAGACCTGGACTGGGTTGAGATGTTCCGCTTTCAGAATCCAGCACAAGCTGAGAAAAAGGTTATCACCGATCCTGCGGACGTGAAAGACCTATGCAACCTGCTGGAAAGCATTTCCCTGAAGGACAAGAAAACCGAACCTGTTGCCGGCGGCTCTGTGACCAGCTTCCGGTTCCATTGCACCGACGGCACGACCTATGAAGTCATTTATTCCGCCATCGCCGTAAAATCCGGGCGGATCAAAATGACCGGCTGGGAAACGGACTATTTCACCTCCGCTGATCTGGGCGCCTGCTGGAACAACTACGACTACCCGATCACAGACGCAGCCGAGAGCGAGCTGCCGGCTCTCTACTGATCCGCCTGGTGCCGTAAAAACGGTCTGTCCTTTCCCTGCAGGGAGGAAACACGATGAAGAAACTGCTCTTTGGCATGATGCTGTTTTGTTCCGGTTCCCTTTCAGCCGCCATGCTGTTGGCCGGTTCCATGGCCAATGACTGGACGCTGAACGGCCAGCCCTCTGCCCTCTGGAATATCTTCCGCTACGGCCTCCTGCCTGCCCTGTACATCTTCCTCGGGCTGGCCGTTCTAGGACTGGTGATTGCTGTATGGGGGCTTTTTGACCCTGAAAAATGAACCGACACCATTGCTTGTGGCGGCTTTGAAACGCCAGGGATACAAAATCAAGGGAGCGTGTACTGGATGAAAGGCATCCAAATTGAGTTATTGGGAATCGGCATCATTCTTTTGGGCATCGCTTTGAGTACCAGTCATTTTTGGGCTTATACACTGGGCACGATTGGATTTTGCGTCATTGCAGCTGGATGCTTTTGGAAAAATTCATAAACCCTTGGAGGAAAACCCATGAAAAAAATGATCTTTGGTATTGCTCTGATCCTGTTTGGGTTCAGCATGGCTTATATTTCGGCACAGGCGCAGTGGGCTATCATGCAGCCCGTATCGGTGCTGGCCGTATTTGCCGGGCTGCTGTTCGCAGTTTGGGGGTTCATCGAAAAAGGATGAACCTTTTGTTTGATGGAAAAGGAGGTTATTCCGATGAAAAGGCTTGCCGCCTGGATTTTAACACTCGCCTGTGTATGGGTGCTCACTGGCTGCTGCAATCGCAGCATGGACTACATCATCCAGCATGAGCCGAACATTTCCGGGACTGTGAAAGAAGTCCGGGATGAGTCGATCCTCATTTCCATCCAGGCAGCCGGCTACCCTGCCGGCGCAGATTGTGAGGTTTCTCTGGACGTAGAGAACCCGGACAGCTACACCCATGTGTCCATCGGGGACGAGGTCGTGGTCTACTACGACGGGAACATCGCAGAAAGTGACCCATTGCAAATTAACACGGTCTATGCCATCACAAATTAACACGGTCTATGCCATCACATTGAGAACGCCTGCAAACCAAAAGGCTGCTTAATAAAGTCAAAATAAGGACCGCCGGACGCAAAGGCTTACAGCCTCCACGTCCGGCGGTTTCTGTTTTTGATCTCAGTTTCGTTCAATCTTGCTCCAGATGCCGGAAAAAGGGCACCGAGGCAAGGCCGATCCCGCATACCAGCAGGCCGCTGGGCAGCAGCACCCATTGGGGAGACTGGGCAAACCAATCGAATAGAACGCCATAAATCATTTGACCTGCCGGCTGGGCACACATGGACAGAGTGAAGACACAGGCCATCACCTTTCCCATCAGGCGTTCCGGGGTGCGGGCCTGGATGATCGAAATGGCACAGGTGGAAACCAGACTGCATCCAAACTGGCTGATGCAGAACATAGCCATGAGCACCAGATACACGCCAAAGGCCTCCAGCGGCACAACAAAAGCAAAACCCGCCGGAATCAGGCACAGCCCCAGCCCCAAAAAGGCAAAGGCCAGCCAGCGAACCCGAAGTCTCTGTCCCATCACACCCACAAACAAGCTGCCCAAAACAGCAGCGACACCCATGGCGCTCTCTGCTGCGCCATAGTGTTCCGCAGAAAGTCCCAGAACGGTCCGCACCAGATAGGGAAAGCCAACCACTACCGTACCCGCCACAAACAGACTGGCCATGGCCGCCAGCAAGAGAAGTTTCAGGATGGCAGGCTGTTCCCTGCGCAGAAAATGGACACTTGCGGAAAAATCCTCCTTGATGATGGTGATTAGATCGGCGCTGTCTTCCTGTTTCTGAAATTCCAGATGGATGAAGCATTCCAAAAAGGACGTGAGAAAAAAGCAGGCCACTGCGCCCCACAGAATGGGCATCAGTCCAAAAGCCGCATAGATGATACTGCCCAGAAAGGGGGTCACCAGGCTGGTGATAGCCTGAGCCTGATTCACCGCTGCATTGCCCCGCATCAGGTTATCTTCCGAGAGGATCTGCGGGATGCAGGCCTGGACGGTGGGCGACTCAAAGGCCGCCAGCACTGACAAAACCACCAGCAAAGCCCCGATCACCAGCAGATCGCTGCCAAAAGGCAATAGCAGCCCGGCTGTCAGCACTGTCAGCCCGGAAAGACTGTCCAGCCCCACCATAATCCAGCGGCGATTGGCCCGATCGGCCAATATACCGCCGAAGGGAGACAAAAGAATGGTAGGCAGCATGGCAACAGCCAGCATCGCTGCAAATACTGACGCCGAGCCGGTTTGCTCCAAAATGTACATGGACAATGCAAATTTCAAAGTATAGTTGCCCAGCAGTGAGCTGATCTGTCCCAGAATCAAAAAGGTGAAATTGCGGGTAAACAAGCGCTCTGCTTTCATCTTTCATACCTCCATCTTCTCTACACGGTCAAACAAATCCTTCAGGGCCAGGACTGACAGCAGGGCGGCTGCTCCCATCACCAGTCCCCCTGCCGGCCAAAAGACAAGGGCCATGCTGACCACCTGGCAGACCACCGACGCCAGAATCACAGCAGCCACAATGGCAGCCGGCGTGGACCTTTTCCGAAAACCAATCCACAGAGCCAGCAGCCCCAGAAAACCTGCCAGGATGGCGCAAACGGTCAGAAATCCAAAACTTCGCAATACCACTTCCAGGGTCAGGCGATCAGGACAAATCGGAGCCAGTACCTCGGTCAAAAAGAAGATGCTATATACCGCTCCGCCGCACAACAGCACAGCACAAACGGTATACCCTGTCACCAGGTACAGCTTGGCCGCCAGAATTCTGCGGCGGCTGACAGGGTAGCTGAACAAAAGAATGGCCCGCTTTCCGTTATATTCCTCCAGGATGAATCGGGAAGCCATCACCGATCCCAGAATGGTGAAGACGGCCATGGACACCAGGCCTGTCATACCGGTCACAAAAGAATAGGAACGAAACAGCTCCGCATCCTGATCTGCCGGGTCCAGGTATGGGACTGCCGCCATCAGATACTGGAAAGCCAGCATACAGACACAGCAAATGGCCGCTGCCCCATGATAAGGCCCCAGCCGGTTCCGCCGGAGTTCCAGACCAATCAGTTTACACATCCGGTTCATCTCCCCCCATCACCGATAAAAGATAAGATTCCATACCGGTCGGATGTCGGCGGCGCAAGTCTTCCATTCCTGCTTCCTGGATCATCTTTCCTTCTGCCATAATCCCTACATGGTCAGCCAACTGCTCCACCTCCGACAGGATATGACTGGAAAAAAGAATGGTGATCCCCTTCTCTTTTGCCAGATGGAGAAACAGCACCCGCAGTTCCCGAATGCCCACCGGGTCCAGACCGTTGATTGGTTCGTCCAGCATCAAAACTTCCGGCTGATGCACCAATGCTCGGGCAATCCCCAACCGCTGGCGCATCCCCAGAGAAAATTCCGATACCGGCTGGCAGCTCACATCGCCCAGCCCCACCTGCTCCAAAACGGGGAGCGGATCTCCCTCTTTCTCCATATAAGCCAGGTGCAGCCGAAGATTTTCTATAGCGGAAAGGTGTTCATAAAAGACTGGAGTCTCAATCAGGCTCCCGGTCCGGCGAAGAATTGCCCCACAGTCCTGGACGCTGTCCAGCCCCATGACAGAAGCGGTCCCCGCCGTGGGATGCTGCAGACCCAGCAAAAGCTTGAACAGAGTGGTTTTGCCTGCTCCATTCCGTCCCAAAACGCCGTAGAGACTTCCCTGTTCCACCGACAGGCTGCAATCGTGAATCACCTCTTTTTCTCCGAAGCTTTTGGTGAGGTGCCGGGCGGCAATGGCAGGTTGTTTCATAAGCACTCCTTTTATATATACCAAGAGTATGTATCCTTACAAAAATGTGCCGCAGATTTCTCTGCGGTATTTATGACGCCATATACATTCTTTTGGTATGTATATGACGAAAAATAAAATTGCCTCGCGGCAACTTTATTTTTCGTCCGGAATCTGGGCAAAGAAGCGGTCCACCAGCTGACGGATGGAATCATCAAACAAGGGAACTCCCATCTTCTCCAACATCTCAGCCAGGAAATCAAACTTCCGGCGCATCTCCTCTTTGGTGCCTGGAAAGACTGACGGCAAGAGCCACAGACTGGTGAGCAGCGGCAGCAGCTCTGCAATCTCTTTGGCGTAGACTGTGTGGATAGAACCGTCCCGGTTTCCTTCCTCGATCAGCTCCTGAAAGTAAGGCGTGAGGACGCGGCGGTTGGAGTCGATCATCTCCACCAAAAGCCGGGGACTTTTATAGATCGAAAGCGATTGCGCCGTCATGGTTTCACGGTCCTGGTCCGCCTGATTGAGACGGACAGCTTCCCGCAGCTTTTCCAGACCGTTCAAGTCCTGCCGCTTCTTTACCGCCTCAAAGGGATTGTTCCGAAAGAACATCCGGTCCCCTACTGCGCCCATGATGTCTTCTTTGGACTTAAAGTGATGGTATACTGCGCCTTTGGTCATGCCGCCCAGTCCATCCACAATGTCCTGAATGGTGGTGTTCTCATAGCCTTTTTCCAGAAACAGCCGCTGGGCCACATCCAAAATCAGCTCCTCTGTCACTTCCGGGTACTTGTTCCGCGCCATACCTTCACCTCTTTCCCTGACGATTGATGGATTCAGGATAACATACCAAGAGTATGTTTGTCAAGTCTTCCATCATGAGGCATCCTAAAGGGCCCGCCGCTGTTCCGATGGAATCAACTGCGAACTTGAGCATACTTCGATGGGCACTTTTCAAGTCAAAGTGCAGACACGACAACATGACAGGTTGTGGCCACCTTTCCCCATGCGTCAAAACAAAAACGAGCATGGGACCTATCAAGCTCCCCTGCTCGTTGATGCCGCTGGTGATCGGTAGATATTAAAATAAAGAGAATAATGTAGATACTGTATTTAATGTGCCATGGATTATCCAGCTTGGTAAAATGGAACCATTTGCTTTTTTCTCATTCAAATATGCAAACGCCACCGCTGGAATCATTGGGTAAATTACAATAACAACTCCTGCAATGATTCCAACCTGCCCCCATACCATCGTGAGATGAATAGCTCCAAATATCAATGCCTGAATTGTAGTCGCCGCTATAAATCCAAACTTTGCTGCCAAACGTTTTAATAAAAATCCTCTGAACAGTATTTCTTCTGATAGTCCCGTTTGGAGATATGAATATACTATTACGCTTGGAAGTGCTGCAAGTCCCATTCCTGTGTATGCTGAATCTGCGGCGGCAACATCTCCTCTAATCCATACCGCAAATTCTCCTGCAAGAAAGCAACCTGCAAAGATTACCAACATAATGCGAATCAGATTTCTCTTGCTTTCGCATTTGGGCCTTTTTATGCCCAGCCATTTAAAAAAGTTTTCCTTTTTCCTCGCTGTGAAAAACCACCAGATCAACGGGATAATGGAAAACAGCAACACTTGAATAATGGCATTTAGAGCAATCCCAGAAAATACTGCAAATGCCGGACCCAGGTGAAATAAGTTCCTCAAGTTTCAGGTTCGGAAAAGCCCGTGTCTTTTCATCTGAATACCCACCCAC
>ERZ1090864.576-NODE-578-length-20017-cov-9.330378_pt1 | contig 20017 bp, 15 predicted proteins | sample MGYA00478479_ERZ1090864 | MGnify/ENA primary metagenome ERZ1090864 (study PRJEB33644, sample SAMEA5815743) | chicken gut metagenome | biome: Chicken; feature: Gastrointestinal Tract; material: Caecum | place: Ireland | collected 2019-01-01 | study: A study of the...
CTTTGCACCGGTTGTCAAATGTATATCGGTACAGCCCATATCCATAAAGGTCGAATCCACAGATCACTACGATATACGCTGGCTTTAAGCTGTCAAAGCCGCGCTCCCCGCTTTTCAGCATGGGCGCGTCGATCAGCGCCTGATAAAATCTCGTACGCTTGGGGATATTTCCCTCATTGCGCTTCTGCATTTCAACATCAAACACCCGTCCGCGGTCATCTTCCACATAGAAATCCATCCGGATCCCCCGGTTCCCCGGAAGATTGCGGATCACCTTCTGTCCTTCTTTCCAGGCAATGTTACGGATCCTGATGCCCAGTGACAGTTCGATAATGATCCTGCATGTTTCCAGATCCCCGGTGGCAGCATCAAACAGGAAATCATCCATCAGGTTCAGCTTCTGCAGGGGAGCAAGGATACTCTCAGCATCATACATCTGCATATTCAGTTTTGTTTTTTCTTCCATAAGCTTTTCTCCTTTGATTATAGTATTTTTGCTTTTGATTTACAATAAATAAACAGCTCCTGCTCCTCACTCCTTTCCTTTGCAGTTCACGTCTCACATCTGTGAATAACCGGCTGAACCAGCCTTGAAATAAAATGAATTTGAAACTGATAGTTTGATCCCCATGACCGGGGATCAGGTGGACTTCATCATAGCATACCTGGACAGAAAAAACTATGGGCAGTTTTACTCAAACCACCCATAGCAATTTTGTACATTTTTCAGTTCTGATATTTCAGAAATCCTGCATTTGCCTGCGTGGGCCTTCCGATCGGATGCGCGAAGAAAAACGTCCCGCATCAAACCGACGGTTTTCGGACATTCAGCCAATCGGTCGGCTCCCCCGCAAATCCAGATTTAAAAGCACCGCCCCGGTCACGTCCGCCAGCGCCCATCCGATGGGGATTGCCCACCAGATCGCTCCCACACCAAAGACAGGAGCCAAAGCGTAAGCCAACACGACTCTCGTCCCGAGCGATATGATCGTCAGGAGCAGTGAAACCTTCGGCTTTTCCACCGCACGGAAATATCCGTACAGCAGGAACAAAATTCCGATCCCGCAGTAGCACGCCCCTTCGATCCGCAGATATCCGGCTCCGATGTTAATGATCTCCGTCTCTTCCGGCGCGATGAAGATTCCCATGAGCTGCCGGGCAAGGATAAAGACTACCGCAGATGCCGCCAGGCAGAATACCAGCACAACGGCCACCGCGCTTTTCGAGCCCTTCCTGATCCTGTCTTTTTTCCCGGCTCCGTAATTCTGCGAGATAAAGATGGAATAAGCGTTTCCGAATTCCTGCGCCGGCATATACGCCAGCGTATCGATCTTCACTCCCGCCGCAAACGCAGCCATGACCGCGGTCCCGAAGCTGTTCACAAGCCCCTGCACCATGAGGATCCCGAAATTCATGACCGACTGCTGGATCCCGGTCGCTGCGGAATAGGAGAAGATCTCTCCCAGGAGCCCGCCGTTTACCCTCAGTTCTTCTTTTTTCAGGCGCAGCACTTCCTCTTTCGCGAAGCTGTATCCGGCGATTCCGATCCCGGATATGATCTGGGCAAGGACTGTCGCGATCGCAGCGCCCTCCACATTCCAGTCAAAGACAGCCACAAACACATAGTCCAGCCCGATATTCAGCGCAGTGCTGACGCCAAGGAATACCAGAGGAGTCACGGAATTTCCGACTGAGCGCAGAAGGAATGCGAAATAATTATAAAGAAAGATAAAAGGCAGCCCGAACAGGATGATCCACATATAGTCATACATCATATCGTACACATCCGAAGGGATCTGCATCAGCCTGAGGATGGGATGCAGGAATGCAAAAGACAACGCGGTCAAAAGCGCGGTGATCCCCAGGATCAGCACAAAGGATGACACCATATATTCCTTCATCTTACGGATATCCCTGCGGCCGTAGCAGATAGAAAACAGCGCGCCGCCGCCCATGCACATGCCCGTGAGGATAGAAGTCAGGAATGTCATAAGTGTATAGGCGCTCCCCACTGCCGCCAGAGCCCCTGACCCGACAAATTTCCCCACGATCCATGTATCCGCCAGGTTGTAGCACTGCTGGAGGACATTCCCCAGTATCATGGGCACAGCAAAAAGGAGCATGGTAGATGTCACGCTCCCGGTCGTCAGATCCCGCTTTCCCGGCTTCTGTACTGCTGTCCTGGTCCCTGATGGCTGATCCGCCGCTGCTGCCATGTTCCCTGACGGCTCATCCCGTACTGCCGCCATGGCCTCTGATGGCTGATCCGCCGCTGCCTTTTTTCCCTGCGTATCCCGCTCTTCCATTCTCCCTGCCTCTTTTCTGCCTGATTTTACTGCCGTTTATTTCCAGATACCGCCGCGCTACATGCTCACGCTGTCGATCTTCTTCAGTTCCTCTTCCGTAAACTGTGTGTTTTCAATCGCTTTGATATTGTCCAGCACCTGTTCCGGCTTTGACGCGCCGATCAGCACACTTGTCACTGCTCCGTCTTTTAACACCCAGCTCAGAGCCATCTCCGCAAGGGTCTGCCCCCTGCCCGCCGCGATCCCGTTGAGATTCCGGATCTGCTGCAGACGCTCCTCTGTCAGTGTCTCTGCATGAAGAAATCTTCCATCCGTCCGTATCCTGCTGTCCGCCGGGATCCCGTTCAGGTAACGGTTGGTCAGGAGCCCCTGCGCCAGAGGGCTGAACGCAATGATCCCCTTCCCGGTCTCTGCCGCCGCATCTTTCAGCCCGTTCTTCTCGATGGTACGGTCAAAGATAGAATAGCGGTTCTGGTTAATGATAAACGGACAGTGCATCTCATCCAGGATAGCTGCCGCCTTTTTCATGGTCTCTCCGTCATAATTGGACAGTCCTGCATACAGCGCCTTCCCGGAAGCCACTGCCTGCGCCAGGGCGCCCATTGTCTCCTCCAGCGGCGTTTCCGGGTCCATTCTGTGATGGTAGAAAATATCCACGTACTCCAGCCCCATCCTTTTCAGGCTCTGGTCCAGGCTGGCAAGGAGATATTTCCTGCTGCCCCAGTCGCCGTAAGGGCCGTCCCACATCTCGTAACCCGCCTTTGTGCTGATAATGAGTTCGTCTCTGTACTGTCCCAGGTCTTCCTTCAGGATCCTGCCGAAATTCTTCTCCGCGCTTCCCGGCGCCGGGCCATAATTATTCGCAAGGTCAAAATGCGTGATCCCATTGTCAAATGCAGTAAAACAGATCTGCCGCATATTCTCATATACCCCGGTATCCCCGAAATTGTGCCACAGCCCGAGGGACACAGCCGGCAGCTTCAGCCCGCTCCGCCCACACCTTGTATATGCCATTCTTTCATATCGCTTTTCTGATGCTCTGTACATAAAATAAATTCTCCTTCCTCATAATTTTCCTTCATTTAGGGAGCACTGACGCGCCGCAGTTCTTTTAATGCAGCAGCTCTTCTCTTTATCCCTTCGATTCCCACCGTAAAAACAGGCGCAGGGACCAAACATACTAAAAAAGTGTAACACCGGCATATGGGAAATACAAGTTTTATTTCGCCCCTCCCCTTTCTCTTAAAACGTGCTATACTGTCTTTCAAAGAACCGTATATATCATACTTTCATCAGGAGGTTTGGACCATGTCAGACAAGACAGCACAGAAGATCATCCTGAGCGCGGACAGCACCTGCGATCTGGATGAGGAACTAAAAGTACGTTATAATGTCAACTATTTTCCCCTGCATATCATACTGAATGAAAAGCAGTACAGGGATAATGTAGATATCACACCGGAAGAAATCTATCAGGAATATTACAACCACAAAACACTCCCCAAAACCGCAGCAGTCAATGTGCAGGAATACATCGACCATTTCCGCCCATGGGTAGAAGACGGATACGAGATCATCCACATCAATCTGGGGCACGCGCTCTCCAGCGTATACCAGAACTGCTGCCTTGCCGCGGAAGAGCTGGGACATGTCCACGTGGTGGACAGCTGCAATCTCTCCACCGGCACCGGCCTGCTGGTCGTTGCCGCCGGGAAGATGATCGAACAGGGCATGGATGCGTCCGGGATCGCAGATGCACTGCGGAAGCGGACCTCAAAATGCCACGCCAGCTTCATCCTTGATACCCTGACATTTCTCCACGCGGGCGGGCGCTGCTCCGCTGTCGCAGCCCTCGGCGCCAATATGCTGAAATTAAAGCCATGCATCCAGGTAGACAACCGGGACGGGAGCATGGGAGTCGGAAAAAAGTACCGGGGCTCACTGGACAAGGTCCTTGTAAAATATGTAAAGGATGAGCTGGCGAAATATTCAGACATCAATACAGACCTGCTCTTTATCACCCACTCCGGGATCCCGCAGGAATATATTGACCTTGTGCGGAAGACAGTTGAAGAGACGATGAAATTTAAAGAGATCCATGTGACCAAAGCAAGCTGTACCATCTCCTGCCACTGCGGTCCGAATACTCTGGGGATCCTTTTTGAGACCAGGTAGCAGCCACGGTTCCGCCAGGCTTTGAAACTAAATTTTCAGGTTGATTTTCCAATCTGGATTTTTACACTGTGTTTTATGCTTTTACACTGAGTTTTATACTGAGTTTTTATACGAAGGGAAGGAAGAACATGAATACACGACCTGTTTTTCACGGGAGCGACATTGAGAAAATCTGTGGATACTATCATCTGAATAAAGAAGACATCACCAACTTCGGGGCAAATGTCAACCCGCTGGGGCTGTCTGATTCCGTAAAGAAAGAGATTGCATCGCACCTGGATGTTCTTTCTTCCTACCCGGACCGGGATTATACTGCGCTGCGCAGTGTCCTGTCCGCATACTGCCGGATCCCTGCGGACTTCATACTCCCCGGGAACGGCTCCAGCGAACTGATCTCCCTGCTGATCGACGCCCGGGCGCCAAAACATACTCTCATCCTCGGGCCGACCTATTCCGAGTATTCCCGGGAGCTTTCTTTTTCCGGGAGCACACAGGAATACTATCATCTGAGGGAAGAACAGGACTTTGCGCTGGACGTGGACGATCTCTGTTCTGTGCTTGATAAAGGCAGGTATGATTTTCTCATTCTCTGCAACCCGAATAATCCCACCTCATCGGCGATCCTGCATGATGATATGGAAAAACTGCTCTCATTTTGCGCAGATCACGATGTGTTCGTCATGATCGATGAGACCTATGTGGAATTTGCCCCGGACATTGACGCTGTCACCGCAGTGCCGTTTACAAAAAAATTCGGCAATCTCTGCGTCCTCCGCGGTGTATCCAAATTCTTCGCGGCTCCGGGCATGCGCCTGGGTTATGCTGTCACCGGGAACAAAAACTTCCTCAAAAAGATGAAGGAAAAGCAGATTCCCTGGTCGCTGAACAGTGTCGGGGCATTTGCCGGGGAGCTGCTCTTCCAGGATAAGGATTATATCGACCGCACACGGGAACTGGTGCTCACTGAGCGCAGCAGGATGTATGAGGCATTGTCACAGCAGGGCGCTTACAAGGTCTATCCGCCTTATGCCAATTTCCTTCTGCTCAGGATCTTAAAAGAAGGAAAGACCGCGTTTGATGTGTTCGAGACATGCATCAAACGCGGTCTGATGATCCGTGACTGTTCCTCCTTCCAGTGCCTGGACGGGGAATTCGTCCGATTCTGTATTATGATGCCGGAGGATAACTCACGGCTGCTTGAGGTGTTGGAAGCCGTCTGAGCCCCTCAGCCGGTCCGCTCCTGTCGTCCTTAAGGTTGCTGTGCGTCTACTTTGAATCAGCAGATCTCTGCTCCTGCCGGCATATCCTTCTCCGGCACCATCAGCGACAGATTTCCGTCAGCGTCCTCTGCGCAGAGCAGCATTCCCTCTGACAGTACTCCCGCCAGCTTCGCGGGCTTTAAGTTCACCAGCACCATGACCTTCTTGCCTACCATCTCTTCCGGCGTATAGTGCGCCTTGATGCCTGACACGATCTGTTTCACCTGGCTGCCGATCTTTACCTGGGAGCAGAGAAGCTTTTTGGATTTCTTCACTTCCTCGCAGGCAATGATCTCGCCCACCTGGAACTGCATGGTCCCGAACTGTTCAAAAGTGATCTCATCCTTCGGCTCGATATCGATCACAGCATCCTCTTTCTCAGCGCCATCCGCCGCATCTCCGCTTCCGTTCTCTGCCGCGTCATCCTTGTGCGGATGCAGTTCTTCCACTTTCTTCATCACTTCTTCCAGGTCCAGCCTCTGGAACAGGATTTCCGGTTTCTGTGTCACATGCCCGTCTCCGAGCTGCTCCAGTATCTTTTTGCTCGTAGACGGCATAAAGGATTCCAGAAGCCGCGCACCTGCTGAGATCCCCTGGATCAGGTTCCAGAGCACTGTCTCCAGGCGGTCTTTTTTCGCCTCATCCTTTGCCAGCGCCCACGGCATTGTCTCATCGATATATTTGTTGCAGCGTTTGAACAGATTGAAGATTTCTGTGATCGCATCCGCGACTCTGAGGTCGTTCATCTTTGCGTCCACTGCCTTCGGCGTATTCTCGATCACTGCCTTCAGGTCCGCGTCCACATCTTCCGCCACACCTTTATCCGTCACTGTGCCGCCGAAATATTTGTTCGTCATGGAAACCGTACGGTTCACCAGGTTTCCGAGCGTATTCGCAAGGTCGGAATTCAGGCGCTCCACCATCAGCTCCCAGGTGATCACACCGTCATTCTCGAACGGCATCTCATGGAGCACAAAATAGCGCACCGCGTCCACCCCGAAGAAATCCACCAGCTCGTCCGCATAGAGCACATTTCCCTTTGACTTGCTCATCTTGCCGTCGCCCTGTAAGAGCCACGGATGCCCGAATACCTGCTTCGGCAGGGGCAGCCCCAGCGCCATCAGAAAGATGGGCCAGTAGATCGTATGGAAGCGGATAATGTCCTTCCCGATCAGATGCAGATCAGCAGGCCACAGCTTCTCAAACTGCTCCGTGCTGTTCCCGTCCGCATCGTACCCGATCCCTGTGATATAGTTGGTCAGGGCGTCCAGCCACACATAGGTCACATGCTTCGGGTCAAAGTCCACCGGGATTCCCCACTTAAAGGACGTCCTGGACACGCACAGATCCTGAAGCCCCGGAAGGAGAAAGTTATTCATCATCTCATTCTTCCTGGACACCGGCTGGATGAACTCCGGGTGCTCATTGATATAGTCGATCAGCCTGTCCGCATACTTGCTCATCTTAAAGAAATACGCCTCTTCCTTCGCAGGCTGTACCTCGCGCCCACAGTCCGGGCACTTGCCATCCACGAGCTGGGACTCTGTAAAGAAGGACTCGCACGGCGTACAGTACATGCCTTCATAATATCCTTTATAAATATCTCCCTGCTCATAAAGCTTCCTAAAAATCTTCTGCACCTGCTTCTCATGGTCCGCGTCCGTTGTACGGATAAATTTATCATAGGAAGTATCCATCAGGTCCCAGATTCTCTTGATCTCAGCGGACACATTGTCCACAAACTCCTTCGGGGTGATCCCTGCTTCCTCCGCCTTGAGCTCGATCTTCTGCCCGTGCTCGTCTGTTCCTGTCTGGAAGAATACATCGTATCCCTGGCTCCTCTTGTAGCGCGCGATCGCGTCCGCGAGCACGATCTCATAGGTATTGCCGATGTGCGGCTTGCCTGATGTGTAGGCAATCGCTGTTGTAATGTAGTATTTCTGTTTGTCTGACATATAGCGTCTCCTCTCTTTCCTTATTACTTCCGGCTTACAATGGCGAAAAAAATCCCGCCTCCTTAACCTGTAAGAAGACGGGGATTTACCGTGTTACCACTTCTCTTCGCCTCCCCCTCACGGAAGAGGCCTCACCGGGTGCCCGCGCACAGCTAGCCTGCCGCTTGCATCCCCCGCTGTAAAGGGCGGACCCTTCGCAGCCTTGCCGCAGATACCCGATAAACAGCCCTGTTCTCTGGCTGTGTCTGACTGTATATCCGCCGTTCGGTGCGCTGCTCAGAAGCCATGTTCATCTGTGTTCGACCTGTCCCTCTCAGCATCGGGATACTGCTGCAGTACCCGGCCGGCTGATATACCGGCACGCCGTGCCTGTGCGCTGTATCCCTCCGGGAATTCTCTGTAAGATCTCCGGCAGACTACTCTCTTCGTCATTGCTTTTCAAAATATATTCGGATCATTTTGATCTGTAAAAAAGGGTAGCATATGGACAGGGGAATGTCAAGCGCCGGGTGCGCTTTCCACGATCCTCCCCGGATTTCTCTCCATCAGCACCTCAGCCGCATCCCTTCCGTAATACATCTCCAGCACATCCGCCGCATCCTCCATTGTCTCCGCTCCATCGTCCACTCCCGGGAGGATATGCATGTGCAGGTCAATCCTCCTGCTCCTCTGTTTCCGTTTCATCTCCATCGCTTCCATAACCGTATCTTCCATAGCCATACTTCCCATAGCCATATCTGCCGTACCCGTATTTTCCGTAACCGTACCTTCCGTACCCATAACGGCTGTAACCATATTCGCCGGGTCCTTCCGGGAAATTATTGAAGACATATCCTGTGAACGGAGTCCTCTGGCTTCCCAGGAAGGAAAGCCCCTCCTGTATCTTCTGCAGGGGCAGCTCATCATATTTCACCACATACAGGACTGCGTCCGCATGATCCGCAAGTATGCCCGCATCCTGGAACATCGTGCACGGCGGGCTGTCTATGATGACATAGTCCATCTTCCGCCGCATCTCCCTGATAAACAGCTTCACCATCCTGCTGCTCAGGACCGGCGCCGGCTGTTTCACGACCTCATTGTTTCCCAGCAGCCACATCGTACTCCCGGGGATCCTTTCCAGGAGCTCTCCGGCTTTCACCTTTTTCGTGTCCATACCTGCCACATCTTTCAGGCTGTACTTCCCGCTCACTCCCAGGAGCCCTGCGCTCCCGTGCTTTCTCAGGTCGCCGTCTATCAGGAGGACTCTGCTTCCATCCGCCGCCAGCATCTGCGCAAGGTTCACGGTCACTGTCGTCTTGCCCTCTCCCGCCGTGGAACTCGTGACCATAAGGATCTTCCCATCCATATGCTCAAGGTTTTTTACGACTCTTTTCTGGAGAGAGCGTATGCTCTCCCTGTATCCGAACGGCAGCTTTTCGTTCAGCAGAGAAAGCCGCGTATCGTCAAGCTTCTTCCTTGCCTTAAAGCGGACATGAGGGATAAACGCCAGACACCGCAGGCTCGTTATCTTTTTCATATCCTCCGGGCTGCACACCGCTTTCCAGAACAGCGACATCAGCAGGAAGATCAGCAGGGACACAGCCGCCCCGCCGGCCCCGCCGAGGAGAAGGCAGCGCCGTACGCTCATCTGGTTAAAAGGCGCTGCCGGAGTCTCAGGGCCGTCCAGCATATTGAACTGGATATCTCCCAGGACAAATCTCGCGGTCTCCGGATAGATCGCCAGCGCTGCCTCCAGGATTGCCCGCGCATCCTCCGGGTCAGGACTTTCCACACGCATAGTGACCACATTCGAATCTGTGATCGTCTCAGAGCTGATCTCCCCGTTCAGCGTATCGGTTCCCAGTTCCTCCATAAGCGCGCTCTGGAAAAAACTGCTCTCCAGTATATACGGAAATGTCAGCGACATCTGGTCCGCTGTGCTGGAATTATAATAAAAGCTGTAGCTCCCGTTCTCACTGTTCCCGGTGGCAACGGTAAATGTCGCGCTGCATTCATACATTGGCTGATGGAATACTCTCTGATATACAGTTACCCCTGCGGCGCCAGCCACAGTCAGGAGCAGCGCCAGCCACCAGAACCTGCGGATATTCTTCCACATTCCCGCAAACAGCAGCCCGAGATCGATCTCCATCTCATCTTCTCTTTCATCAATCCGATTTCTCTGATCCTGCATATATCTAACCTCTTTCTCCACGGGCAGTATGCTCCCCGCTCCGCCCTGTCAGCCCCTCGCCCGGCATATCCTGGCTCCGGTACGCACGGCCGTAAGAATACTCCTGCCGTCCCGCAGGCCGGGACCATTCCCTGTGGAATGCATTCAGCACAAACCCTGTAAAGTCCGTCCCGTTCTGGCTGATCATATCCACAGCATCATTGATCACCCGCACATCCGCCCAGTCTTCTCTTACAACGAGGAGGACCGAATCTGCCACAGACACCCAGACTTCCGCGTCCACGGATACTGCCACGGGCGAGCAGTCTATAATGATATAATCCATCTCCCGCTTCCACTCCTCCGCGAGTCCTGCCAGCTTCTCCTCCCTGAGTATCCTTGCCGGCTCCCGGACAGCGCGGAACTGGAACAATTCCCAGATATCACTCCTCCTGTTGTAAAAAGCGGCATCCTTCCAGTCAGTCTCTCCTTTGAGCACCCGGCTGAAAGAGAGCCTTTCCTTCCCTTTCTCTTCAAACACCTTGTGCTGTGCAGGTCTCCTCAGGTCCCCATCCACGAGGAGCACCTTTTTATGCTTTTCCGCCAGAGCGAGCGCCAGATTTGCCGCTACGGTAGATTTTCCTTCGTTCTCCGCGATACTGGATACGAGCAGCATCTTCTGCCTGTGCCGCCTCATATGATACTCAACTTTTGCAGCAATCCGACGCCCCGCCTCTGCGAATCCCATACTCACGACCGGGGAATCCAAAAGCAGCGCTTCCTTCGGGTTTTTCTTCTGTCTGAGAGCTGTCCCTTTCTGCTCAAACGGTATCACGCCTCTGACCTTCCCGTCCAGCTGGCGCTGTGCGCACAGAGGATTCTTCACAGTGAAACGCATCACATACATCAGACAGATCAAAGCTGCCATTCCTGCTGCCCCCGCCGCCATCAGAGGATACCTGTATCTCATGGCCACCGAAGTATTCGACGGAGCGGACGGCACTTCCGGCTCCTGTACTGTCCGGAGAGAAGCATTGGCAAACACATCGCCCGCCACTTCCCCGTAATGTTCCAGCGCCGCGTTGATAAAAAGATATGCGTCCCTGGGATGGCGGCATGTCACGCTGAGCACGAGGAGATTCGTCTCCTGGATCGGAGTACAGCTGATCTTTCCGGCGATCTCCTCCCCAGTCTCTTCCGCAATCTTCTCAGCCAGGGCATCGCTCTGGAATACCTGTCCGAATACATCTGCCATCTGCGTTGTCAGTGAAAGGGAACTGTATGTACTGGAGCTGCCCTTTACCGTGACGACAAGAGTCGCGGAAGATGTATATTCCGGCTGATAGGTAAGATTATGCCAGCCTGTCGCCGCAAGCCATACTGCTGCCGCTGCAAGCAGGATCATCCACGCATTCCTGAACAGATCCATGCATAAGCCCCTGACACTGATCTCAGCCAGGCTGAATCTTTCTCCGTTCATTCTGTCCCTCCTTCTCCGACAATGACAGTCATCCATGTCTCTCCTGTATTCCCCCCGGCGTCAAAGGCCTGGTAATGTACTTCATAACACCCCGGAGTATTCGTATCCACCGCAGACTCCACTGTCACTGCAGACGCATCGAGGACTGTCCCGTCCGCTGCTGTCACACCTGAAATATAAGCTGCCGGATCAAAGCTCTCCCCGGCGCCAACGTATACGATCCCGGAAGCAAGGGCAATATCCACACGCCGGTTTTCCGCGCTCACCACATGCACCGGAAGAGCCGCTGACGATGTATCGCCGAAACTGTTGCTCACTTCCACGGACATCGTATACGCCCCCACACGCTGATAGTTTACATCCGTATCTGTCTGGGTGATCCATTCTTTCAGGCTGCCGTCCAGCTGGTCCTGCGCCCCGAGCCGCTCCATGGCTTCCGTGTAGCTCCCTTCCTGCTCCGAGAACACGAGAGGCTCTGCCAGCGTGAACCTGGGCGGATGGTAATCCGTAAATTTCACTTTCCTGGTCAGGCTTGCCGGCTGATCCGAGGAGTCGAACACTACATAAGTAAGATTGCACACTCCTGTATCGATAAACCGGGAAAATGACCCTGCTATGATCTCCGGGGGTCAGGTCCCCGTCTGTCCCATCCTCAGCGGACAATCCTTCCATAAGCTGCTCCTGTGTATATCCGCACGGTATTTCCAGCACTTCCCTGTCGCTGGTGATCACCGGCGCTTCTGTATCCCTGCTGTTGATCCGGACCAGTTCCGATATCCCGAACAGCCCCAGGGACAGGATACTGACAGCGATCAATATGCTCCTGACAATCCTCATGCGCGCTTCCTCCTATGCTGTGATCTTGTATTTCTTCTTCCTCTGTTTTCCACTGCTGTTTTCCTGTCAAAACGCCTCCAGGAACTCCTGGATCCCCTGTTCATCCAATTCTGTGATCCTGCTTCCGCCTACCTTATAGACCCTGCTGCACATGGAGAACACACTGGGCCTGTGCGCTGCCACTATGACGGTCCGGTTCGGCTCTTTCCTGATAATGCTGCGCAGCACACGCCTCTCCGTAGCCACATCGAGAGCGCTTGTCGCCTCGTCCAGGATCATCACAGGGGCATCCGCGAGAAGGGCACGGGCAATGGACAGCCTCTGCTTCTGCCCTTCGGAAAAACGGGTCCCCCTCTCCCTCACTTCTGTGTCCATGCCATGCTCCAGTTTCCCGACAAACTCCCATGCGCACGCAGCTTCCAGCGCTGATCGGATCTCTTCATCTGAAGCCTCCGGCTTCACCATGCGCATATTGTCCGCGATCGTACCGGAAAACATGGTATTCCCCTGTGGGATATAGCTGAACAGGCAGCGCGTGGAAGAGGACGCCCTGAGCTCATTTCCGCCCGGATTCCCCACCCTGATCGTTCCTTTCTTTGGATGGTACAGCCCGAGTATCAGGTTCAGTGTCGTTGTCTTCCCCTGCCCGGACGGCCCGATCAGGGCGACGATCTCTCCCGGTTCCGCCCGGAAATCCGCCCCCTGATAGATCCATTTGTCTTCTTCGTAGGCAAAGTCTACATTCTCCATATGTACATAAACGCCCTTTTCCCGGCTCTGCTTCCGGATCTCTTCCGCCTCTTCCTTATCTGCCATAGAGTCCCTCGGGAGCCCGGTGATCTCCATGATCCTCTCCGCGCTGATCCCGGCGCGGATGACCATTGGCGCCAGGTTCAGGATCCCGCTGAACGATCCCCTCAGGGATGCTGCCATGGATATAAACATGGTCATAGTCCCGTAGCTGATCTGCCCCTGCCAGAGGCGGAATGCTGCGAACCCGTAACATGCATACCCGACCGCCTGCCCCACGAGAGACGTCGTGATAGTCATATACTGCTGGAATTTATTCTGCCTGAGCGCTACGTCCACGCTCTCCTGCTGGATGCGGTGGAACTTCTCCGTCACCCGGTCCAGCATGCCGAACGCCTTGATGAACTGGAGATTCTGGAACGTCTCCTGGTCAAATACCGTGCGGTCGCTCGCGACGTTCTGGTTGTCTCTCTGGAACTGGCGCATCCGCTTCGCCGAATATCTGGAAGTCAGGAACGAGACCGGCGCGCCCAGCAGGGCGATCAGCGCCATCCACGGGTCATTCTTTATCACGATCAGGAACGCGCCGCCGAAGCTGATCAGTGTCGTCACTACATTCGGCAGGAATGTCAGGATCGTATTCGCCACCATCCCCGCATCCCCGTTGACACGGTAGAGCAGGTCTCCCGAGCGGTATTTCGCAAGCGACTCCCAGTTCGTGCGCAGCACCTGCTCATAAATATCCGCCCGGATCTCATTCGTCACTTTCAGCCGCACCTTGAGCGACAGCCGGGACTTCACCGCGTTGACAAATATCTGTCCAACGCCTACACCCACGTACAGGCACGCCACCTGCACGATCCCCCGGGAATTCACCCCGGTCACAGCATCCACCAGCTCCTTGCTCACCACAGAGGTCCCAAGTCCCAGCACAGAGCCCGAAGCCCCGAGCAGGACATACACCGCGATCAGCAGCCAGTACCTGCGCACATAAGCATACATCCACAGGATCTCCCCTGTAAGCTGCTTCAGCCTTCCCTCTCTGATCCTCTGAATGATCCGTTTCACATCACTCATATGTACTCCTCTTTACACTCCCCTGTAACTCAAAGATCCCATCCCCGCATCAGCCGGTCAGCAGAGCGTCATTCTCGCTTCATAGCTCTGCATCTCCCCCGGATACAGGATGGGATCTCTGCTATATCCGCGGTCCGAAGACCGCCTCTTCTGTAATCTTTACCGCGTCCTCATCGGGACGGCAGGATAATTCGTAGACCGGGACCCGGCTCAGGAGATGGTCAAGCGTCTCAAGGCAGAGCTCCATGCCGTTTTCCAGCCACCGCGGATAAAAAACACTGGTTGATACTGCGGTTACTTTCTCAAAACCGGTCAGCTCCCGGATCGAATTTTCTGATGACTGTTTCAGCACGATCATCGCATGCACCGGAACACTGGCATTTTCACAATATGGCGACGATCCATGCCACGGCGTCCCCCAGCCAAGAAATGCATCTTCCGTTTCCTGGACAAAGACCACATCACCGTTGATGATAAGGGCATCACGGTATTTGTTCCACAGCTCTGCCTGCGTAGTCTTCCCAATGCCAGAAGGACCGAGGAACATAAGCCCGCGTCCCTGGAAATCGATCAGGGAACTGTGGAGATAGATAATGTGCCGCTGGACGGCGTGGGTATAGAAGAGCTGGCAAAGAAAGCTGTCAGCATGTGTCCGCTCCTGCAAGGGGAGAATGACCGCGTTTTTCCAGGTTTCATCTACGAGCATGATATCGCCATTACATCGCAATAGATATTTATATCCTGGAATCATCTTATAATTTTCTATTCCATGATAAGAAATATTATTCTCTGCCAATGTTCTTATCGTAAAATTAGGAGAGTTCTTTTTATTAGTGGTAAAGGGACTCCAATTTAAACTTTGTATTTCTGTAAACTCTATATAAATTGATATTACTTTATACATCACTACCTAATATTTTTATCAACCGCTTGAATAATGTAGACAATATTGTGCATTTTGCATTTTCTCATGCAAAAATGTATATTTTTCATTTGAAGAAGTATTGACTAACCACTCTGTAAAAAACCTATTTAAATTACCTGGTCCCGGAGGAAATGCTTCTGCTGCCACATCTCCTATATTATGTCTATAAAATGGACTACTCGGTTCTTCGAAATACCATCCATAATCCCCCGTTATTCCACCAGTATATATATAGCCATCTCCACTTGGTACCCGAGTTATTGTCCACAAGATCTGATAAGCATCAAAATATGAGCCATCAGGTTTTTTTATTGATCCGCCAGTAACTGTATCATCCGTAGTTGAAAATACCGCAATTCCCCCGTCATCTATATAACCATTTTCCACTTGTATAGTCGGTGATGTTCCATTTATTGTTTCCATGATCATCTACTCCTTCCTACTGATACAAAATTCATCTCTTATCTTCAACCTTCCATCCTCTATATCAAACAGTGCCGCACATCTTGTGCAGTTCCATCGATATTCACATTCTGTACATTCCTCCGGCCAGCGCATTTCTTCCTGAAAGCCAACCAATTCATCCCAGCACTCTTTAAAACTCTTTTCCCTCACCGGAATATCCGGACCATTCATAAAACTGCAGAATCTCATATATCCATTCCAGACAATCCAGTAGCCCAGCCGGTAATCCCTGCAATATGTACATGGCTTTCTGTCCGGATCCATCCTGTATTTTTCTTTGCCTTCATCTTTATCAGCCGGATTTTCTCTCGCCGGCGGCTTGATCCGCAGATGCTCCATATCTACATCCACACCGCGCCCGGCAGTCCTTACATTGATATTCGGTATCCATCGAAGCCTGTTCTTTCCGACATACCTTATGATATTTTCTACATCTTCCAGATTCTGCTGTATAACCGTACTGACCACTTCGACAGGAATCTTCATTTCTCTGAGCATTTGGATTCCTCCATCCACTCTTGTAAATCCCTTTTCCACCCGGCACACATCCCGATAGACTTCATCATTTGAGCCATACAGAGTAATCTTACAAGCGCGGGGCGGACACTCTTCAAACAGCTTTTCATATTTCGTGACCAGAGACGCGTTCGTCTGCAGTGTAATAAAAAATCCCATCTGCGTCAGCTCCCGCCAGATTGTCTCAAATCCCGGGTGTGTCAAGGGTTCCCCTCCGGTAATACACAGCCAGGTCGTTCCGGCTTCTTTTGCTTCCTTCGCGATCCGGATCCACTCTTCGGCTGTCAGTTCTGTCCCATGCTCCCCTATCTTCGCTTCCGGCAGATGTACATAACACATCCGGCAGTTAAAATTACATCTGGGTGTCAGCTCGAATGTCCCGGATATGAGTATGGCGTCTGCATATGCTTTTTCCCACACCGCCTTATAAAACGGATCAAGCCACTCCATCCTGCGGCAGGCTGGCTCAAATCGTGGTTCATTCATTTTTCTTCTTTGGCAGACGCACACTAAAGCTGCCGTGTATCTGTCCTTCGATTTCCAGAATTCCTTTCTCTGCCAGTCCTTTCAAAAATTTGTCCAAATCCTCGCTGACCTGTTCGCGGGTGGCATCCGCATAACGCTCCAACGTCAGCCGTATTAGATCTTCTTTCTCAAATTCATGATTCTGCATGTAATCCCACAAATATGCCGCAGGTTTTGTCATATAAAGGACGCCGGTCACCTCCTGCACCCTTTTCCCGGTCGGAACGATGACATACTGTCCCGCCACTTCCCTGAGGATCAGTCCGTCTTTCAGTTTCATCCCTAATCACTCCCTTTATCCTTACCATCCGGCATATTCAGCACAACCCTCAGGATAAATACATCCCCCTCCTGCCATGCCTCCATGCTCCCTTCATACTTCTCCGTTATCAGTTCGATACTGTCAAGCCCGTAACTTCTCTCCGACCGTTTTTTCTTCAGATTCCCGACAATATTTCCCGGACAGACTTTGTTTTCTATCTTGATAAGGATACTCCGGCGGTACTGTTTCATCACAAATCTGATATATCCAACGCCTTCGGCGCAGCCCGCCGATGCTTTCAGAGCGTTCTCCAGCGCATTGCCGATCAGTACGGTCATATCTTTGATATCAAACAGATAATCTTCTCTCACCTGTATATCGCAGGTTACATTTATCTTTGCTTCTTCTGCCTGCTGGATATAATAACTGAGCACACTGTCAATGACCGGGTTGCCCGATACCTTTCTCAGCTCGAAATCATCCAGCTCCTTCATATAGCTCCTGATATATTCCTGCAGTTCCTCAGTCTGCCCGTCCGCTGCGAGTACCCCCAGCGTCCGGAAATGGTGTCTCAGGTTATGGTGCATCCGCCGCTCCCGGTCCATCCCCTCGCGCACACTTGCATACTGCATTTCATACGCAGAAGCCCTGGACGCCATCTTCTCCCGCTCCTGTTCCAGCACCATGCAGAAAAAGTAGATCACATATGAGATCACATTTGCCAGAAGGATACACCCGAGCAGGATGCTCTCATAGATTTTTTCCGTCATGCTGCTGTGCAATCCGCGGAGGCCGACCTCCATCTGGAGAGCCACCACAGTCAGGATGACGATGATGGCCGCACAGGCAGTGATCATACGCAGATTCCTCCGGCTGACCTCCCACAGCTTCCTCTCTTTGAACCTTATGAGGGAGCGGTAAATAGCAGGATATGTCACTGCCGTACATACGGCATATACCAGAAGAGTCACGATATCATACGGAGCGTATTTTTCCGAGACAACAGGCACAAACCTCGTCCAGATCTCATTTAATATATAAAGTATGATGCCGTATTCCAGCACGACCGTATAAAAGAAAACCGTCCCGCCCGCTTTTACACGGAAACTGTTAAAATAGACCACTGTCCCGGCCACGATATCAGCCAGGAACAAAATGTTCGCAGCCCACCTCACTGCCGTCACATCTGCTCCCTGCCATACCAGCACGCTCAGAAATACTGCCGAGAGCGCGGACATTAACGCAAAGAAAAGCGACAGGCAGAGCAGTATCCTGCTTTTCGGGAAGCGCAGGAGCTCCTGGCGGCAGGGGACATAAAGCAGGAACAGCATCGGGAGAAGCTGGAGCAGATATCCGCAGAACTGGATCACTGTATAACTACATATTCCATAATCTGTCATCGCTTTCCTTTACCCCCCCCCCGGTATATCTAGAGTGGTCTCGGAAACTCTGGAACCATTGAAAATTCAATGTTTCCAGACCCTCTTCTTTTTCTTTTACCTCAACTTTTATTCATTTTTTTGCATATTTTTTCTAAAAATATGCTTGACATATCTGCCAGTTTGTGCGGCGTGCTTTGTTGCCCTGCCGGGCCTCAAAGCACGCCCTTTGATTGACAACATGTTTCCCTTTCACATTTCAATCAAAGGAGGTTCCGCACATGTTAAAACACTGGCAGTCTCATCAGGAATATTTACACTTCCTGCATGAGGCTAAAATCCATTTCGATTCTTCCCAGCGTAAAAGGCTTTCTTCCGAGTTCGCTTCCGCCAGGGATAAACTTCGGCTTCTTGACCTTGATCCCGTCATGGTACATCTTGCCCCTTTTTATTCCACTACAGGACGCCCAGCTTTAAACCAGCCTCAGATCATCCGTTCCCTGACCCTTATGCTGCATCTCGGTGTTACCAGCCTTACCCGTTGGCTGAATCATCTTGCATCCGATGATCTTCTTGCTTTCCTTATCGGATGCTCCCCCTCTTCCCTCCCTCCACTCGGCTCTTACTTCGATTTTATCGATCGCCTGTGGCTTCGGAATCCCGCTTTTGAACGCCTGGGCAGAAAAGATCTTTTCCCTGCCCATAAAAATTTGAAACCCTCTAAAAAACCTTCAAAAGGAGAAAAACTCCCTAACCGGCATTCCGGCATTACTGAAATCATCGCAACTCAGGCAGTTTCCCGGAATGAGTTCCCTTTTCATTATGAGAAACTCCTTCAGGAACTTTTCCGCCTTACTGCCTTGCTCCCTTCGCTGCACGCCGGGCTCATTCCGTCTGACGGGCTCGTTCTCTCCGGTGATGGCACATGCGTCCATACCCATTCTTTCCCCTATGGGCATAAGGTCTGTTCCTGCTCTGAAAACGGGATCAGGGTCTGCTCCTGCCCCAGGCATTATTCCGATCCGGATGCCGCCTGGGGCTGGGACAGTGACCTCAATTGCTTTTACTTCGGGCATACTCTTTATATGCTTTCCTCCCATAATGACCGCTATTGTGTTGATCTTCCGCTTCATTTTCATTTCTTTGATGCGCGCCGTCATGACAGCGTCAGCGGAATTGTTTCACTAAAAGAATTCAGGGCTCTCAATCCAGATATCCCTGTCCGGGATCTTTGCCTGGATTCCGCCCATGACAATTATCCCACCTATCAGCTCTGCAAAACTTGGGAAATCCGGCCATTCATTGATCTCAATTCCAAAAGCGGAAGGCCCAAATCCATTCCGGATTTCATCCGGATCGATCCCGATGGAACACCTGTATGCCAGGCCGGTTACCGTATGGTTTACTGGGGATTCTGTTCCAAGCGTTCACGTTGTAAATGGCGATGTCCTGTTGCATGTAAAAAAGTAAAGGACTGTTCCTGCCGGGATTCCTGCTCATCCTCCCCTTACGGCCGTTGCATTTATACAAAACCGGAATGGGATATCCGCCTTTATACTCCTGTCCCAAGGGGAACAACAGAATATAAAAATATCTATAAAAACAGGACATCCTGCGAGCGGGTCAATGACCGGGTTCTGAATGACTATCAACTGCACAACATGAAGATCCACACGAAAAAAAGGTATTCTTTCTTCTTATGGCTGATTGGCACCAATATTCACTTAGATGCCCAGCTGAAAAAGCTACGGCTACAAGCCACAGCATAATTTTGCAATAATCTAACTATACCCTCGCAAGCCTGCTATCTGGGAGGCTTTAAAATCATGTCTTCTGCTTTTTTATTGGGACAGCTTCCAGTATGGTAGAACTTCTTTACTTTGCTTTTCCCTTCCTCATCGTCATCTTTAAGAGTATTCACTTTTTATTCAAGAGTTTCCGAGACCACTCT
>ERZ1090864.579-NODE-581-length-19888-cov-9.295215_pt1 | contig 19888 bp, 12 predicted proteins | sample MGYA00478479_ERZ1090864 | MGnify/ENA primary metagenome ERZ1090864 (study PRJEB33644, sample SAMEA5815743) | chicken gut metagenome | biome: Chicken; feature: Gastrointestinal Tract; material: Caecum | place: Ireland | collected 2019-01-01 | study: A study of the...
AATCCGGAGAAGGCTGCAAGACTGTTCGCGATCAACGAGCAGGAAGCTATGGAGAGATACGCATACCTGAAGAAACTGGTAGACGTATACGCTGCTGACGCTGAGTAAGCAGGATCTTACGAAAAAGCTGAAAAAAGAGCCAGGATATGGCTCGGTAATGGATAAATACAGAAAAGCCGGGGAGGTAAAACTCCCCGGTTTTCTGCGCTTTCTGGCAATGTTTTCTTCTTTTGAATTACCAGAAATTACAACCGCCGATTTCGTTGACAAAAAAGCAATTATGCGGATATAATCTGAGCCGTGATGTTGAGGTCCCACGGCAGAGGCTGTCGGGAACTGGAACTGACATACACCAAATAACATTCATCAGGAGGAAGCTATGACGAAAAAAATTTTGGCAGCCATAATGGGTGCGGCTATGGTGATCAACGTATCACCCGTTATTACTCTTGCTGAGCCTGCGGAGGATAATGAAACAGCGACTGCGGCAGAGGCAGTAACAGATGCAGGGGTTACCGGCGCGGTATCTGCTGCCGGAGTGGAAATAACGGAAGCAGAACTGACAGGAGCAGAACTGACAGGAGCAGAGGCGGCGGAGAGCGCAGCTCTGGAAGTATCCGCGCAGGAAGCGAACAGCGGACAGGAGAGGGATGTAAGAGCTGAGATTACAGATCAGACAACACTTGAAGCTGCAATTGCTCAGGGCGGAGTCATCGATCTGACAGGGAAGACGATCACCTTGGAGCGCGCGCTTACAGTGAACAACAGCGTGACCATCACAGGCGGTACACTGATCGGCAGCTCTGGTGTAACTGGGAATCTTGTAACCTTTACCGGAGATACAGCTGCACTTGACGGAGTCACGATCATAACAGCAGCGGAGAATAAAACCGCTCTGCATGCTTACAGGACTGCACTTACAGCAAATAACCTTACTATTGACCATACAAACGCGGCCGGTGGAGCGCCGGTCATTGTCAACGGTGGCAGCGCGGTGTTCACAGGAAATCTTGATCTGACACTGGGAGCGAATTCCTGGTACGGAGTAAATGTGGACAATGCGACAGCGGATTTCTCCGGGGCATCCATAGCGAAGATCGATACTCTTTCAGCAACGCAGTCAGTCGTATGTGTGGAGAACGGCGGAACAGTTCCCGGGAAGGCCGCAAATACGACCGAGGTAGTGACCGCGGACGGGCAGACAGCTTACGTGCAGGATGAAGACCTTCCGGCATTCCTGAAAGCCAAAAAAGAGAAGGATGTTATTTCTGTCACACTGCTGCATGATGTGAATCTGAGCGAGCCGCTTTATCTGGAAGAGAGCATGACAGTCAACGGACAGGGATTTTACTTCAACGGTACATCCGCTCTCGGAAAAGATAATGTTGTGACTGTTATGACAGGTGAATCTGATGTAGTTACATTAAATAATCTCGGGATCAGAACGGATGGAGCGAACAAATCAGCGCTTCACATTTACAGATCAAGAGCAGCGCTTCAGGATGTTACGCTGGACAATACAGATACAGGCGGAGGAGCAGGCATGATTGTAAACGGAGGAACGGCGGATGTTTCCGGTGGCCTGGAGATCATTCTCGGAGAGAATTCATGGGGAGGCATCAACGTGGATGGCAAGAATGGTGAGGCTGGCGTAAATTTCGCAGAGGGATCAAAAGTCACTGTCCAGGATACTTCCGGGAAGGATCTGGATGCCATTTATATCGAGAATGGAGATGCAAACCAGGTCCAGATTAGTGGAGCGGAAAATGCAGGACTTGTTCAGGATGAGAATGGAAACTATGTGACAGACGATACGCCGGAAGAGCCGGGTGAGACGCCGGAGGATCCGGGAGATCAGAATGGCTCAGGCGATACGGATGAGGGGCAGAAAGATCCGGAGCAGAAACCATCCGGCAATGACGGAGATCAGAATCCTTCGGACAATAACGCACAGGCTGACGCTGAAAAAGAAGGCGTAAAGAGCCCGAAGACAGGCGACAGCAGCGCGCTCCTTCTTGCACTGAGCGCGCTGGCGGCTTCCGGGACAGCGGCAACAGTGGTTCTCAGAAAGAAAAAGGATCTGGAGGACTAAACAGGGAAGGTAATTACAGAGATAAAAGAGGAAGGGAGCGCATCAGAGTTTGTTTAGGCAGACTTTGATGCGCTCCTTTTCTATTTGAGGTCTTTACAGTAGAAAAAGTCTGGCAGGACCAGTATAATATTTACAGTACATTTTATTCGCGTGATACAACAGTAGGAGGTAAGAAAATGTCTGAAGTTACGGCAGCAGAGAGAAGAAGCCGTCTGAAGAATTCAGAAAATATTTTTATCAACTGTTCGAACCACCCGTCTGCTGCATGGGGTGATGAGCAGAGGCGGAAAGCCGAGGTATACGGGAAGATTATGGATCTTCCGTTCCCGGAGGTGGACCCTGCGTGGACGGCTGGAAGGGTTAGGGAGGAAGCTGAGCGTGTATACAGGGAGATCGTCAGCTTACATCCGGTGGCGGTCATGTGCCAGGGAGAGTTTACGTTTACGTATGCGCTTGTCAGCAGACTCAAGGAAAAAGGGTTTACAGTCCTTGCTGCATGCAGCCGGCGCAGGGTGGAAGAGATTTCAGATGAAACTGGGAGCACACAGAAAAAAGTGATTTTTACTTTTGAAGGCTTTAGAGAATACTGACACAGTAAAATGGTTTGCAGGGGGAAATTATGGAAAAAAAGATTACATTTGATATTCCGTATATCCGGCTCTGTTTCCGGACTGAGATACTTGAACATGCACAAATGCCAGAGACAAAGACCGCTGCACTGCGCGGGGGTATGGGGGAGATGATCCTGAAGCAGAATTGTGTGACGGATAAAAACTGCGGTGAGTGCAGATTTAAAAAAGCCTGTGTTGTAATGCATACATTTTATTCATCCATGGAAAAGAAGCCGGCATATGTGACGGGAGAAGAAAGCGTGGGATATCTGATAGAATGTGCGGACAAACGGACTGAGTTCGCAAAGGGCAGCAGGTTTGAATTCTCTTTGGTCCTGTTTGGAGACAGTATTGCCTTTTTTAATATTTATCTTCAGGCATTCTATCAGCTTGGGCTGGCAGGAATCGGCAGGCACAGGGCCCGCTTCCGCATTCTTGAAGTCTGTAACACGCAGGGGATGCCGATTGTCTGCGGAAATGAAGTTGATATGGGCAGATATCAGATAGAGACAGTGGAACAATATATAAGTCAGAGGAAAAAGAGGCTGAGGAGTGAGGATGGCTTGTGGACGTTAACGTTTCTCACCCCGCTCAGTATGAAATATCAGCAGAAATATATGGATGAATTCTATGCGGACGCGCTGGTGAAGGGAGCAGCCAGAAGAGTGCAGATGCTTGATTATTATACAGGCACAGAGACGGACGTACCGGATTTTTGCGAATATCCTGGGATCCGCTGGCAGATGGTCAGAAAGGAGAAGGTGAAGAGGTATTCGGGAACGCAGGATGCCCGGATAACACTGAGAGGGATTTCGGGAAAAGTTGTTTTTGAAAGTATGCCGGAAGACTGCCTGGATTATCTGATAGCAGGAGAACTGACGCATGTCGGACGAAATAGCAGTTTCGGGTTTGGAAAATATGTACTGCGCAGGGAAAGAGAAGATCAAACGTGCATAATAAACAATAAATATCTGTAAAAGGTATTTTATTTGTGCGATATTAACGTTACAATGAGAGAAAGTGTGCTGCCGGCAGGGCGGCAAAAGGAAAGGGGTACGGTGCATATGAGTGAAAAGGATTATATACTCGCAATGTATGACATTCGGGGAAAACAGGATTATATCTATAAAAGCAGCAAGATTAAAGAAATTGTCGGCGGATCGTATATCATCAGGGACTGTTTTGATGACTGTCTGTTTCCAGTGGCAGAGAAGGTGTCCGAGAAAGGGATTTTCAGTTACAGGCGTAATTTTCAGCAGGATGAACCGGAAGAATTTACTCCGGGAAATTTTGAAAGCCGTTTGGAAAAAGGATATGTCGGTGAAGTTGTCTATGACGGGGGCGGTAATTTCTTTGTTTTGTACAGGGATGCAGAGGTGTATCGGGAGGTGAACCGCAGGTTTTACCGCGAGCTTCTGGATAAGACCTATTCTTTGCGCGTGCTGACCACCTGCATCGGTGAAATAAATTTTGATAATTATCCGCAGGACCGTGACAGGCTGTATGCCGAACATCATCGGAGAGAGCAGAGGGAGAGCATGATCAATCCGGTGAATACGCTTCCTGTCGTCCAGACGGATTACCGCACATCCCTTCCTCTGGCGGAGCTCCAGCATATCGGGAACCGCGATGAAAAGGTGAGTTATGAGAGCAAGAAAAAATATGTTAAATATGAGGAGATGAGCAGAGAGCGCACCAACAGGGAGATACAGATCCAGCTAGAAGGAAGCGACAAGCTGGATAATCTGATCACAAAGAAAGGGGAAGAAAGTCTGCTCGCTGTTATTTATATTGACGGCAACAGTATGGGCGCCCAGGTGGAAAGATGCCTGAATGGCGTGGACAAGTCTTACAGCGCATGTGTAAAGGCATTAAGGCAGTTCTCGGAGGAGATCCAGACACATTATATAGATAAACGGATTGCCGATGTGGACGCTCTCCTGGAAAAGAGAGCGAACGGAAGGCGAAGATTTGTCGTATATGCAGGCGACGAAGTTACATTTATCTGTAATGCGAGAAATGCCTATGACGTGGCAAGAGAATATCTGACAAGGCTTGCGGAGGAATCCCCTCAGGGTGCTCCCAGGACCTCCTGTGCCGGCATTGCTGTTTTCCACAGCCATGCGCCGTTTCGGGAGGCATACAGGATTGCGGAAGAGTGCTGTGAGTCCGGAAAGAAGCTGATGAAAGCAGAGGGGATCACAAATGCAAGCCTGATTGATTTCCATTACTGTCAGGGCGCATTTGGCACCTCCCTGGAAGAAATCAGAAAAGAAGAAGAGACGGAAAACAGCAGCCGTCCCTGGTTCATCAAATATTATGATGGATCAGGACAGGCGGCAGGCCGGGAAGGTCTCATAAAAGAAAAATACATTTCAGATGACATTGTACAGAAGATGAAAGATATGCTGAACAAAGCCGGGCGAAGTAATATTAAAAACCTGGCGCTCAGTGCCAGAAAAAGCGCCGCGGATTTCAAATCAGAGCTGGAACGGATCTGTGCCCATCAGCTTGAGAAACATCTTGATTTTACCCTGGGAGGGCTGCTGGATGATGAGATGCAGAGGAAACTGATCTATGATATGGTGATCGTATATGATCTTTGGTTTGACGAGGAGAAGAAAAGAACAGCAGAGAAGGAGGATGCATAAGATGAACGGAAACAGATATAAGCTTGTCATCACCTTAAAGTCCGATCTGTGTATGGGGTCAGGATATTCCTATGCGGGAATCATTGACAGTGATGTCTGCTATGATGCATGCGGAATCCCGTATATTGCGGCAAGGCGCCTGAAAGGATGCCTCAGGGAAGCAGCGGAGCTGATCGGGATTAATGAGGAAGAAATCAGTGATATTTTCGGAAAACCAGGTGACAAAGAAGTAACAGGCATACATATTGATAATGCATATATCGATCATTACGAGCAGCTGCGCAGTGATTTTGAACATCTGGGAAGAGACTGCCGGCAATATATCACGACACAGAGTATGCTCGAACAGTTTACTACAGTGAAGGCTCAGACGAAGATCGGAAAGAACGGCGTTGCCAAGGACAATTCTCTCCGGTATACCCGTACCGTGAAACACTATTCTCCGTTTGATCCCGGTGAAGAGCTGTGTTTCCGCGCGGATGTGACGATGCCGGCAGTCCCTCGGGAGCTCAGAGAAGGTGAGAAGAAGGCGCTTGAGGAAAAACGGGTGAAAATTCTTACGGATATCACCCGTGCGCTGAGAAATATCGGAATGAACAGAAACCGAGGGCTTGGAAGTGTAAGGTGCAGGCTTGTTCCGTATGTCGGTGCGGAGACGGCGGACGCGCAGAAGACCGTATATCTGGAAAAAGGTGTCCGGTGTATGGAAATGAGCGATGAAAATGCGCAGTATATCCTGAAATACTCGGTCAGAAATGTATCTCCGTTAGTTTTGAGTACCACGAATGACTTCAAGACCGAAAAATATATCAGTGGCCGCAGCGTACTCGGATTTTTTGCAGGGGCGTATCTGCGGACTTCCGGAAAAAGCGCGGAGGATGAAGAATTCAAGGATATTTTCCTGAGAAACAAAGTGAAGTTTGGCGCCCTGTATCCGGCACATACCACGAAGGACGGAGTGTCTCGTACTTATTATCCGGCTCCGGCATATATCAACTGCCTCAAGAAGACAAAGAAATATGTGAATGTAAGCAAGAAAATACCTTGGACAGAGCAGGAGTGCGCTGAGCGTGGGATTGACGCCGCATATGCGGCCGGACAGGGAAATCAGCCGAAACGGCTCACAGGAAAGTTCGTATGCCTGGAGAGCAGTGCGGGCGGCAGTACGATACTTGTGACAGAACCGGCGACAGATATCGTCTATCACCACACAAAGAAATCTGAGAAGCAGAACGCGCAGGATGGAAATCTTCTCTATACAACGGAAGTGCTCCGTGAGCAGCAGAGTTTTACGGGCGAGATCAGGGGCCAGGGAAAATATATCCGAATGCTGGCGGAATTGCTTATGGGAAACATACTCCGCTTCGGTAAATCAAAAAGTTCTCAGTACGGCGCATGTGTGCCGGAGGGAACACCCGTGATCCTAAAAGCAGAACAAGAAAAGAAAGTATATAACAAGGGCAGTCTGATCCTGGCGGTGTTGGAGAGCGACGCTGTATTTTCGAATGAATATGGTTATACAGTGAGATGCAGAGATGTCAGGGAACAGATCAGGAACAGCCTGAACATTGAAGAGATGCAGTGTTCAGCAGACGGTGATAAGAGTGAAGAAGACATTGCCGGCTGTTACTCGGAGATCAGTTTCGGAATCCTTACGGGATATTATGGAAAATGGAATCTCCAGAGACCCGCAGTGCCCGTAGTGAAAGCCGGGAGCGCATTCGGTTTCAGGCTTGCGGAAGATCTTGTGACAGAGAATGATATTGTCTGGGCAGGAGAAGATACCGGCGAGGGATTTGGAAGAGTACGCATCATAGAGAACAAAGGAAACTGCTGTATAAAGGCTGCGAAAGAAGATGCATTGCCGGAGTGTACAGAAGAGAGACCGGAGGCGGCGGGTCCCATCTTCAGAAATATCATTGTGAAAGAAGCGGAGGAGATCCTTCTTCGGAATGCGGCAGAAGACAGGAAAAAGTTCAGTAATTCCGCAGCGCTTGGCAGGATCACGCTGATGCTGTCGGAGAGTATGGCACAGCCAGACGATGAGGCGCAGTACAAGGATTTCGTCAAACGCATAGAATCCATCAAGACGGAATCCGTAAAAGAGCAGGCCAGAAAACTGATGCGTGAATGGATCTGTAAAGACGGCGAATTCGGCAGGTGTAATCTTAACTATCTGACGCTTGTAGAGAAGCTGAGAAAACCGTATGAGTTCCTGCGTGGAGAAGAGGGCATAGCAGTTCCGTTTGAACAGGCGATGAGAAAGCTGTGGAGCGAGTACCTGATGGCAGTGCTCGTACAGAGAAAGTACAATATGAAGTATACGGAGGTCAGCCATGAGTAAGATCAGGAAGATAAAAAAGTATTACCGCATCGAATTTGAACTGACATCGCCTCTGGCTGTGGGAAGCGGCGAAAACAATATAACAGATAAGGATATCGTCAGAGACGGCAGGGGAATCCCATATATTCCGGGCTCCTCTCTGGCAGGGGTGTACCGCAGTCTGTTTGCAGGAGAGACCCAAGACAGATATTTCGGGCAGGAGCTCACCCAGGAGAGGATAGATGTGGCCTCGAAAAAAGGAAAAGCCGTACTTGAAGACAGCAGCATCCTGGTTTACGACGCGCATATGCAGACGGCAGAACGGGGGAGATTCGCCAAGCGTGATATGGTAGCTCTCGATGAATATAAAACAGCGATTCCAGGAGCAAAGTTCGATTTCGAGATACTGGAGCCTGGAGCGGTATTTGTTACATATATCGAGCAGAATATGGACAGTGCGGATCAGCAGTATGTGATCAACGAGATCGCTGACGCATGGATGAAAGGGAAGATCACGGTCGGCGCAAAAACCGGAAGGGGCTATGGCCATACCAGAGGAGTCAGGGCAGAGTCGGCGATGTATGATCTTTCGGATACAGAGCAGAGGGACAGCTGGCTCGGGTTTGATATGTATGAAGAAACCTGGAGTCTCGGAAACACTGATCCAAAATGCGATGAGACATGTCTCAGCAGCCTGAAGGCGGAGGATCAGGGATATGACAGGATAAGAGAAGTTTACGGGACACAAGAGATACAGCTGACGCATGAAGAGAAGTGCACCGTCATACTTGACCTGGTTCAGCAGGGAGGTATCTCTATCCGGCAGTATACCACGAATGTAGATGAAGAGGATTATCGCCAGCTTACGGCCCGTTCGATCCGTGGCGAAGAGAATGAAGATAAAAATGCGGGGACACCGGTCATTCCGGGAACCTCGTGGGCAGGGGCATTCCGTGCACAGATGGAAAAGCTGGATCCCGGATTCGGCCGGAAAGAGAAGCTGACGGAAAAACTTTTCGGAAGCGCGAAAAACAGGGAAAAGAGACCGACTGAGAGCGGAGATGGGAACGGTACGGGCGGCAGCAGCAGGACACGCATCGGATTCTCCGAGAGCCGGATCACGGGGGGCAGATGGGTGGCGTACACCCGAAATGCCATTGACCGGTTTACCGGCGGTACGGTAGACGGAGCTTTGTATTCGGAAAAGACTTACTACTGCGGAAGGACAAGTCTGATGATCAGCTGTGATTTCAGCGACAGAGAGGATCAGGATAACATCAGTGCAGAAGAGAGAAGGCGTCTGGCGGGCGTGCTTGCGGCAGCGATCCTTGACCTTGACAATGGATATATGGCGGTCGGAGGTCTGACAGCAGTGGGACGCGGGCTGTTCAGGGCGGAGAAGATCACTGTAGACGGGAAGTCGGTACTGGACAGAAAAGCCGGCGAAGAGAAAGCGGCATCTGAGCTCTATACAGAGCTTGTGCGGATGATTGCCGGAAAGGGGGAAGCAGAATGAGCGTAGAATTCAAAAAATACGGACCGGACAGCTTTGAGGCATTCCGTGAAGATTTTAATCATGCGGCTGCATCTGACGAAAAAGATCCCGGCGCCCGGAAGTACATTTTCGTAATGACTACGGAAGAGATCAGTTTCCGTGCAGCGGACAGCGAGACTTATGACAGGAAGGAGCTTTTTGAACAAGGGCTTGAGATACGCGTTTTTGACGAAACCAGCGAGGCTAAATGGTTCCGTGCCAGTATAGACTGCGGATTCAGCTTCCGGCTGAGGGATGACAGCGGGATGGCCGATGACAGCCTTCATGTGTGGGATGAATCTCAGTACCTTGACATTGATGATAAGAAAACGGAGAAGATAAGGGCAGCGGGACAGGAAGATATGGTTTGCACCACAGGCGGGGGCAAATATTCGCTTCCGATCAATGGTTACAAAAACGCTAAGATACGGATCCGTAATTATCTCGGAGAAGAGCCGGATACCGGGGAACTTTATGCAGAGGACTGGCGTCTGGCCGGATTTACAGAGGGGGAGGTGTAAAAGGAGATGGAAATGCAGAGATTTATTAATCCATATAATTTTGTTTCGCTTTCAGACAGGCCAATGCGTGAAAAAGAAAGCGGCGGACAAAAGTATACAGGCAGTATCACATATACTCTGAAAACAAAATCACCTTTGTTCATACCGAATACTACCAGCAGTAAGGCGTTTTCGTATACACCGGATAAAAATGATGATCCGAGGAATGAACATGGCCGATATGATTTTTTTTCCTATGAGATCCTCGATCCGAATAAAGTATATGACAATGAGTATTTTGAGCCGATCATCCCGGGAAGTGAAGTCCGGGGAATGGTGAGGAGTATTTATGAGACATTGACAAATTCATGTCTGCCGGTACTGGATGGCGAAAAAAGAATCGGAAAGCGAACTGTAGAGCATTTTAAACCTGCTGTGTTGAAGCGGGAAGCTGGACGGATTTACCTGTATGCAGCAAAAGACGCAATTTATAGAGATAAGCTGGATTTTTCAGAGAAAAGATACCGTTCTTGTACAATTCCTGACGGCGTAAAAGTGAATTTTACAAAGTCACGGCCAGAGAAGTCTTTCATAAAACCGGATGTACTTACTATTTCTGCTGCGGGGCAGGGGACAGCACGCCGCGTGGGGCTGGAAGGATACCTTCTGAAAGGCAATAAGGGACCGGATATGGCTTCGAATAAAAACAGCAAGTGCGCTGGCTGCGTGATGCGGGAAAATGGAAAGTGCTGCGGAAAAAATAAGGGGACGGATCATTGCTATCTGGCGGAGAAACACTGTGCGCATGTTTTCTATACAACTATGAATGCAGAATCGTTTCAGTTAAATGACGTAAGTATGGAAACTCTCCGGATTGTACTGGAACAGTATATGAGTGAGGATCCGGATGCATACAAGGAGTATGAGAGAGCTTATAAGAGGTTTATTGAAAATAAGACCGAGGGGCTTCCTGTATATTATTCCAAGCTGAATGATGTGGATTACGTTATGCTTTCTCCAGCCTGCATTACAAGAGAAGTGTATAAAAACACAGTAAACACGGTGGTTGGAGCTTATAAGAAGTGCAACTCCAAAGAAAGAAAATTGTGTCCGGCGTGCAGCCTCTTCGGAATTGTTAATTCTGATGTCTGCCAGGGAAGCAAAATCAGATTTACTGACCTGACTCCGGTAAAGCAGACAGCAGATAATAAGGAATACTACGGGAGACTTCTGACCCTTGATCCGCTGGCAATACCACATCCGGAGAATACAGAGTTCTACTTAAAAAAACCGGTTGATCCAGACGGTGAAGTCTGGTTCTGGACGTATGATTACTACACAGTCAAAAAGGAAAACGGCCAGGTCGTTGTAAAATCCTATCAGCCAGAGATATCGGGCAGAAAATTCTATTGGAACAATCTCTCCGAAATAAGGGAGTGCGATAAAAAGACTGCTCTTAACAGAACTGTCAGGGCGCTGCGGCCGGGTGTGGAATTTACCGGGAAGGTATATTTTGATGGAATCAGTGACAAACAACTTAGGCAGTTGATCTATATCTTGACCTATACTTCTGACGGAAAGCACGGATATAAGCTGGGGACAGGAAAACCTCTTGGACTCGGAAGCGTGGAACTTTGCGTAAATGGCCCTGGGGACATTGCCATACGGACGTTTGATGAAAACGGATATAATTACGTGCAGAAAGAGGATCCGCGCAAGATACAGTCGTGTACATTTGAAGAACTCGGTCTGGATACCAGAGTGGAAACCTCGTTTGAACTGATTACAAGATATCTTGATGCAGAGGCAATGGCGGGGATTCATTATCCAAAGACCGGGGCGGCAAAAGATGAAGAAGGTTTCCAGTGGTTTATGCAGAATAAGCTGCATCACAAAATTAATGCCCGGGAATTTAGAAACAGTAAAAAGTGTATTATAATAGAAGGAGCAGATTCTTCTCCCCAAACGAGAATGCAGACAGAGCTTAGAAATAGTCTGCCACAGCTTGATGAAGGGAAAATACCATGGATTAAGGCTGGTAACACATCGTCACATGCTGGTAACACATCGCCACGTATTGCGGGAGAAATAAAGTTTTATGATGCGGATAAGGGTTTTGGGTACATTGCTGTGGAAGGATCCCGGGATTATAGAGTCAGTATAAATCCCCAAAATACAGAGATTCGTCCCAGAGACTTGAAAAAGGGCTGCCGAGTCACATTTATTCCCAAAAAAGAAAATGGAAGAAATGTTGCAGAGCAATGCCGACTGGAAAGATGAACTGATGATGACAGCAGGCGTTGGCTGTAATTGGCAGTCAACGCCGAATGGAAAGATGAGCGGGAGCTTTGTTTATTTTACTGAAATTATTATTTGTGGGATGTAGGAAATGGCGGGAAAATATGAATAAATTATGAACATGCCAAAAAATGATGAAGAAATGGGAAATATCTGAATATTCAGTCAAATACTTGCAAAAACGTGGCTGGAAAGCCAGAGTTTATGAGGCTTGCGGGAGGGCACTGTAGAAATGGAAAGAGCCCGTTTAGGGCGTTGACACATCAAACTTACCTCCTCCGATGTCATATACAATGACCGTAGAAATGGAAAGAGCCCGTTTAGGGCGTTGACACCTGTATATCTTGGAAATATAAGCCCAGATGCCGGATTGGATGTAGAAATGGAAAGAGCCCGTTTAGGGCGTTGACACACTTACCTCCTAAAATTGAAAAAATTTTTCAGTACATGTAGAAATGGAAAGAGCCCGTTTAGGGCGTTGACACATATAGTGGCATATGATTTGAAGTAAGTCTTACCGGCAAGGTAGAAATGGAAAGAGCCCGTTTAGGGCGTTGACACACAAAAATTTTTCCCATAATTATAATCTCCTTTTAAATAGTAGAAATGGAAAGAGCCCGTTTAGGGCGTTGACACAAAATTTGACATTTCAGTTGCTGCTTCATCTGCGTAGAAATGGAAAGAGCCCGTTTAGGGCGTTGACACATTACAGCATTATAAGGTTGAGGTTTGAGTTTAAGAGGTAGAAATGGAAAGAGCCCGTTTAGGGCGTTGACACATAGACAAAGAATAATCTGAGAAATATTCGATAAGCAGGTAGAAATGGAAAGAGCCCGTTTGGGGCGTTGACACCGCAGTAAGATATCACATCCACAGCAATGCTTCCTACGGTAGAAATGGAAAGAGCCCGTTCAGGGCGTTGTATTGCCAGTCCTTCCGATATTCAGGGCGGAGAGGAGCATCGCAGCCGGACGCGATACAAAATACATTTACGAAAGAGGTATGATTATGAACCAGGAACTTATTACCATGACGGAGAAGTGGAAAGCTCTGGAGCGCAAAACTGACAAACAGAGGGAAAAGGCTGAGAATTTTTATGAGACAAAGCTCATGAAACTGATCGAGGAAGAATTTGTCACGAACAACAGCAGCAAAGTGTATGAGAAAGTCGAATATCTGATCATGTCCGTAGGGACATCCTATGAACCGCTCGTGCTGGATATCCAATTATTGCAGCCCGGGCGGATTCTTTTTCTTTATACAGAGAAAACAGAGTGTATCCTTGATAAGGTTGTAAAGTACTGCGGGCTTGATGCGGTGCGTTATTCCAAACGCGAGGTGAATGGCACAGATCCCCTGGATATTTATCGCGAGATAAAGGCCGCCTATCTAAAGTGGGATCGCCCGGATAAAATGTATATTGATTTTACAGGCGGGACAAAGTCTATGTCTGCGGCGGCCGCAATGGCAGGAGCAGTGATCAGTGTCCAACTGATCTATATCGGATCGACACAGTATCTTACAGACTTCCGAAAACCGAAGCCGGGATCGGAGACGCTTTATTTTATATCCAACCCTATGGAGATATTCGGAGATCTTGAGATTGAGAAAGCATTTGTTCTTTTTGATAAATACAATTATGCTGGGGCGAGGAAGAAACTGGAAGAGCTTAAAGAGAGTGTGCCGACTCCGGATATACGGCAGCAACTGTCGTTTGTGTATAAACTTGCATTGGCATATGAGCACTGGGACGCTTTGGAATTTCCGGAAGCATATGCGGCAATGTGTTCGCTGACACATGATCTGACTCGTGATTCCCGCCTGAACAGAGATTTTCTGATGATGGATTTCCTGCCTGCTCTGAAGAAACAAGAGGCGATATTGAAACAGTTGGACGAATTGTCTGTCATCCTGAAGAAAAAGATGAACATGGAAGTGCTGAAAGAGAAAAACTATATCGTCCCGCTGATGTTTACGATGTATGTCAATGCGGAAATACGCGGGAAACAGGAAAAGTACGATATGGCTGCCCTTTTATTGTACAGACTTCTGGAGATGATCGAGCAGAGACGTCTCGCTGTCTATAATCTTTACGCGTCCCAGATGGATTACGCAGAGATGGTATACAATACAGAGCGGCAGCCTCAGTTCAAAGGAGTCAGTGCGGATGAGAGGCTGCGTCTCTTAAAAGAAACAGTGGGCGCCATCAGGAAGGAGCTCTTTCCGGGGCGGAAGGTCAGCACATATCTTCCGGAGCAGATATCCCTGCTGGACGGATTTATACTTTTGCAGGCTCTTAATGATCAGATCTCGGAAGTGAAAGAGGGAAGACCGCTCGATAAGCTGAAACGCATCTGCTCTAAGGTATCTCTTCGGAATAACAGTATTTTTGCCCATGGTTTCGGACCGGTCTCGGAGGCGGACTTTGTAAGATTCCGTTCGTTTGTGATCGATATTTTTAAAGAATTCTGTGAAATCGAAGATATTGATTTCCATGTCTATTCCAGAGAGATCGAATGGCTTAATCCGATACACTCGAAAAATTATGTAAGAGTGGAGGCGATGGGGACATGGCAGTGATCTATATCAAAGAACAGGGGACCATTGTGCAGAAAAAAGGCGGCAGGATTGCCGTAAGCAAGAACTCGCAGCCTCTGATGGAATTCCCGGCTTCTAATATCGATGGAGTCGCACTCATGGGAAATGTGCAGATTACGGCTCAGGCCCTTCATTTTTTGATGCAGCAGGGGATCGATATCAGTCATTATACCTATGGAGGCCAGTATCTCGGGCAGACTGCTGCGGAGTCTTCGAAAAATATCTTCCTGCGTTTATCCCAGTATGAACTGTACAACGATGAGACAAAAAGATTGGCGATGGCTGCTGCCATTGTGACAAATAAGATCGACAATCAGCTCTGTGTTATCAGCAGGCACCGCTGGGAGGAATATCCGGAATGGAAGGAAGACGTCAAACAGATCCGCAAATTACAGGAGAAGATCGCTGCTGCCAAGACAGGAAATGAACTTCTGGGGATTGAAGGGATGTGCAGCAATATTTATTTCAGGACATTTGGGCACATGTTTTGTTGTGATTTCAAATTCCGTGGCAGGAACAGACGTCCGCCGCGGGATCCTATTAATGTAATTATCAGTCTTGGTTATACATTTCTTACAAAAGAGATCTGCTCTGCCCTGGAGGCTGAATCATTTGAACCTTATTTGGGTTTCCTTCACGGCATCCGCTATGGCAGGAAATCGCTGGCGCTTGACATTGTCGAAGAATTCCGGCAGCCGGTGATCGACAGGATGGCGCTGAAGATGTTCAACAAGAGGATGCTGTCAAAGTATGACTTCGAGAACGAGGATGACCGTGTGATCCTCAATACGGATGGATTCCGGAAGTTCTGTACAGAGTATGAAAAGTGGATGGCAGGAAAGGAAAACGGAGAAAGGGAAGCCGGCTTCCGCGGAATCATACACAGGCAGGCTGCCAGCTTGAAACAATGTATCCAGAAAGGTACGGCATATGTCCCTTTCAGTCTGGAGGCGGAGCATGTACGTAGTGAGTTATGATATCTCTTCTGACAGGCTGAGGAATAAGGTGGCCAGGACTTTGGAGGGCTATGGGACCAGGTCCAGTACAGCGTATTTGAGTGCAAGCTGAGTGAAAAGAAGTACCGGGAACTATACGGGAAACTGATGAAGCTGATGGAAGGCGCAGAGGAAGGAAACATCCGGTTGTATTCCGTCTGCGGAAACTGCGAGGGCAAGATCCGCACGATCGGAGAGCCGGACCTGAAAACAGAGCAGCTTGCTGAAGAAGTGATCGTAGTATGAGGAGGACGTAATGGGAATATACAGTAAAATTATAGATATACAGAAGCTGGGACAGGCATGGGAACGGGTGCGGAAAAACAAACCTGCCTGCGGTGTTGATAATGTGACTTGTGAGATGTTTGAGGAAAGGCGGAGGGAGGAGATTAAGCAACTGAACATTGAACTGGCGGAACACAGGTATGAGAGTCTGCCGGTAAGGCTGACGACGATATATAAAGGCGAGAAAGCGCGCAGGATCGCGCTGTTCAGTATGCGCGATAAAGTGGTTCAGCAGTCACTTGCACATGAACTGGGCAGGATCTATGAGCCACTGTTCTCAAAAAGCACGTATGCATACCGCCCGGGACAGTCGGCGCTGGAGGCCCTGAAGCTGATCGGGGAAAAGACGAAAGGAAAGCAGGGACTGTGGGTGCTGCAGATGGATATCGCGGACTATTTCGACAGTACACGCCATGACGTATTGCTCCATACATTGAGGAAGCAGGTGAAGGAACAGGATGTCCTTGAGCTGACGCAGACAGTTCTTAAGGCAAAGGTTCTTGATGCTCAGACCGGGGAACTCAGTGAAAACAGGGTCGGTATCTATCAGGGATCATCCTGCGCACCGCTTCTGTCCAATATTTATCTGATGGACTATGACAGAGAAATGGAGAACCGAAGCAGTTTTTATATCCGCTATTCCGATGATATCCTTGTCCTGGAATCGAGCCAGGAGAAGGCGAAGGAGCTCTATGAATATTCCAAAGTATATATGGAGCAGAAAGGGCTGACGCTGAAAGAGAGTAAGACGCAGCTCCATCAGGTTGGCGGACAGGAAGGATTCATTTACCTTGGTTATCAGTTTACATCTAAGGGAAGGTCAGTGCCTGCTAAAGCGGTATCTTCCCTGAATGACAGGCTGGAGACAATGTGGCTCACTTCAGGCCTGGATATAGAGGAAAAACTGCAGAAGGGGCAGGAGATCCTGGGCGGCTGGGAGCAATACTATAGCGGCGAGCGCACTCCAGGCAGTATGATAGAGTACGTGCTTCTGCTTTCCATGGTGAGGAATAAGCAGCCGGAGATCAGGGAGAAAGTGGAGAAGCAGAGATCAGGGCTGGTAAATTATTATCGTGATATAGCAAAATATATGGCGGAATACTGGATACAGAGCGGACAGCTGCAAAATGCGATCTTCGAATACGAACAGTTCTTTCAAGTTCCGGACAGCGATAAAATGGTATCCGAGAGCGCGTACAATATCCGGCTTTTGGAAGAGCTGGAGCAAAAGTATGCACAGCTGATCATACAGGCATCGGAGGAACTGTATACGGATATCATGCAATTGTATACTGATATGGGAGCTTACGGGAAGGCATCATATTATTGGGAATTGAAAGCAAGATATACAGAGAAAAGACATGTGGCGGAGCCGCCGGTGATACAGGGAGACACCGGGGAGAAAACGGATCAAGCGCTGCCCGGCGTGAATATCCAGGATTACATGGAGCTTTTTGTCGGCCGTGAGGATATCTATGCGAGAGAAATAACAGGGGAGGGAAACAGGCGTGTGACAGAGCAGATTATGGAACCGCTTACAGATGAACAGGTGCGCCGGCATCTGGCAGGCGATGAGATACTTGAGTCTTATGTACGGCGTCCAAATAACACGTCAAAGTACGTTGTGTTTGATATTGACATCTCGAAAAAGATCCTGCTCCAGTATAATTATGGGACTCCGGAATTTGCCTCATATAAGCAGAAAGCCGCGGAGCGTGCATCACAGATATGCATGATACTTAAGAAAATGGGAGTTGCCGGATATGTGGAAGACAGCGGATATCGAGGCTATCATGTGTGGGTGTTCTTTACTGAATGGATTCCCGCGCGCTATATCAACCAGTTTACTGACTGTGTTCAGAAAGAAGCCGGAGAAAGCGGTGATGACATTACAGTAGAATTGTTTCCGAATCATGCGAGAGTCCGCGCGGGAAAAAGCGGTCAGAAGATCAGGCTGCCTCTTGGTCTTCATCTGCGCACCGGAAACAGAAGTGTGTTTCTGGATGAATGTTTCAGCCCGGTTACAGATTACAAAAGCTTTTCCTCGGGTATAGCAAAATGTTCTATCAACGCAATTCGAAAGATACTGGGTATGTATATTTCTGAAGTAAAAGAAAAACGAGAACTCAAAGAAGTAGATCACAGCCTGGAAAAATTCGGTAATATTCCGGATACGGTGCGCATTGTGCTCGAAAAGTGCAGCCTTATGCGCTATCTCTGCCAGAAAGCAGCGGCCACGGGTTATCTGTCGCATTTTGAAAGACAGTCCGTGCTGTATGTTTTCGGGCATATGGGAGAAGAGGGCAGAGAATTCGTACATACAGTTATGGGGTTTACCTTGAACTATCAGTACAATACAACCGAGAAATTTATCACGAAAATACCCGACAAGCCTGTAAGCTGCGTGAAACTAAGGGAACAGTACAAGCTGGTCACAGCCGAATATGGCTGTAACTGCAGTTTCAAGCAGACTAAGAACTGCTATCCGTCGCCTGTTCTTCATGCAATTAAGAATAGCGGGGAAGAATGGTCTGAGATCACAGTACCCACGAGCCGCACTATCTCCAAGGCAAAAGAAGAGAAAGTATACGAAGAACTCAATATCCACAGGCAGACGGAGAAGCTGGCACAGCGGATCGTGGAGTTGAAAAAGCAGAAAAGGGGGCTGGATAAGTCGATCCGTAAGATTGAAGATGAATTGCAGAAGATTTTTGACAATGCGGGAATCGACTGCCTGGAAATAGAGATGGGAATGCTTGTACGCAGGAAGAAGGGGGATATCTATGAGTGGCTGATCGAACTGTGAACATCAGGAGAATTAACGTGTATTGACAGTATAACAGCAGAATGCCGGCGGGGATCTATCCCGCCGGCATATGGGGAGTTGTAATGTCTTGAAATAAAGTATGAAAAAACTTTTATTCAAAAGCCGGTTGAGGTATAATGTGTTTGTGGAAAGACAAGGGTGAAATATGAACAATTTGTGAACGTGCCAGAAAATCGTAAAAAAACTGATGTTGTCAGAATTTTCAGACAAATACTTGCAAAAATGAGGCTGGAAAGCCAGTGTTTATGCGGAGTTTCAGAGGGTACTGTAGAAATGAAAGAAGCCCGTTCAGGGCGTTGACACACCCATGAACAATAGGGATAAAGTACTTATTCTTTAATGGTAGAAATGAAAGAAGCCCGTTCAGGGCGTTGACACCAATTCCAGCTTGTGTTATGCTTTTCTGCGATGGAAGTAGAAATGAAAGAAGCCCGTTCAGGGCGTTGACACTTTTTTACAATCTATAGATACTTCAAATTCCTGTCTAAAGTAGAAATGAAAGAAGCCCGTTCAGGGCGTTGACACCCTCCTTACTTCCTTTATCGCATATCTCATGTTTTTTGTAGAAATGAAAGAAGCCCGTTCAGGGCGTTGACACATTATCGGATATTTAATGAAATTTTACATTACCATTTTTGTAGAAATGAAAGAAGCCCGTTCAGGGCGTTGACACACCGCTAATAAAATCTTTTGCTTTTTTGGTAAATGTAGAAATGAAAGAAGCCCGTTCAGGGCGTTGACACAAAATATCTGACGCACCTGAAACATTTGTTATAGCACCTGTAGAAATGAAAGAAGCCCGTTCAGGGCGTTGACACATCTCAACTTGCTAATGACGTACTTTACATTAAACTGCGTAGAAATGAAAGAAGCCCGTTCAGGGCGTTGACACCTACATATGCAAAAATATCATCTCCGCTTTTCTGCGTAGAAATGAAAGAAGCCCGTTCAGGGCGTTGACACAAGTGTTTTATAATTTTTTCGAATATAGTCAGCAAGTAAGTAGAAATGAAAGAAGCCCGTTCAGGGCGTTGACACCGTAAACAAAATTTTTGAGACTTTGTAATAAAGTAGAAATGAAAGAAGCCCGTTCAGGGCGTTGACACACATTTTCTCATTTTGGTGTGGTATAAAAAAAGTTGACAGCTTATTCTCAAGGATTTCATAATAAAAC
>ERZ1090864.580-NODE-582-length-19883-cov-13.599203_pt1 | contig 19883 bp, 22 predicted proteins | sample MGYA00478479_ERZ1090864 | MGnify/ENA primary metagenome ERZ1090864 (study PRJEB33644, sample SAMEA5815743) | chicken gut metagenome | biome: Chicken; feature: Gastrointestinal Tract; material: Caecum | place: Ireland | collected 2019-01-01 | study: A study of the...
TGCCTGCCATCCCCTCGCCCAGCTCGTCGGCGAAGGCTTCCAGCAGGGGGATCACATTGCTGAAGGGCATCCGGGTGGGACCCACCAGGGCCACCGAACCGAACAGCCCGCCCCCGGCCAGATACCGGCAGCTGACCACCGAAAGACCGGGGATCCGGGGGTCCATATCCTCCCCCAGCAGGACGCTGGTGCCTTCGGCGGGAGCTGTGATCAGCCGGGCCGCTGCGGCCTCGTCGTTGAGCAGCGTGAGGATCTGCTGCACCCCGCCCTGCAGCTGGGGCCAGTCCAGCAGGAAGGGCTCGCCGCCCAGGTAGACCCTGGGCGTGGCGGATTCCTCCAGGATGGCGGCCGCTGCGCTGACCACCGGCACCAGGGTGGGGCTGATCTGGCTGCACAGCTCGGCCAGCCTCCGCTGGGTCAGGTCCACCGCCGCCACAAAGGTCAGGCTGTGGTTGAGCAGGGACGCCAGCTGCGCGGCGTTCTCCCGGGTCAGGCCCTCCCGCACCCGGGCTACCCGGGTGCGCACATAGCCGGCGGTGGTCACCGCCAGGACGGCGGCGGCGCTGCGGCCTACCTGCACCACCTCAAAGTGGGCGATGCACAGGTCGTCGGCACAGGGCGTGCTGACCGCCGCGGTGTAGCCGCTCATCTGGGCCAGCGCCTTGACGGCGCCCTGCGCCAGACGGTCCGGTTCGTGGTCCAGGCTGGCGAACACGCTGTCCACCCGGGCCCGGGTCACACGGTCCAGAGGCTGGCTGTCATCCAGAAGGTGGTCGATATAATAGCGGTAACCCTTGGCGCTGGGCACCCGGCCCGCGCTGGTGTGGGGCTGCTCCAACAGGCCGAGCCGTGTCAGGGCGGCCATTTCATTGCGCAGCGTTGCGCTGGATACCGCCATATCAAAATAGTTGGCAAGGACGCTGCTGCCCACTGGCTCCCCCTCTACGCTGTAGAGGGATACGATTGCCCGCAGCACCCGCTGCTTGCGCTCATCCATTGCCATGCTGTCCCGCCTCCCTGTCCTGTGTCCGTTTGTTTGTGGATGTCTTAGCACTCTTTATCTCTGAGTGCTAAGTTTATTATATGCAAAACAGGCGCGCTGTCAAGGGGATGGCAAAAAAGTTTTCAATTCTGTCATAATCTCCGCCTTTTGACCCAAGGCGCAAAAAACGGGCCGCAGGCCCAAAGGCCCGCAGCCCGGCACGCTGTCGGGTTCACTCCTCCATCTGTTTGGCCAGAAAAGCCGCCGCCACCGACACCGCCTTCTGGTGGGCGGCGTCGGGCTTTTCACTGCGGTCCTCGGTCAGCAGGCCGACGGCGCCGGTGACGTCCCCCGCCGCCACAATGGGCCAGGCGCACAGGATGGCCCGATCCGAACCCTCACAGGGCAGGACGGCCTGTTCCGGGCTGCCCTCGTTCAGATAGGGCTTGCGGCTTTCCATCAGCTTTTCCAGGGGCTGGCTGACGCTGCGGTCCGCGATCTCCCGCCGGCCGGTGCCGCTGACCGCGATGATGTGATCCCGGTCCGAGACAAAGGCGGTCATGGCAAAGCACTTGTTCAGCACATCGGTGTATTGGCTGGCGGTGCTGTGCAGCTCCCCGATGGGAGAGTACTTTTTAAAGATGACTTCCCCGTCGCCGGTGGTGAAGATCTCCAAGGGGTCTCCCCGGCGGATGCGCTGGGTGCGGCGGATCTCCTTGGGGATCACCACCCGTCCCAGCTCGTCAATGCGGCGGACAATGCCGGTTGCTTTCATGTTGTTTTCCTCACTTTCCTTTTTATAGGGCCTGTGATGGATAGTATCTGTAAGAAAAGGGGATTTATACCCGGCAGAACCGAAAAGCGCCCCGCCGGGCGGCGGAGCGCTTTAAATGGTGCAAAGGTCTTTTGGTATCTTTTATACGTCTTATACGTCCAGCAGAGCCAGGACGCCCGCTTTGGGCCGGCTGCCCACCGACTGGTTGACCAGCTTGCCGTTCTTGAACACCAGCAAAGCGGGGATGCTCATGACGCCGAACTGGGCTGCCAGCTCGGGCTGCTCATCCACGTTCACCTTGCCGACTTTGACGTCGGGGCGTTCCTCGGCCACCTGGTCCACGACGGGGGAAAGCATGCGGCAGGGGCCGCACCAGCTTGCCCAGAAGTCCAGCAGGACGGTCTTGTCACTCTGAAGCACTTCGGTGTTAAAATTCTCTTTGTTGATGGTAACAACAGACATTTCCTTCTACCTCCCAGTATCTCAGCGCGTATGGCGCGGCGTCTTGTTTACGGTTACAGTATAACCGGAAAGGGCCCGCTCGTTCCGTAACTGTGTCACCGATGGCGGGAGCGGCACAAAACGGGCGTCCTGGCGTCAAAACAGGAGGAAAAAGCATCCTTGTTCATACAAGCATACTACTTTAAACAATAGCACACCTGTGCACACAAGTCAATACTAAAAATAAAGTTTTCGGGATTTTTTCTCACTTTTTGTCAGGCCGCACAAATTTGCGGGTTGATTTTTGCAAGTTTTTGCTGTAAACTTGTAACAGTAAAAACAGCGGACGTTTCCCGCCTCATCCGCTTTTTGAACAACCCCGCCGGTCCCAGTTTGAAACCATACCGCACCGCCGGGGGCCCAGGCAGGCGGCAGAGAGGAAGGCCTTTATGCCCCGTTCCAAATTCGGTGATATCTATCGTGACCTTAAAAACAAGATCGAGCAGGGGGACTATCCCTACCAGTCCCTTGTGCCCTCCGAGAACACCCTGGTGTCGGTGTACGGCTGCTCCCGCAACACGGTGCGCCGGGCCCTGGCCGGGCTGATCGAGGGGGGCTATGTCCAGGCCATCCAGGGCAAGGGGGTGCGTGTGCTCTACCGCCCCGCAGCCCGGGCCCCCTTCACCTTGGGCCGCATGGAGAGCTTCCATGAGACGGCGGCGCGCTGCCGGACCCATTACCAGACGCGGGTGGTGCACTTCTCCATGACCCAGACCGACAGCGCCCTGGCTGCGGCCAGCGGCTTCCCGCCTGGAGTGGACGTCTATCATGTGGAACGGGTCCGGGTGGTGGAGGGCCGGGCTTTGATCCTGGATGTGAGCTACTTTCTCCGGTCGGTGGTCAAGACCCTGACCCCGGAGGCGGCCGAACAGTCCATCTATGCCTATCTGGAAAAGGAGCTGGGCATCCAGATCATGACCAGCAAGCGGACCATCACGGTGGAGCGGGCCACCCCTGCCGACCGGCTGTACCTGGACATGGGCGGCTTTGACTGCCTGGCCGTGCTGACCAACCAGGCGTTCAATGCCGACGGTATCCTGTTTGAATACACCGTATCCCATTATCATCCGGAATATTTCCGCTTTCAGGACACGGCCAGCCGCCGCGGCAAGAAAGCCGAGTGACCCATTTGCCATGGCATCATGGCTCAAAAGCAAAGGAGCCGCTGCACCTCGAGCAGCCCGGCTCCTTTTTGATTTGCGTTCTGCCCGTTTGTGCGGTATACTGGACGTGCCGGGGCGGTTTTGCCCCGCATTCCAAGACCAAAGGAGGGCCTGTACCATGACCAATGAAACCCTTGAAACTTTGAAGAACCGCCGCAGCTGCCGCGCCTACCTGCCCAAGCAGATCACGGAGGAGGAACTGGACGCCGTGCTGGAGGCGGGCACCTATGCCCCCACTGCCAAAGGGCTGCAGAGCCCCAGGATCGTTGTCATCCAGGATGAGGCCACCCGCGCCAAATTGTCTGCCATGAACGCCGCCGTCATGGGCTCCACCGGCGACCCCATGTATGGGGCGCCCACCTATCTGCTGGTGATCGCCGACGCCCACCGCCCCACCGCCCAGCAGGACGGCAGCCTGGTGATGGGCAATCTGATGAACGCCGCCGCCAGCCTTGGGCTGGGCAGCTGCTGGATCAACCGGGCCCGGGAGATGTTCGACACCCAGGAGGGCAAGGACCTGCTGGCAGCATGGGGCATCCAGGGCGACTGGGAAGGGGTAGGCTTCTGTATCCTGGGCTACCCCGCCGCCCAGCCCAAGCCGGCGGCCCCCCGCAAGGCGGACTACATCGTCCGGGTGTGATGGGCCGGAAAGACAGACTGCCCGCAGCCCCTGCCCTGCCCGCCGGCGGCCAGGGCCTGGTCCTGCTGGAAGGTCCCGAGGGGGCGGCCCGCCTGTATGCCCTGGCAGGGGCGGAGGATGAGGGCGCCGGGCTCTGGGTGCGGGGCGCGGACCTGTCGGGGGAGGAGCTGGACGGCCTGACGCTGTCCCGCTGCCTGCTGGAGGACTGCCGCCTGACCGGGGCGGGCCTGCGCAAGGCCGCCTTGACCGACTGCATCCTGCGCTGCTGCGACCTGTCGGGGGCGCAGGGGTACGACGGCAGCTGGCAGCGCTGCGCCTGGCAGGGGGTCAAGGCCCTGGGGGCCAACCTGTCGGGCAGCCGCCTGAAGGACTGGTCCTGCACCGACAGCCGCCTGGAGGCCCTGCGCCTGGACGACGGCGTCCTGGAGCACGCCAGCCTCCTGCGCACCAGCCTGGCGGGAGCCAATCTGGCCGGGCTGCGCTGGAAACAGCTGGTTTTGGAGGACGTGGACCTGTCGGGGGCCTGCGTCACCGGGGCCAGCCTGCGGGGGCTGGACCTGCGCAGCTGCCGCTTGGACGGCCTGACCGCCGGGGAATCCCTGCGGGAGCTGCGGGGCGCCATCGTGGACCCCATCCAGGCCGCAGTCCTCGCCCGGCTGCTGGGACTGGACATCCGCTGAAAACCCACCAAACGCTGAAAGGAACGTTATGAAGCCTGATTACAAGCTGGTCGCCAAGGCCAAATATATCCACCTCACCGCCGACCTTGCCGCCGCTCTGTGGCAGGAATGCTACAAAAAATTCTATCCCCCCAAACAGTTGGATGCCCTGGTGCAGCGGCTGCAAAGCGCCGACGCCATCGAGGAGGACATCGACGGCCAGGCCAACTATTTCGTGGTGCAGCTGGGCGGCAAGCCCGTGGGCTATTTTGCCTGGAAGATGGAGAACACCGCCCTGCATCTGCTGCACCTGTACCTGCTGCCCGAGTACCGGGGCAAGGCCCTGGGCCGGGATATCCTGGCCTCCTGCGAGCGTCTGGCCCGCAGCGACGGCAAGGGCCGGGTATGGCTGCATGTGCACACCAAAGCCCTCCCCGTCATCGCCTTTTTCAAGGAGCGGGGCTACCGTCCCGGCGCGCCCGAGACGGTGGACGAGGGCGGCATCCGGATGGATCTGACCCCGATGGAAAAATTCCTCTGATTTTGCATTTTTTCAGCAATTCAGCATTGCATTTTTGGCCGGTTTGGTTTACACTTACACTAAAGCAATGAAGCGCCCCCCGGGCGCCATCTGACCAGTGAGGACATTATCATGGCAAAAGATCATCCGACCGGCAAATCGGGCCTGTACCAGGCCATCCTCAAGCTCGAGACGCCAGAGCAGTGCTACCGCTTTTTCCAGGACGTATGCAGCTATTCCGAGCTGAGCGCCATGGAGCAGCGCTACGACATCGCCGAGATGCTTGCAGACAAACGCATTTATACCGACATCAAGGAAAAGACCGGCGCGTCCAGCGCCATCATCAGTCGGGTCAACCGGGTACTGTGTGCGCAGGGCAGCGTCCTGCGGCAGTTCGTGGAAGAAGAACATCCGGCCGCCCCTGATGCCGGGGAGTAAAGACAGGAGGAGAACCCCAATGAGCAAAGCAGTTGTATTTTTCGCCCAGGGCACCGAGGAGTGCGAGGCGCTCCTGGTGGTGGACCTGCTGCGGCGGGCCAAGGTGGAGGTCGTGGTGGCCTCGGCCTCGGGCAGCCTGCAGGTGACCGGCAGCCACGGCATCACCCTGACCGCCGACGCCCTGGCCGAGGATGTGGATTACAGCGGGGTGGACCTGGTGGTGCTGCCCGGCGGCATCCCCGGCACGCCCAACCTGGCGGCCAACCAGACCGTCTGCGACACCGTCAAGGCCTTTGCGGCCCAGGGCAAGAAGGTAGCGGCCATCTGCGCCGCCCCCAGCATCCTGGCCGACCTGGGCCTGCTGGAGGGCAAGAAGGCCACCGCCCATGCCGCGTTCCAGGACAAGCTGGCAGGCGCCGCCGTGCTGAACCAGGAAGTGGTGGTGGATGGCTCCATCACCACCAGCTATGGCCTGGGCGGCGCCATCCCCTTTGGACTGGAGCTGGTGCGCCAGCTGGCAGGCCCCGATGAGGCCGCCCGCATCCAGAAGGCCATCGCCTACAAGCACAGCCTGCTGTACGCTTCCCACAAGTGAATCAATATGCTCCAGGGGGAACCCATTTCTGCGCGCAGCCGCGCGTCAGAAATTCCTTCCCCCTGGTGGTTGCGGTTCCCTGCTTTTGCTGCGCCCGTCGCAGCGGGCTTGCAAAAGGCAGACCGCTGCCCCTGCTCCGCTTCGGCTGTTTCGTCCGCAGGACGCGCCTCAGCTTCGCAGTCCCTGGGGACAAAATTGAGCGCTGAACCGCGCACTCGGCCTTACGGCCTCGCACACTCTCAGCGCTCAATTTCCCTGGATGTGTCCCGTTCATCCGCACATGTCGGCTGAACGGGACTTTTTTGACAGTCTAAGAGCCGCTGCTTTTGGGCAGCGGCTCTTTTTTGCTGTTATCAGCAGCCCAGCATTTCGTGGGCGGTCTTTTCGATGGTGGCGGCGTCCAGGCCAAAGGCGTGGATCAGGTCCCATGCGGGGCCGGAGCAGGCGAACTTGTCCTGGATGCCCACACGGCGCACGGGGGTGGGCAGCTTTTCGCTCAGCAGCGAGCAGACCGCCTCGCCCAGGCCGCCGATGACGCTGTGCTCCTCGCAGGTGATGACCCTGCGGCAGTCACGGGCGGCCTCCAGGATGATCTCCTCATCCAGAGGCTTGATGGTGTGGATGTTGATCACGCGGGCGCCGATGCCCTGCTCGGCCAGGTGGCCGGCGGCGATGCGCGCCTCGTTGACCTCCAGGCCGGTGGCGATGATGGCGATGTCGTTGCCGTCGGTGACCTTTTCACCCTTGCCGATCTCAAAGTGGTAGGTGGCCGCGTCGTGGAAGACGGGCACCGCCAGACGGCCGAACCGCAGATACACCGGGCCCTGCATGGCGTAGGCCGCCCGCACGGCTGCGCAGGCTTCCACATCGTCCGAAGGGCAGATGACGGTCATCCCGGGCAGAGAGCGCATCAGGGCAAAGTCCTCGCAGCACTGGTGGGAAGCGCCGTCCTCGCCCACCGAGATGCCGCCGTGGGAGGCGCCGATCTTGACGTTCAGCCGGGGGTAAGCGATGGAGTTGAGGATCTGCTCATAGGCCCGCGCCGCGGCGAACATGGCAAAGCTGGACACAAAGGGGGTCAGCCCCATGGTGGACAGGCCGGCGGCCACGCCGATCATGTTGGCCTCGGCGATGCCGCACTCAAAAAAGCGCTCGGGGGCCACTTTCTGGAACATGGCGGTGCAGGTGGAAACCGACAGGTCGGCGTCCAGCACCACCAGGTCGGGGTGCTGGGCGGACAGCTCCTGCAGGGTGCGGCCATAGCTGTCGCGGGTCGCGATATTCTTTACTTCTGCCATAGGTCAGCACTCCTCCTTTTCCAGCCGGGCCATGGCGGCGTTCAGCTCGTCCATGGCGGTGCGGTAGTCGTCATCGCCGGGGCCTTTGCCGTGCCAGTTGGCGTTGTTTTCCATATAGCTGACGCCCTTGCCCTTGGTGGTGTTCAGGATGATGAAGGTGGGGCGGCCCTTTTCGGCGTGGAAAGCTTCCACCGCCGCTTCGATCTGGTCCAGGTCGTGGCCGTCCACGGACAGCACCTTGAAGCCGAAGGACTCCAGCTTTTTGTCCTGGGGGGCGCTGTTCATGACTTTTTCAATGGGGCCGTCGATCTGCAGATGGTTCAGGTCCAAAAAGACGCACAGGTTGTCCAGCTTGTAGTGGGAAGCAAACATGAAGGCCTCCCAGCACTCGCCTTCCTCGATCTCGCCGTCGCCCATGATGGCGTAGACCCGCACCTGGTCCAGTCCCTTGACCTTGGCGCCCAGGGCCATGCCGCAGGCAGAGGAAATGCCCTGGCCCAGGCTGCCGGTGGACATATCCACGCCGGGGACGGTGTTCATGTTGGGATGGCCCTGCAGGCGGCTGCCGATCTTGCGCAGGGTCAGCAGCTCCTCAGCGGGGAAAAAGCCCCGCTCAGCCAGGGCTGCATAGAGGGCCGGGGCCGCATGGCCCTTGGAAAGGACCAGCCGGTCCCGCTCAGGCCAGGCGGGGTTTGCGGGGTCTACCCGCATCTCCCGGAAGTACAAAAAGGACAGCACCTCCGCGATGGACAGGCTGCCGCCGGGGTGGCCGCTTTTGGCGCTGTGGGTGCTCTCGATCACGCCAAGGCGGATGCGGCAGGCGTGTTTTTGCAGGGCAAGTTTTTCTGCGTTTGTCATAGATCGTCCTTCCATTTGCACTGGTTCGTCTCCCCGAAGGGCCCGCCCTCGCGGCGGGCAAAAAACCGGAATGCCGGAGACACGCTGTATTCCAACCTAATATTATCTATTCTGCCCTAAAAGGTCAAGATGATTTTGTCAAAATGTACAGCGGCGGGGAAATTCGTGCTGAAGCCGTTGTTTTTTTGTGGAAAATGCACGGCGTTCGGGGCGCCAAAAAGCCCCGGCAGGCCGCCGGGGCGCGGGATCACGGTTCCAGATAGGTCAGATAGCCGGGCTGGATGCCCTGGATGCCCATGCCGGGGGCGTCCGAAACGGTGATCCGTTTTTCGTCAAAGCGGGCGCCGCCCACCACCGGGTCCGTGCTGCACAGCACCGGGCCGTCCAGATCCACCCGGGTGATGATGCTGCGGGCGCAGGCCAGCTCCACGGCGGCGTTGACGGCGATCTTGGCCTCCAGCATACAGCCGATCATGCATTCCACCCCGCAGATCTCGGCGGCCGCAGCGATGCGCAGGGCGTTGGTCAGGCCGCCGCATTTCATCAGCTTGATGTTGACGTAGTCCGCCGCCCGGGTCTGGAAGATGCGCAGCGCATCAGCGGGAGAAAAGACGCTCTCGTCCGCCATCACCGGCACCCAGCTGTGCTGTGTGACGTATTGCAGGCCCTCCAGGTCCCGGGCGGGCACGGGCTGTTCCACCAGTTCGAGGCCCAGGCCCCGGTCCTGCATCTCGTTCAGGATGCGGACCGCCTGCCGGGGGGTCCAGGCCTGGTTGGCGTCGATCCGGATGCAGACTTCGTCCCCTACCGCCTGGCGCACCGCCGCCAGCCGGGCGGTGTCCAGGGCCGGGTCGGCCCCTACCTTGACCTTCAGGCAGTCGTAGCCCCGGGCCACGGCGTCCAGGGCGTCCTGGGCCATCTGCTGGGGCGGGTTGACGCTGATGGTGAGATCGGTGACCAGGCTGCGCCGGGACGAGCCCAGCAGCTTGTGCACCGGGATGCGGTGCAGCTGGCCGTACAGGTCCCACAGGGCCATGTCCACAGCGGCCTTGGCGCTGGTGTTGTGCACCCCGGCGTTTTGCACCAGGGCGGTGACGGACTCCAGGTCATCCACCTCGCGGCCCAGGATGGCCGGGGCGATCAGCTCCCGCACGGCCCCGATGATGCCGCCGGCGGTGTCCCCGGTGATGGGGCCGGTGGGGGGCGCTTCGCCATAGCCCACGGCGCCGGTGTCGGTGTGCAGCTCCACCACGATGTCTTCTACGTGGTCTACGGTGCGCAGCGCGGTCTTGAAGGGCACCCGCAGGGGCACGGACAATTTGCCAAGACGTACCTGCGTGATCTTCATAGCAGGGCCTCCTTTGTTTCAAACGCTTGCAAAGCAGGAAAAGGGACGGCGCTCGCCGTCCCTTTGGGATGTAAGTTCAATCGTGGGCCAGCTGATGGACCCCCAGCTTCTGGTAAGCGATGCGGGGGCTGCCGTCGGCCACATGGATGATGCCGCAGCGGGTGAAGCCGTTGGACTCCAGCACGTGCTGCATGATCTTGTTGTCGGCGTGGGTATCGGCCCGCAGGCTCTCACAGTGCTCCAGGCACCACTCAATGACCATCCGGGCCACGCCGGGGCGATGGCCGGCCGACGCCAGCCGGTGCAGGGTGCCATAAGGCCCGTTGGCCAGCCACTGGCCGTCCTCGATCTTTTTATAAGTAGGGTCTTCGCCCAGGATGAAAGCGAAGACGGCCTCCAGCTCGCCGTTGATGACACAGACGAACAGCCGGTTGGACAGGATGTCCTCCTCGATCAGCTGGCGTGAAGGATAGTTGTCCCCCCACTGGGTCGGGTTGCCGTTCTGGGCCATCAAAGCCCTGGCCCGGGCGTAGACCTCCATGATCTGATCCAGTTCAAACCGGTTTGCTCCACGAAACATGAATCCTCCACCTTCTCTGTCAAACTTGCAATGGGAGCGCACAGCGCCCGAGGATGGTTTGCTCTCCCTGTACCGGGGCCGCAGTGCCCCGGCTGGCATGAAATCAGTATACTACATTTTTACTGAAAATTCCATCTTTTTGTGTCGGGAGTTGGACAAAAAAGAAAAACATCCCCACCATCGCAGTTTATTTTGCCCCGGCCGGGGGCGTGAAGGGGAGGCAGGGCTCACTTCAAAAAGCCCTGGATGATCTGCTCCTCGGCTTCCTCCTCGGTCAGGCCGAGGGTCAGGAGCTTGGTGATCTGGTCGCCGGCGATCTTGCCGATGGCGGCCTCATGGATGAGGGCGGCGTCCAGGTCGTTGGCGTCCAGCTGGGGCACCGCCAGCACCCGGGCGTGGTCCATGATGATGGCGTCGCACTCGGAGTGGCCCGAGCAGGGGGCGTTGCCGGTGATGAGGGCGTCGAACTTCTGGTAGGAGCGGTCGCGGGCCACCGAGCGGGAGACCACGTCGGCGCTGGAGCCCTCGCCGTTCAGGGTGACGTTGTAGCCGCTGATGGCGATCTGGCGGCCGTGGGTCATCAGGCGCTCGCGCACCACCAGGCGCGCGCCGGCAGCCAGGTCGGCCACCGTCTTGCGGTCGGTGGAATCAACGCCCTTGATCTGGACCATCTCCATTTCCATCGAGCTGCCCTCAGCCAGGTGCACCTCGGTGACGGGGTTCAGGATGCGCATACCCAGGCCGTTGCCCTGGCCGTAGTGCTTTTCCACATAGCGGACATGGGCGTTCTTGCCCACCTGGAAGCGGTGGATGCCGTCGTGCTCCGAATCCTGGTTGCCGCAGTTGTCGATGCCGCAGCCGGCCACGATCAGGATGTCGCAGTCGTCCCCGATGAAAAAGTCGTTGTAGACCGTTTCCTTCAGGCCGCTTTCGCTGAGGACCACCGGGATGTGGACGCTCTCGTGCTTGGTGCCCGGCTTGATGTGGATGTCGATGCCGGTGCCGTCGGGCTTGGGGACGATCTCGATGTTGGCGGTGGAGTTGCGGGCAGCGGTCTGGCCGTTGCTGCGGATGTTATAAGCCCCTTCGGGGATGTTGTGCAGATCGGCCACTTCGGCCAGGATCTGCTTTTGGATGTTGTCTAACATTATGCTTCTCTCCCTCCCTGTTCCAGAGCGGTGCAGGCGGTCACCGCCGAAGTGGTGCCCAGCAGGCCGGGCAGGATCTCGGCGCGGGGGCCCTGCTGGGTCACCTGGCCGGCAGCCAGGACGATGATCTCGTCGGCGATGTTCAGGATACGCTCCTGGTGCGAGATGACGAGGATGGAGCCGTCGGTGTTCTTCTGCTGCATCCGCTCAAAGACCTGGATCAGGTTCTGGAAGCTCCACAGGTCGATGCCGGCCTCCGGCTCGTCAAAGACCGACAGCTTCTGGCCCCGGGCCAGCACGGTGGCGATCTCGATCCGCTTCAGCTCGCCGCCGGACAGGCTGGCGTTCACCTCGCGGTTGACATAGTCTTTGGCGCACAGGCCCACCTCGGACAGGTAGGCGCAGGCATCGGTGATGCTCAGGGGACGGTCCTTGCCTGCGGCGATCCGCAGCAGGTCCAGCACCTGGATGCCCTTGAACCGGACCGGCTGCTGGAAGGCATAGCTGATGCCGCGGTTGGCACGGTCGGTGATGCTCATTTGGGTGATGTCCTCCCCGTCCAGCAGGATGCGGCCGGCGGTGGGCTTCTCGATGCCGGCGATCAGCTTGGCCAGGGTGGATTTGCCGCCGCCGTTGGGGCCGGTGATGGCCACAAAGGCGCGGTCCGGGATGGAAAGGGAGATATCCCGGATGATCTCTTTCTGTCCCTGTTCCCCCGGGACATCAAAGGATATATGCTCGAGTTCCAGCATTGGATAACACCTCGTTGAAGCTGAGCCTCTTTAAACAAAGAGGTATTGTTTGGGTCGGTTTGCACGCAAGGCCGCAATGCCTCGCAAAGGCATTATACCCGAAAAGCAGTGGGGTGTCAATCCTATAATTTCGCTAGGAAATGAACGGGCCGTGTTAAAACCGGGAAAAGTTTTCCACACGGCGAAAAAGGACGCGGCCTGACCCCCTATGTTGAAAAGTGGGGAGAGGTGTATTCCGAAACGGAAAATCCCCCAAAACAGATGGGTTTTGCGGTTTAACAAAACAGTCGAAAGCCGGCGCAACACTTACGAAACTGCGGGGGGCACCAGGGAGTCAGAGCCGGCAAACGGGCCGCAAAACGACCGTTGGCTTTACCTCATGTATAAACCACAGGAAAATAAAAGTGTTGAAAACTCCGTTGAAAGTGTGGAAAAGCGGCGGAAAATTCCTCCCGCATCCAGCGCAGCGGGTGGAAAACCCGGTGGAAAAGGTGAAAAACTCCCCTGCCGGTTGAACGGCCCGCCCAAACATGATACAATAAAGCCAGTCTTGGCCCTGCTGCGGAAAACGGCGCAGGGCCGCATATCCGATTGCATACAGGAGGCTTGACATGAACTGGCTGACAAAGCTTGAGCGGAAATACGGCCGCTGGTGTATCCCCAACCTCATCGCCATCCTAGTGGGCGGGCAGATCGTCGTCTATGCGGTGGAACTGTTTGTGAACCGCTATATCACCTATTTCCTCACCCTCACCCGGCCGGCCCTCTTTGCCGGCGAGGTCTGGCGTCTGGTGACCTTCCTGTTCGTACCCTTTTCCTCGGGCGGCATCCTGAGCTTTGCCCTGGGGGCCTACTTCACCTGGTTCATCGGGTCGGCGCTGGAGGCCGTGTGGGGGGACTTCCGCTTCAACCTCTATATCCTGGCGGGGATGCTGGGGGCGGTGCTGGCCTGCCTGGCCACCGGCTGGGCGGACACCTATTGTCTGTCTCTGTCCCTTCTGCTGGCCTTTGCGCTGCTCTACCCCGAGATGCAGGTGCTGCTGTTCTATATCATCCCCATCAAGGTCAAGTATTTTGGGATCTTTGCGGCGGCCATCTGGGTGCTCAGCTTTTTCGGCACCAGCTGGGCGGGCCGGCTGAATTACCTGCTGTCCATGGCGGGGTTCTTTTTGTTCTTCGGCCCCGTGCTCTGGTCCAACATCCGTGCGTGGTACCGGCGGGAGCAGTGGCGGCGCCGGAACCGCCGCTGAGGAGGGCCGCGCCATGATGCTGGACCGTCTGGAGGGCAACCAGGCCCTGAAAGAGGAGGTGGGCCGGATGCTGGCGGCCCGCCGCCTGAGCCACAGCCTGCTGCTGGTGGGCGAGGAGGGCCTGGGGGCCGGCTTTGCGGCGCGCTGCATCGCCGCGGATTACCTCTACCCGGCGGGAGGGCCCGCCGCCGAGGCCCTGCTGCGGGGGGAATGCTGCCGCGCCGTGGCCAAAGCCGGCGACCGCTCCAGCGGCCAGGTGGAAACGGGGATCGTGCGGGAGGCCATCTCGGTGGAAGGGATGGGCAGCGGCGGGCGGTATCTGGTGGGCCAGGTGACCGCCATGCGCAGCGAGATCTTCAACACCAGCCTGTCGGCGGAGGGGCGGGCCGTCCTGCTCTACCACGCCGAAAAGATGAACGGCGAGTCGGCCAACGCCCTGCTGAAAGTGATGGAGGAGCCCCCCGAAGGGGTGCTTTTTGTGCTGACCGCCCAGTCTCTGGCGGGGGTGCTGCCCACCATCCGCAGCCGGTGCGTCAGCTTTGCTTTGGCGCCGGTGCCGGCAGAGGACTGCGCCGCCTTCTGCGCCGGACAGGGGGTGTCCAAAAAGGAAGCCGCCCGGCTGTCCGACCTCTTTGAAGGGCGGATCGGGTCGGTGCTGGCCGCTGCACAGGACCCTGCCCGCCGCAGGCAGCTGGAGGAGGCGGAAGCCCTGGCCCGGGCGGCCGCCGCCGGGGACCACTACGCCGCCTCGGTCCTGCTGGCCCGCTACGAGCGGGACAAGGCGGGGGCCGTGGTCCTGCTGCGGGATCTGTGCGCCTATGCGGCGGCAGGGCTGCGGGGCGGTAAGGTTTCCCCTTTGCAGGGTCAGGCGGCCGCCGGGACCGCCCGGCTGGCCGGGCAGGCCATCTGGCAGCTGGAACGGCAGGTCAATGTGAAAATCGTGCTGCAAGTGTTTGCGGCAAGCCTGTAAACGCACAAGACCCCCGCCCCGGCGCTTGCGGTACGCCGGAACGGGGGCCCTGTGTGGGGTATTACTTTGGGTGTGAGGAGGAATCATGTGCAAGTCAGCGGTTGCGGCCCCGCCGGCTTGTGATTGTAGTATACCCAGTCTTTGCGTGAAAATGGTTACAAACCTGTGAAGAAACTGTAAAAAGGCCCAAGGGGGGTGCAGGCGCTTTTTCAAAACGCCGAAAACCGGCATCATTCCTTGATTTTCGCGTTTTCCGATGGGACGGCAGCGGCATGCTGCGCCCCAAGGTGCACATAGGATATAGCGTTGTATTGGCAGGCGGCGGCCTGCGCCTGGCTGACATCCTTCACCACACGGGCGGGAGCGCCCACGGCCAGGGCGCCGTCGGGGATCACTTTGCCCTCCGGCACCAGGGCCCCCGCCCCGATGATGCACCCTTTGCCCACCTTGCAGCCGTTCAGCAGGGTGGCGTGCATCCCGATCAGGCTGCCGGCCCCCACCTCGGCCCCGTGGATGATGGCCCCGTGGCCCACCGTCACGTCCCGCTCCAGGATGAGATGGCTGCCGGGGTCGCAGTGCAGCACCGCGTTGTCCTGCACGTTGCAGTTTTCCCCCACCAGGATGCTGCCCTCGTCCCCGCGCAGCACGGCCCCGTACCAGACGGTGGAACCGGCTTCCAGGGTGACGTCTCCCGCCACCACCGCGGTCCCGGCCACAAAGGCTGCGCCCAGGTCCCGGGGCGTTTTTCCGCACACGGTCACAAACATAGTCGAAAAACCACCTTTCTCTTTGAGTCTGTTTGTGGTATCTTATAGTATAGCATAAATCGTCGAAAAGCGCAGGGCCTGTCCGAGGCGCTCTGCTTTGAAGGAGGTTTGTTATGAGCGATCTTTTCCGCCTGAAGCTGCGCCGCGCCGGGGCGGCGGTGTGCGCGGTGGTGCTGGTCTTGTGGCTGGCGCTGCCCGCCGCAGCCGCTTATCCCATGCCGGTGCAGACCACCTATCAGGATGAATCGGTCTATCTGTTCGACCTGGACACCGGCAAGACCATCCTGGAGCAGAATGCCAGCCAGCCCCGTTACATTGCCAGCCTGACCAAGATGATGACCGCCCTTTTGCTGCTGGAGAGCGGGGCGGATCTGGACGGGGAGGTCACCGTGCCCACCTCTCTGACCCAGGAGTTCACCGACATCCGCAACGCCAACGGCACCACCATGGGCCTGCGGATCGGGGAGACGGTCCGCCGCAGGGATCTTTTGTACGGGCTGGTGGTGGCCAGCGCCAACGATGCGGCCAGCGTCATCGCCAGCGACCTGGCGGGAGGCGACATCACCGCCTTTGTGGCCCGGATGAACGCCCGGGCCGCCGAGCTGGGCTGTACCGACACCAACTTCACCTGCCCCCATGGGCTGTATGACTACGGCAACGTGTCCACCGCTCGGGATCTGGCCAGGATCGCGGCGGCCTGCTACGCGCAGTCCGGGTATATGGAGGCGGCCCAGTCGGTCACCTATACCCTGCCCGCCACCAACCTCCACACCGAATCGCGGGAGATCCAGACCACCAACCTGATGCTCTACCCCGACCAGCCCTATTACAGGGACTACATCCGCGGCATGAAGACCGGCTTCACCACCCTGGCGGGCCGGTGTTTCGTCACCTTTGCCCAGCAGGAGGGCCATACCTATGGCCTGGTGGTGCTGGGGTCCGACCTGGACAACATCTACCGGGAGTGCGCCGAGCTGCTGGATTGGGTGTTCGCCACCTTCAACGACCGGCAGCTGGTGGATACCACCGCCGTGCTGGCCACCGTCCCCCTGACCCAGTGCCGCGCCTACCCCGAGGTGGAGCTGTATGCGGCCAACGTGGTGGACGGCTACGGCCATCCCGACGACGCGGTCACCTTCGAGTTCCAGCTGCCCGAGAGCATCCGGGCCACCGTGGAGGAGGGCCAGGTGGTGGGCACCGCCACCGTCCTGCTGGACGGCTATGAGGTGGGGAGCGTAGATCTGGTCACCCACCGGAAATACGTCTCCAACTTCCACACCGACCTGATGTCCACCCTGAAGCTGCTGCCGGCGCTGGTGGTCCTTCTGCTGGTGCTGGCGGTGTTCACGGTGCTGGCCGGCGGCGGGCCGGGGCTGTTTGCCCGGCGCGGCAGGAGAAGGCGGCACTGAGGTGCGGCCCGGGCTGAGTCTGTAAAGCCCTCTTTCGCCTGCTGTCCGTGGGCGCTGCCCCACTGCGGCGGGCTGCAAAACCAAAAGAAAAGGCTCCGACCGGGATACGGGTCGGAGCTTTTTATAGATATGGAACTACTGTGCGTAATATTACGGGCTGTATTGCCGGAAAGCCTCACAGATGGCCATAGATGCCCTGGATGGATACCTCCCCGGTAAAGACCCGCTCCTCCCCGCTGTCGGTGCGGACGATGAGCCGGCCCTCGGAGTCGATGCCGACGGCGGTGCCTGTGCCGGCGTGCCCGCCCTGGTTGAAGGAGACCTGCCGGCCCAGGTTGACGCAGGCGGCGGTGTATTCCTCCCGGTAGGGGGCGAACCCCTCGGGGCCGAAGGTGTACAGCTCCCGGTCAAAGCCGAAGTCGGTCAGGCCCTCGGCCAGCCAGGAAGGGTCGGTCTCCAGGTCCACCCTGGCCCCCTGCAGCAGCAGGGAGGTGCCGTAGGGCAGCTCCGCCTGGTCAAAATAGCTCTGGGGCTGGGCCAGATTGATGCCGATGCCGCACAGATACCCCCGGCCCTGGTCGTTGGTGCCGTAGCTGACCGCCTCACAGAGGATGCCGACCACCTTTTTGCCTCCCAGCAGCAGGTCGTTGGGCCACTTGATGGCGCACTCCACCCCGTAGCGCAGGGCCAGCTGCTTGCGCACCGCCAGGCTGGCCAGCAGAGGCAGGGTCCCGGGCTGGACCATGGGCACCTTGATCACGGCGGTGTAATAGAGGGCCTGCCCCGCCGCGTTGACCCAGCGGCGGCCCAGACGGCCCCGCCCGTCGGTCTGGCAGGTGGTGTACACCGCCCCCACCGGCCCGAATTCCTCGATATGCTCTTTGGCGTAAAGATTGGTGCTGCCGCACTGGGGCAGGCAGCGCACTTCGTTGAGGCTCACCGCTTGGGCACCTCCCTGTGCTCGGCCCGCATCACCTTGCCGTCGGCCAGGGTCAGGATGCCGTAGGTGTCCGGCCCCACATAACACCGCCCGCAGGAACCGGGGTTGAACAGCAGGACGGTGCCGTGCTGCTCGGCCAGGGGGATGTGGGTATGCCCGAACAGGGCCACTTCCGCCCCGCGGGCGGCTGCGGTCTCAGCCAGTGTGTCCAAATCGTATTTGACACCGTACATATGCCCGTGGGTATAGAATACTACCACGCTGTCAAAGGCGGCCAGGCCGTCCAGCGGCTCCAGCGCGCCGTAATCGCAGTTCCCGGCGACCGAGTAGACCCGCAGCTTGGGGGAGACGATCAGGGCGCGTTCCAGGTCGTGCAGGCCGTCCCCCAGGTAGATGACGGCGTCGGCGTCGCTCTCTGCGGTGAGGATGCGCTGGACCGCCTCCGCGCTGCCGTGGCTGTCGCTCAGGATCAAAAGTTTCGTCATAGGGATGGCTCTCCTTTATTCTCCGCCGCCGTCCTGCTCTTGCAGGGTCAGCAGCAGCTTGTAGATCTCGCTTTTCCCGTAGGGTGTGCCCTGGGCCGCGGCTTTGGCGGCGGCGGTGGGGGGCAGCCCCTCCTGCCGCATCAGGGCCAGGGCATGGGCGGCGGCCTCGGCCAGGGTGGGGGCATCGGCAGGATCCGACTCAGGGGCGCCTGCCATTACCAGAACATATTCCCCCCGGGGGTCGGCCTGTGCATAGTGGGCGGCGGCCTCGGCCAGGGTGGTCTTCCAGATCTCCTCGTGCAGTTTGGTCAGCTCCCGGCAGAGGGTGACGCTGCGTTCCCCGCCAAAGGCGGCGGCCAGCTCGTCCAGGGTGGCCCGCAGCCGGTGGGGCGCTTCGTAAAAGAGGACGGTGCGCGTCTCCCCTTCCAGCGCGGCCAGCCGTTTGCGGCGCAGACGGCGTTCGGCGGGCAGGAACCCCTCAAAGACCCAGCGGGAAGTGTCCTGGCCCGACACGGCCAGAGCGGTGACGCAGGCCGAGGCCCCCGGCACCGGCGTGACGGGGATCCCCCGGGCCAGGGCGTCCCGGACGATGACCGCCCCGGGGTCCGAGATGCAGGGCATCCCCGCATCCGAGCACAGGGCGCAATTCTCCCCCGCCTCGATCCGGCGCAGGATGCCCTCGCCCCGGTTCAGAGCGTGCTCGTGGTAGCTGACCATCGGCTTTTTCAGCCCCAGATGGTTGAGCAGACGCATGGTGACCCGGGTGTCCTCGGCGGCGACAAAGTCTGCCGCCCCAAAAGCCGCTGCCGCCCGCGGGGTCATATCTTCCAGATTGCCGATGGGGGTGGCGACGATGTACAGCGTTCCGGCCATAGTACCTCCAGTGTCAGCCCTCGTGGGCTGGTCCATATTGTGCGGCCCCGGCGCTGACCAGGATGTCAGGCTCCAGCTTCAGGCCGGTGCGGCGGTTCTTCTGCCCTTCCACCAGGAACAGCCAGGGCGCGGCCCCGGGGCTGCTGCGCACAAAGGCCAGGCGCTTGGGTTCCAGCCGGTACTGGCGCAGCACGGCCAGCACCTCGGCCAGACGCTCGGGCCGGTGGCAGAGGGTCAGCTTGCCCCCGTCCCGCAGCAGCCGGAATGCGCAGGCGCACACGTCTGCCAGGGTGCAGCTGCCCTCGTGGCGGGCGGCCGCACGGGCGGGGTCGGGGCTGGCAGGGCCCGCCGCAAAATAGGGCGGGTTGCAGGCGGCCAGATGGTACTGGCCCGCCTCCCCGGGATCGGGCGTCCAGGTGCGCAGGTCGGCGCAGACCGGGCGGATGTGGCAGATGCCCTGGTCGGCGGCGGCCCGGGCCAGCAGGGCGCTGGCTTCGGGCTGGAGCTCCAGGGCCAGACAGGGGCCGCGGTGGCCTTTGTCGTGCCATTCCAGGGCCACTACGCCGCAGCCGGAGCACAGGTCCGCGGCGCGCTGTCCCGGGGCGGGCCGGGCAAAGCGGGCCAGCAGCAGCGCGTCGGTGCCAAAGCGGTGGGCCGGGGTGCAGTAGATGCTGGTCCTATTATACAAAATTTCGGTTGAATATTCCATAGCTAAACCTGGGCCCCTATAAAAAAAGATGCGCCCGGCGGGGGCGCTGGGCTGCGAAAGGAAAGCGGCCCGGTGGGCCGTGCGGACAACAGGCAAAAACGGCGGACCCTTTCGGGCCCGCCGCTTTGGTCTGCTTTGTGGCGAAATCGCTTACTCAGCGGTGATAGCGCCGGTGGGGCAAGCGCCCTCGCAAGCGCCGCAGTCGATGCAAGCGCCAGCGTCA
>ERZ1090864.581-NODE-583-length-19883-cov-7.978616_pt1 | contig 19883 bp, 21 predicted proteins | sample MGYA00478479_ERZ1090864 | MGnify/ENA primary metagenome ERZ1090864 (study PRJEB33644, sample SAMEA5815743) | chicken gut metagenome | biome: Chicken; feature: Gastrointestinal Tract; material: Caecum | place: Ireland | collected 2019-01-01 | study: A study of the...
AGATTAGCTGCAGTCTCGTGGGCTCGGAGATGTGTATAAGAGACAGGAATATAAAAAAGAGAAATTCTTCATTTTTTCAAAAGTCACACTGATCGCTGTGGTCATTGCGTTTTTCCTCTGCTATACGCTGAGGGATGCCGCGGTGGAGAGCGGAGTGGCTGAATTTTTCCTGCTGGGAGTCATTGCCTACATGTCGATCGTGATGAGCGGGTATCTCGGGAAATGGGAAAATGAGCTGAAAAACCCCTATCTGTATCTGATACCGGACACTCCGATGAAGAAGCTGTGGTACGCGACTCTGATGGAGCATGTCAAAGCCCTTGTGGACGGGTGCATCATCTGTATCCCCGTAGGGATCTTCTGGCATGTGGAGCCTGTGTATGTGGTGTTCTGCATCCTGATCTATGCTGTGCTCCAGGCGGACCGGCTGTATACAAAGGTGATCGCCCAGTGCCTGGTGGGAGAGATCTTCGGGAAGACCGGACAGGACGTGCTGAGGATGTGTGTCCAGTTCGCTCTCCTGGGAATGGGAGCTGGAGTAGCGGTCATCGTCGGGATCTTTATCAATACCGGGCTGATCTTCCCGATCCTTCTGGTGTACAGTGTGATGGTCACCGCTGCGATGGGATTCCTGGCATCACTCAGGTTTGAAACGATGGAACAGTTTGTCTGAAAAGGGCAGTATGGCGCAGGGACGGGATCAGCCCTGTTCCAGAGAATAGCCGGTATCGAAACAGGCCGGAAGAATATCGGAAAAATACTGGAAAGAATAGTAGGAAAATAAGTTGACACGGGCGGTAAGCCCGTGTTATCCTATGAGCAGTTGCTTTAATGCTTTAAAGCGTTGCGCTTTAAAGCGAGTTAGCAAACGGGGAAGACTGGCTGCACAGGCAATGGGGCAGTGGATGGAGAGGAAAGAAAAACAGAAAGATGAGGAAAAAGAAATGGGGATCAAACTTGTATTACTTGTAATATTCTTTGCCATAATGGTCGGGGTGGGCATCTATTCCAGACGCCATACCGCCAGTGTGGACGGGTTTGTGCTCGGGGGAAGGTCTGTAGGGCCCTGGCTCACTGCGTTCGCATACGGTACGTCCTATTTTTCGGCGGTTGTATTCGTCGGATATGCAGGGCAGTTCGGATGGAAATACGGGATCGCAAGCACATGGATCGGCATTGGGAACGCTGTGCTGGGAAGCCTGCTTGCCTGGGTCGTACTGGGGCGCAGGACCAAGGTCATGACACAGCACCTCGGATCCAGGACGATGCCGGATTTCTTCGGACAGAGATATGACAGCAAGGCGCTGAAGGTCACAGCATCTGTGATCGTGTTCGTATTCCTGATCCCGTATACAGCGTCCGTGTACAACGGGCTTTCCAGGCTGTTTGAGATGGCATTTAACATCCCGTATACATGGTGTGTGATCGTGATGGCGGCATTTACGGCGATTTATGTCATACTGGGCGGATATATGGCAACAGCGATCAATGATTTTATCCAGGGGATCATCATGCTGATCGGGATCGTGGCAGTAGTGGCCGCAGTGCTGAGCGGTCAGGGCGGATTTATGAACGCGATCTCTGAGATGTCTCAGATCCCAAGCGATGTGGCAGTGACACAGGGACAGCCGGGCGCGTTTACCTCTTTCTTCGGCCCGGATCCCATAAACCTTCTCGGAGTTGTGATCCTCACTTCCCTGGGAACATGGGGACTGCCTCAGATGATCGGAAAGTTCTATGCCATCAAGGATGAGAAATCCATTAACACAGGTACCGTGATCTCCACGCTTTTTGCTGTTGTCGTATCAGGGGGATGCTATTTTCTCGGCGGATTCGGACGGCTTTTCGACGGCCCGGAGATCTACGACAAGGCGACAGGGGCAGTTGTGTACGACAGCATTATCCCGCATATGCTCTCAGCCCTGCCGGACATCCTGATCGGGATCGTGGTCGTACTTGTCCTCTCGGCATCCATGTCCACGCTGTCATCGCTGGTGCTGACATCCAGTTCTACTCTGACACTGGATCTTCTGAAGGACAATGTGATGAAAAACATGACAGAAAAGAAGCAGATCATCACCATGCAGGCGCTGATCGTGTTCTTCATCGTGATATCCGTTGTCATCGCACTTGACCCGCCTACATTTATCGCGCAGCTCATGGGGATCTCCTGGGGAGCGCTGGCAGGAGCCTTCCTGGCGCCGTTCCTCTACGGGCTGTACTGGAAGGGCGTGACCCGGGCAGGCGTGTGGGCAGGGTTCATCGCAGGAGTGGGGCTGACTGTGTCCAATATGTTTATCGGATACATCGAATCCCCGATCAACGCGGGCGCAGCGGCAATGGTAGCAGGTCTCATCGTAGTGCCGGTGGTCAGCCTGATCACGCCGAAGCTGAAGAAAGAAAAAGTACAGGAAGTGTTCGAGTGCTATGAAGAAAAAGTGACCATCACGAAGAAACATTCCCTGCAGGAGTAAATCTGTAATTTGCGGGGGAGCCGGACGTTTTACTCTAACAGCGGCTCCCCCGCAAATACAGATTTACAGTACGAGGGATGGCGCGGCATATGTGCGTGCCGCCATTTCCTGGTCGAGCAGGTACAGGCTCTTCGGATCGGATCCGAACAGTTCCATCTTTTTGATCAGGTCGTTCGCGTTTGTCTCTTCCTCGCCCTGTTCTTTGACGAACCAGTCAAGGAACTGCATGGTGCGGAAGTCTTTTACTTCATAGGCTGTTCCGTAGATATTGTTGATGAGGCCAGTTACATAGCGCTCATGCTTCAGCCCGGCGTTCAGGACATCGATATGCTTTTCTGCTGAGAATTCCGGCTTCCCGATCGCTTCGAATGTGATCCTGGCATCATTGTTCTGCATGTACTGCACGAAAAGCATTGCGTGATCTCTTTCTTCCTGTGCCTGGATCAGATACCAGTTTGAAAATCCGTTAAGACCTTCCTCAGAAAAATAGTTTGAAAATGCAAGATACAGATAAGCAGAATAAAACTCCTTATTGACCTGTGTGTTTAAAAGTTCAGCAACTTTTTCATTTAACATATGTATGGACTCCTTTCGTGTATTTGCTTGATCCTTATACAGTATAAGCCTGCCGGGAGAGAAAAACAATGGTTATGTTTGGGAAAAAATACCTGAAAGGGTCTTGTGTTTTCGGGGAACAGCTATATAATAAAGATATGGATAATTCCTAGTATTTAACCAGGGATTATCTGAAATCTGATAAAGGAGGAGTAAACATATGGTAAATATACAGAAAGCAGCAGTCATAGGATGCGGGTTCGTGGGTTCTACGATCGCATATACGCTCATGCAGAAAGGAGTGTTTTCAGAGATGGTCCTGCTGGATGCTGACCATCCGAAGGCAGAGGGAGAGGCTATGGATATCAGCCATGGCCTGCCGTTTTCCCATGCAATGGATATTTATGCGGGAACCTATGAGGATATTGCAGATGCATCTGTGGTGATCATCACTGCGGGGGCGAACCAGAAACCAGGCGAGACGAGACTGGATCTGGTACACAAAAACGCGAAGATCATGCAGTCCGTCATCTCAGAGATCAAGAGGGTGAAGTGTGAAGGAATCCTTCTTATTGTTTCTAACCCTGTGGATATCCTGACACAGGTGGCACTGAAAGAATCAGGTTTCCCAAAGGAGAGGGTCATCGGTTCCGGGACAGTGCTGGATACTGCAAGGCTGAAATATCTGATCAGTGAGAAACTGAATGTAGACAGCAGAAATGTGCATGCGTTTATCGCGGGTGAGCACGGGGACAGCGAACTCGCCGTATGGAGCTGTGCGAATATCTACGGGATCGGCCTGGAAGAATTTGCGCGCATGAAAGGATACAAAGACTTTTCGAAAGAGAAAGAGGAAATCTACCATGCAGTGCGGGACAGTGCCTATGAGATCATTGAGCGTAAGGGTGCGACTTACTATGGCATAGGGATGGCTGCCGCAAAGATCGCGGAGGCGATCGTAAGAGACAGCCATACAGTGGCGCCGGTTTCGGTTTCACTCAATGGAGAGTACGGACTGTCCGGCTTATGCCTGAGCATACCGGCAGTAATAGGAAAAGGCGGGGCAGAGCAGGTACTGGAGATTAATTTTGATGATGAAGAGACAAAGAAATTAAGAGGATCAGCGGAAGAGCTGAAGAGTGTATTGAAAGAAATCGGACTCGAATGAGCGGAGACGGATATGATAAAAACCGGCAGGGGAAGGACTGCCGGTTTTGTTTTGGGGTCAGCTTTGTTTTGGGATCAGAAAATATATTTTTATGACTGATCGTTATTTGATATGCCTTTTGATCGCTTCAAAGCTTTCGGAGCTGATCACATGTTCGATCCTGCATGCATCCTCTGCTGCGACTTCCGGGTTAACTCCCAGTCTCTCCAACCATGAGGAGAGAAGTGTGTGCCGCTCATAGATCCGGTCCGCGATCTCCTGCCCTGATGGAGTGAGAGTGATATACCCTTCCGGGGAGACGGTGATGTTTCCGTTTTCCCGGAGTTTTTTCATTGCCACACTGACACTGGATTTTTTGAAATTCAGTTCTGCGGCAATATCGACAGAACGTACGACCGGACGCTTCTTGCTTAAGATCAGGATTGTTTCCAGATAATTTTCAGCTGATTCATTCGTATGCATGTTGTCCACCTCGCTCGTAAGATTCGTACGCATTACTCTCTTAAAAGAGGGTAACATCTTTAACAAGTATAACACAACCGGATTTTGTGGGCAAATGAATATTTCTGAAAATAATATTTCCCAAGTTATTGACAAAAAACAAAAGTTAGTTTAAACTATCAATGGTTAGAAGTGTGACTGAGAGATGGGCGTGTTTGCCCTGTCTCCAGCAGTATGGCGAAAGGACTGGTTGATATGAATCTACTGGATGCCAGGGAAGGCGAAGAGTATATTGTAAAAAACATCGTGACAGATGATGAAGAACTGGAAGCGTTTTTATTTTCGCTGGGATGTTACAGCGGCGAGCCGATCACGGTTGTTTCACGTGTGAGGGGAGGCTGTGTTGTCTCTATTAAAGACGGCAGATACAATATTGATACTGATCTAGCGAAAGCTATTTCAATATAAAATAAAAATAGTAATCTGACTGCTATTTTTTTTGCACAAAGGTTAGTATATTCTAATCGGAATGAAGGAGGATTTGTAAGATGAGAATCGCTTTTGCAGGAAATCCGAACAGCGGCAAAACAACCATGTATAATGCACTGACAGGCAGAAACGAGCGTGTCGGAAACTGGGCTGGTGTTACGGTAGAGCGGAAGGAGAGCCTGATCAGAAAGGCTTATTACGACGGTGGGGAGGAACTGACCGCGGTAGATCTCCCGGGAGCTTACTCCATGTCTCCGTTTACATCGGAGGAGAGCATTACCAGCAGTTATGTGAAGCATGAAAATCCGGATGCGATCGTCAATATCGTAGATGCGGCGAATTTAAGCCGGAGCCTGTTTTTTACCACACAGCTCCTTGAACTTGGGATCCCGGTAGTGGTCGCCCTGAATAAGAGTGACCTTACGGATAAGAAGCAGACAAAGATCGATGTCAGGCTCCTGGCTGAAAAGCTGGGATGCCCGGTCATAAGGACGGTGTCTACTTCCTCAGGACATGAGGGACTCAAAGAGGTGGTCGCCCAGGCGGCAGCTCTAAAAGGGAAAACCCAGAAAGCACCCTATGTGCAGGAAGATATTGACCTGAAAGACAAAAAAGCGGTAGAAGCTGCGGACAGGAAACGTTTTGAGTTTGTCAATGGGATCGTGAAGCAGGTCGAAAAGAGAAAGGTGTTTACAAAGGATAAGAATTTCCAGGACAAGATCGACAGTATCATTACCCATAAGATCATCGGTATCCCGATCTTTGCGGCGGTTATCTTCCTTGTTTTTTACATATCGCAGACAACGCTGGGAACCTGGATTGCAGACTGGCTGGTAGGCTGGATTGAAACCTTCCAGGGCTGGGTCGGAGGTCTGATGGAAAACGCCAACCCACTGCTGTATGCTCTTCTCGTTGACGGCATTATCGGCGGTGTCGGCGCGGTAGTCGGCTTCCTTCCGCTCGTAATGGTAATGTATTTCCTCATTGCCCTTCTGGAGGACTGCGGTTATATGGCTCGCGCGACAGTTGTACTGGATCCGATCTTTAAGAGAGTCGGGCTGTCAGGAAAATCCGTGATCCCGATGGTCATCGGAACAGGATGCGCGATCCCGGGCGTTATGGCTTCCCGTACGATCCGCAATGAAAGAGAAAGAAGAACAACCGCGATGCTTACGCCATTTATGCCGTGCGGAGCAAAAATTCCGGTCATTGCATTATTTGCAGGAGCATTTTTTGCCGATGCGTGGTGGGTTTCTGCTACAATGTATCTGGTAGGTATTGTACTTGTCCTTTTAGGGGCGCTGCTTGTGAAGAGGATCACAGGTCAGAAATACCGCAAATCCTTCTTTATCATCGAGCTCCCGGAATATAAGCTCCCGAGCCTGAAGAGAGCGTGTGTGTCCATGCTTGAGAGAGGAAAAGCGTATATCATCAAAGCAGGAACGATCATCCTTGTGTGCAACACAGTCGTACAGATCATGCAGACGTTTAACTGGCATTTCCAGCTCGTGGAAGAAGGAGCGGAGAGCACTTCGATCCTTGCAAGCATCGCGCATCCGTTTGCGATCCTGTTCATTCCACTCGGATTCGGTGTATGGCAGTTTGCGGCGGCAGCGATCACAGGTTTTATCGCAAAGGAAAACGTGGTAGGTACTCTGGCGGTTGTCTACGGAGTTACAAACCTGATCGATACAGATGAGCTGGCGCTTGTTGGAAGCGGAAGTGAAGTGGCTACAGTTATGGCGCTCACAAAGGCAGCGGCCCTCGCATACCTGATGTTTAATCTGTATACACCGCCGTGCTTTGCGGCACTCGGAGCGATGAACTCGGAGATGAAGAGCGGAAAATGGCTGTTCGGCGGTATCTGCCTGCAGCTTGCAACCGGATATACAGTAGCATTCTTTGTATACCAGATCGGAACTCTGATCACCACAGGCGCTCTTGGTACAGCGTTTGTACCGGGACTGATCGCAGTCCTTGTATTTGCGGCGATCATCGTGTGGAGGATACGCAAGTCTGATAAAGAATTCGCGGCAGAATACAGCCTGCATGCAGCATAAGAAGAAATCATAAACAAGCCGGCGGCGGACAAAAGGATCATTTTGTCTGCCGCCTGTTGCCGGATATAGAAAGGACGTGGTTTGTTATGGCAGACATTATTGTGATCATGATCCTGGCGCTCCTGATCGGAAGCGCGGCGGCATACATGATCAGGGCGAAGAAGAATGGCGTGAAGTGCATCGGGTGTCCCGCCGGGGGCAGCTGCCCTGGCAGCGGGAAGATCCCGAAAAAGAAGCTGGCCGGCCGTGTGGTCAGCCGGAGGACAATGAAGATATCGGGAATGAACTGTGCCCACTGTGTGATGGATGTGACGAAGATCCTGAACCAGATCGACGGTGTGAGCGCAGTAGTCAGTCTCTCAAAGGGCAGCGCCCGCATTTCCTGTGACAGAGAGATCGGGGATGAGATCCTTCGGAATGCAGTGGAAAAGGCAGGATACCATGTGGCAAGTATTACATAGTGTGCGCGGGCCTGCTCCTTTCCACTGTGATACAGGATCAGGAATTCTTCCATTTATAGATCCTGACTGAGGCAAAGCGGCTGAGCACCAGCATCACTGCTCCGGCAAGCAGCAGGCAGAGTATCAGTACAGGGCTGAGACTGAAGACCGCCTCAATACCTACCAGAACAGTGGATGCTCCGTATACAGCAGCGATCAGGATTGTTACGCCGATGAAAAAGACGGTTCCCCACCGTCTGCCGAGAAGGAAATAACCTACATATATGAGAGAGAGGAAGATCAGGGAGATGCTGATCCCGACGCCCCATATGCGCAGCGCTTCCGACAGAGAGACCGTATGGTGGACATATACCTGGATCATGGCGCACATCAGGGCGAACAGGTTGCAGACTGCAGCAGAACAGAGCCCGAGGATATACTTTGCAGTCACGATCTGCGCCATTGACACGGGAAATGTGGCCAGAAGCCTGGTGAAATTTGCTCTTTCTTCCTGCTCTGTCGGATATTCCAGGGCACAGCCGCCGATCAGAGGCAGGATGATCATCGAAAACAGGATATAATAATATTCGGAACGGACCAGGAATCCGACCGGTATGGTGAGCAGGCCGGCGAATATGTAGGCGGCCGCATTTTTCGGAATACAGAAATTGTCATATAAATCTTTCAGAATGATCCCTTTCATCGTATCTTTTCTCCTTTGATATAAAACAGCATGATATCTTCGATCGAGGCATTTTCAATGTGGATGTCAGAGAAAACGCGCTTAAGCTTCTGCTTGTTGGTAACCAGCACGCGGTAGCTGTACGCCTCCTTCTTATAAGCCGCGATGTCATCCGGGCTTAAGGCGTCAAAGAGCTGTCTGCCGCAGTTGATGATGCCGTAGTTATTCTGCAGGTCGTCATATGTCCTGACGAACAACAGCTTCCCTTCGTGAATGTAGGCAATATAATCCGCGATCTTATCCAGGTCACTTGTGATGTGGGAGGACATGAGGACCGCCCGGTCTTCCTCCTCAGTGAATTCCCTGAGGATATCAAGGATCTCATTGCGCACGACCGGATCCAGCCCGCTTGTCGCCTCGTCGAGGATGAGCAGCTTCGGATCGTGGCTTAATGCGGCTGCGAACTCTAATTTTACCCGCATGCCGGTAGAAAACTTTTTCAGCCGTTTCTTCGGAGGGAGCCCGAAGCGCTCCAGATAATCAAGATATTTCTGCTGATCCCAGTTTTTGTAGATCATGGAGAGCATTTTCCCGGCAAAGATGGGCGTAAAGTCCAGGTCATAGTGGGAATCGCTGAAAATGACGGCGATATCTTCTTTTATGAGTGTTTCCTGCGTCCTCAGGTCGCGCCCCAGGATGGTCACCTGATCGTACTGTGAGTCTGTGATATTGAGAAGGGCGTTGATGAAGGTGGATTTCCCTGCCCCGTTTTCCCCGATCAGTCCCATCACTGTCCCGCAGGGCAGGTCAAGAGAGATATTGTCCAGTTTGAAATCTTTGTATGTTTTTGACAGGTTTTTTACCTGTATCGCGTAATCCATAGGTCACTCCTCCGTGTAAATGACTTCCAGTGTATTTTTCAGATCATCAAGGGAAAGGCCGTTTTCCCTTCCCAGCGCCGCGGCGTCGGAGAGCAGCTTCTCCACCCTGCGCAGATTCTCTTCCCGGATAAAATCCTGGTTCTGCGCGGAGACAAAGGTCCCTTTGGCAGGGACTGTGACGATAAAGCCGTCCCGCGCCAGGTCGTCATACGCCCTCTGGGTCGTGATGACGCTCACATGCAGGTCTTTGGCGAGCCTGCGCATAGAAGGCATAGGCTCGCCCGGTTTCAGCTCCCCTTTCATGATCATCTCTTTGATCTGCGAAGTGATCTGCTCGTAGATAGGGCGGTCACTCGCATTGCTTAAAATAATTTCCATATATCCGCATCACCTCACAACATGTATTTTATTTACCGCTCGAACCCGTTCTTCCGGTAGAGCGCCAGGAAGACGGCGACAGATACGAGGAACTCCGCGGCAAGGACAAGGATGCCTTTTAGATCTGCCGCCGGCAGGGCATTGCCGATATTTGCGATGGCGTTAAAGATGATCCCGGTAAACAGAAGTCCTGAAATCTTTTCCAATGTCCCGCTGAACCCGGAGAACATGGGAATCATCATTAAGATGAGGAGAGCGGGAGTTGTGATCGTACCCGCGGACATCTGTGTTTTTGCAAAGATACCGAAGATCATGCCGATGACCGCGCTGATGGCGGAGCATGACACTGTGATCGCGAGATAAGGGATCCACTGGGACAGCCCCATGTCAAATCCGGCGATAAATGCGCAGAGCACGTTCACAACTGTGGACATCAGGACGACAGGGATCAGGCTCCCCAGGAAAAACTCCAGCCCGTTTACAGAGGACGTCATGAGCGTGCGGAGCGTATTTTTTTCTTTTTCTTCCGCAAGGGCAGCTGCCGTACAGTAGACGCCTACCATCATGAGGTTCATGAGCACGCCCAGGGCAAGGGCATAGGCGCTCATATCAAAGGCGCCTTTTGTGACTGCCCCGTAGATCGTTTTCATAAGGAAAGTAAACCCAAGAGAAAAGATGGGCATAATGATAAAGTTCTTGCTGAACAGCGCTTTTCCTTTTACTTCCATGATCGCGGCAAGTTTCCGCAGATGTACTGGTTTCATTTTCATTGTAATTCCCTCCCTGTCACTTCTAAGAATACTGTCTCCAGCGTGGGTTCGCAGGAGTGGAGCGTCTCGATCCGGCCGCTGGCCATCCAGGACGCGATCTTTTCCGCTGCCTGAGAATTCTGCTCTAAGAGATGCCTGGTCCCGTCCGTGAGCTGGACACGGTACTTTTTGTTCCGGTTATATTTCAGGCAGATCTCTTCCGGTGAGCCGTACTCCACGATAACACCCTCGTTTAAAAGAGCTACATGGTCGCACAGTTTCGTCGCTTCCTCCATGTTGTGGGTGGTGAGGAAGATGGACATGCCCTCGTCCCTCAACTCCATCAAAAGCTTATGCACCTCAAGCGCTGTGGACGGGTCCAGGCCGCTTGTCGGTTCATCGAGGAAGAGCACCTTCGGCCTGTGGAGGATCGCCCTGGCGAGGATCAGCCTCTGTGTCTGTCCTTTGGACAGCTTTGACGCAGGCTTTTTGCGGTGCTCATAGAGGCCGATCCGTTTCAGGAGAGGATCTATCTCCCTGAGGGGAACATTCAGGAGACGTGCGAAATATTTCAGGTTGTCATATACGCTCATCCTCTCATAGACGCCGCTGACGTCCGTGACGATGCCGATCTGCTCATAGATCCTTTCATCGATATGGTCACAGGGGATGCCGAGCACTTCCGCCTCCCCGGAAGTGGGGCGGAGCTGTCCGGTCAGGATCTTGATGGTCGTGGTCTTGCCTGCTCCGCTGGGACCGAGGAAACCGAGGATCTCGCCTTTCCCGAGTACTGCGTTTACATCTTTTAGCACAAAGTCTTTGCTGAACTTTTTGGAAAGATGCCGTATGGATATATAATGCTGATTCATCTGATTCACTCCTTTGTGATTACTGTACTTATCTGACAAGTACAGATTAACATAAACTGTAGTAACTGTCAATATCAAATATATACAGTTGTGAAAAATCAAGAGAGGAAGATGTTTTTGGACAGAGCCACAGAGAAAGCAGGCGCGGCGGAGTATAGAAAAGCATCAGGCAGCACATCCTAGAGACAGGTGTGGCGGAAATGCAGGGAGGCGCGGCATATGAGAAAACTTTATCAGAGACTGGCGCTTGTCCTCGGGATGTCAGCGGTCATGACTGTGCTGATCTTTACGGTCAGCCTGTATGGCCGCAGCCGAGCGGAGAACATCCATTACTTACGCCAGCTCCTGGATGGGGTAGAGGAGAATCTTTCCCATAACTCCGAAGATTACAGGGAGAGGCTGGAGCTTCTGGAAGAAGACTATTTAAAGAGAGCCAGGGCGGCAGAGTATATCCTGTCATCCGGCCCCGGACTGGTCTCCGAAGAGGAGCTTCAGATCATAAAAGAGCTCATGGAAGTCCGCGCGGTCACTGTCATCGGAAATTCCGGCGAGATCCTGATGAGCACCGAAGACCGGACGGGGGATGAGAGCGAGGAATCTGTCTTCCATGTGACGGTAAAGGCTCAGTCTGACCGCTTCGCAGCGGTCCGGGTGGACGCGGATCCCGGCAGGCTGGGGCTGATGGACCGGGAAGACCTGATGCGCTCCACACTCCGGCAGGCGACGACAGAGCACCGGACAGGGATCATGGCAGTGGACCCAGAGACCGGGGAGATCATCGGGTTTACGAGGAATAATGCCCAGGATTTTGAACTGGCAGGCATTGATACGGCTTCTGAGTTTTTGGGCCTGCTGGAGTCCATGGCGGACAGAAGGGCTGCTGTCCTGCGGGTGAATGAAGTGTATCAGAGGGTCCTCGTGAGGGAGACGGAGGGGTATTATCTGGTCGCTTTTTCCGCGTTGGATACAGTGTTCGCGGATATGACGTGGTCTTTCTGGGAGGGGCTCATCGGCATCGGGGCTGTCAGTACCGCGGCGATCCTGCTCGTGCGCTATTATCTGAAAAAATACCTGTTCCGGCATTTTGAGACTGTGAAGGAAGACATCAGCAGGGTCCTGGCGGGAGCGGCGGGATCAGGGGCCGCGGATGCCGGGATACCTGAGGTGCAGGCATTTGTGGCCGCCATATCAGAACTGGAGAAGGGATATCTGGATCAGGCAGAAGGGATGCACCGGATGGAGGATGAGCTGTCCCGGGCAAGGACAGAGGCAGAGCGGGATAAGCTTACCGGGCTCTATAACAGGAGAGGGATGGAGAAGCGGGTGGAAATATTCCTGAAGCAGGAGACCCCTGCGGGGACCTTTGTACTCTTTGACCTTGACAATTTTAAAAGGGTTAATGATTCAGAGGGGCATCCTGAGGGCGACCGGGTGCTGGAGAGGTTCGCGGCATGTCTGAGAGAGTGTTTCCGAAAGGATGACAGTCTGGGACGGCTTGGCGGTGATGAGTTTGCAGCGCTGATCTCAGGACCGGTTCCTGATGAGAGGCTGGAGGAAATTTTTTGTACGGTCATGTCCGGTGTCAGGGAGGGGCTCGAAACATATTATAAGAAATACGGAGTTTCGGTCAGCATCGGGGCTGTCCCCATAGACGGTAAGGTGCGGACATATAAAGGGCTGTACAAGTGTGCGGACACCGCCCTCTATATCGCGAAATATCTTGGAAAGGACCGCTGTTATATCAATAAAGAAAAAATATCCTGCATGAAGAAGGAATGCATCAGATGCCGGGAGGACTGTCCGAGGAGCAGGCTGCTGGATCTTAAGAGCAGGGAAGAGTGACGGGAAATGAAAGAGTGTGAGACCATGAAGAACTGGATCATTATCCCGGCGCTGGAGCCGGGGGACGGATTGTGCGCATATATCAGGGAGTTACAGCAGAGAATCTGCGCTTCTGTCCTGGTGGTGGACGATGGGTCCGGAGACGCCAGCAGACATATATTTGGCAGGATTGAGGAGATGAAAGGCTGCACTGTCCTGCGGCATGAGAATAACCGCGGAAAGGGAAGGGCGCTGAAGACTGCGTTCGCTTACGTGGAGGAGCAGGCAGGGAAGAGAAGCCGTATCATCTGCGTGGACTGCGATGGGCAGCACTCTCCGGAGGATGTGGAGCATATCCTCGGACTGGCAGCAGTGGAACCGGGGACGCTTATTCTCGGGGTGAGAGATTTTTCAGAAAAAGGAGTGCCGTTCCGGTCTCTTTTCGGGAACCGGGCCGTCTCGTTCCTTTTCTGGCTTGTGTGCGGGGAGTGGCTCAGGGATACTCAGACAGGACTCCGCGCGTTTGACGGGAGTCTTCTGGATCTGATGCGGGAGATACCGGGAGAGCGGTTTGAGTATGAGACACAGATGCTGGTCTCCTGCGCGAAAAACGGAGTGCCTATCGTGGACAGGCCGATACGGACAATCTATGAAGACGGAAACACGGGCTCCCATTTCCGCCCGTTCAGGGACAGTGCCAGTGTCCTCAAAGCGCTTTTCTCTTTGCGCTGAGCCGCTTTGTCACGGTGACGCCGCTGTGGAAGATTTTCTGCGATACAGCCCTGTTCTTCGCGTCATACAGGATCCAGAAGAACTGGGTGTTCGCCGGAGATAAAAGTGACCGATGTATGGACAGGGAGAGGGAGGAGAAAGATGGAGCCTGATAAGAAGAGAAACCGTATTTTTGTGCTGGCGATCTGTTTTTCTTCGATCTATCTGATCTGGAGAGTGTTTGGGACAATTCCATGGACAGATGGAGTATTTCAGGCCGCGGCCGGAATCCTTCTGGTTCTGGCAGAGATCATTACCACACTGGGCATGTTTGAACTTATGATAAGCCGCATGAAGGCGAAAAAGGTCATCCGCGACCTGCCGGATGTGCCGGGAGAACAGTTCCCGGATGTGGACGTGTTCATCGCCACTCACAACGAACCTGCGGAGCTTTTGTACAAGACGGTGAATGCATGTACATTCCTGGAATATCCGGATAAGGGAAAGGTGCATATCTATCTCTGCGACGACGGCTGCAGGCGGGAGGCGGAAGAGCTGGCACAGCGGCTGGGAGTGGGCTATCTTGGGCTTTCGGATAACCGGCATGCAAAGTCAGGCAATTATAACAATGCGCTTGCCCATACATCCTCCCCTCTGATCGCTACGTTTGACGCGGATATGATACCGAGGAGGGAGTTCCTGATGAAGACCGTACCGTATTTTCTCGATCCCGAAGTAAAGATGGGGCTGGTGCAGACGCCTCAGAGCTTTTACAACCAGGATCTGTTCCAGTTTAACCTTTTCTCGGAAAAAGATATCCCCAATGAGCAGGATTTCTTTTCGAGGGAAGTCAATGTCATGCGGAATGCGTCGAATTCCGCGGCGTATACCGGCAGCAATACGGTGATCCTGCGCAGCGCCCTTGAGGAGATCGGAGGTTTCCCGTACGGGACGGTCACAGAGGACTTTGAGACAAGCCTCCGGCTCCAGAAGTCGGGGTATATCACCTATGCATCCACAGAGGTCCTGGCGGCAGGGCTCTCCACCACGACGGTGGAAAGCATGATCCGGCAGCGGGTCCGCTGGGCGCGCGGAGTGATCCAGAGCATCCAGAATACGAACGCTATATTCACAAGGGAACTTCCCGCGGCAGGCCGTCTTGCCTATCTGAACGCTTACCTGTACTGGTGGTCATTCCTCTGCCGGATGATCTTTATCCTGTCGCCTGTCCTGTTCGCCCTGTTTGGCTTCCGGCTGGTGGAATGCGGGTTCTGGGAGCTGCTGGCCTTCTGGCTTCCCTCTCACCTGCTGTATGGTATCTCCGTGCGGTATCTGAGCACCAATGTGAGGAATATGAGGTGGAGCCAGATCATTGATACGATCCTTGCACCCTACCTGATCCTTCCGGTGTTTCTGGAATCCATCGGGATCCATCAGCACAGATTCAGGGTGACGGACAAAAAGAAGAGAAAGGGCAGGACGGCTTCCCTGCGTTTCCTGATCCCTCACGGGATCCTTCTGGCGCTCACACTGGCGTCGCTGATCAGGTTCTCGTACGGAAAATACGGCATGGCGCTCGTATACAGCAGCGTCATCCTGTTCTGGCTGTGCTATAACCTGACCGGGCTTGTCTACGCGGTGTTTTTTATGCTGGGAAGAGAGGCAAAGAGGAAAAGTGAACGGATCCGGGCAGAGGTGCCGGTCCGGATCCGGGCAGGGAAGACGGAAACGGCGGGAATGAAGGGAATGACAGTGGATGTGTCAGAGGAGGGGATCGCCTTCCGTTTATCAGGCGGAGAAAATGTGGAGGCAGAAGAGGAGGAACATTCTCCTGTGTTTAAAGGCGGAGAAAAATTCCGCATCCGCGTTCTGACGGAACATTACAGGGCAGAGCTCGACGCGGAGCTTGCCTACTCGAAGCAGGATGAAAAAGGCAGGATCTATGCGGCTTCGGTCATGCCGCTCACTGAAGCGGATAAGAGGAACTGGCTCCAGATCATCCATGACAGAGAGCATTCCCTGCCCCGGGAGCTCGATCCGTGGAGGACCGTCTACGATGATGTGCGCCAGAATATCTTCCTGAGGCGGAAAGGAGAAGGAGTTTGGAAGAGATAAGATCAGTCGTGAAAGCAGCAGTGTTTGTCCTGTCTGTCTGGGGCTGTGGATTTGCCGTACACAGAGTCCTGAAGATCCATACTTATTTTACGCCTGTTTTTACAATGGCAGGGATCAGCCTCATACTCTATGCAGGAGGGCTTTTCGGGGCACTCAGGCCCGCGGCTTACCTGGTCCTGGCAGGCGGACTGGCAGGCTCGGCTTATTTTTTCTGCCTTCTGCTCCGGAGAAAGACAGGGATACACATGCCGGGATTTTTCGGCGTCTGCTTCGGCGCTGTGGCTCTCGTCTTTGCAGGCCTGATCCTGCATCTGAAGCTTCTTCACTATGATAACTTCTCCCACTGGGCGGTCATGGTGAAATATCTCCTGTCAGCACACCGCTTTCCGGGACTGGATACAGAGATGGTCACATTCCTGGATTACCCACCGGGCAGCAGTGTGTTCATCTATTATGTCTGCCTGTTTCTCGGCAGGTCCCAGGGAGTGATGCTGCTTGCGCACAATGCCCTGATCTTTGCGTGTTTCCTGGCAGTGTTCGGCGTCGTGGAGGAGAGGAGGAGATTTCTTTTATATTCGTTTCTCGCAATGGGGTGCTCCATGCTGTCTTACCTGAACCTGACGATCCGGATCAACAATCTGCTTGTTGATTTTCTCCTCCCTCTCCTTGCCATGGCATCCATTGCCTGTTCGTACCGGTACCGACGGCAGAGATGGCAGGCGTCCCTTCTGTCCGGGGTGATACTGGGATACCTGGGGATCGTAAAGAATACAGGACTGATCTTCGTGGCGTTTGCCTTTGTCCCATATCTGAGGAATGTCTTCTCCCGTTTCACACGGAGACCACTGGGAGAACGTGAAGGAGAGAGCGGCCGGCCCGGGACGAGGGGGACAAGATGGGCGGCAGCGCTCCTGACGGCGGCTGCCGCTGTCCTGCCTTATCTCCTGTGGCAGTACCATTTAGAGACCGCGCTCGCAGGATATGAGGGGAAATTCAGTCTGAGCGCGGCAGGCGGAAATCCCGGATCTGTCACCGCGGACGCTGGTATGTACGGTGTGATCGCAGGGCGTTTTGTGAGGGAGGCGCTGGATCTCTCGGGGCGCGCGGCCCAGGTCTTCCTGCTTTGTAATCTCGCTGCGGCAGGGGCAGTGGTTTTCGCGCGACTGCACCTGAAACGGAGATGGGGGCTTTTGCGGACGCTGCTCCTGGGGGATGCGATGACTGTGGGATACTATGCGGGGATCCTTGGACTGTACCTGTTTTCCATGCCGGAAGAAGAGGCGCTGCGCCTTGCCGGTTTTGAGAGATATGCGTGCAGCATTATGGTGTTGTTTGCGGGGCTTCTGTTTATGAGAGCGGTCGTCGATATGGAGCATTCCTTTGCCGTGGATATCGATGAGGCGGGGGCTTACCGGGCATATTCTTCTCCGGCTGCGAAGCGGCGTTATCAGTATGGAGTGCTGGTTACCTTTGTCGTGGCGCTGAATTTCATATTTTCCGAATATAACGGGCTGGCAGCAGTGCAGAGGGAATACGGAAATTCCCTGCCGGGAAAAGCAGAAAAGATCATGGGGGACAGGTGGTATCCGGGCGGAACGGAAGATCAGAGGAGATACCTTGTGGCGGTGACTGACAAAGGCGGCCAGGTGACATACGGGGAGGCGGAGTATGTGAGCAGGTATTTTCTGTATGCCCCGGATGTGGACGTTACAGATCACCTGGATGAAGAGACGGTAAGAACTGCCGCCGGGGAGTATGACTTCATTGTAATCCTCGAGCCGGAGGCAGTAAATGACAGGGTGACAGAGCTGTATGGCGGTATGTTCCGGGCGCCGGGGATTTATCCAGCCGCTGTACCAGATATCGTGCAATAAGATATCCTGAAATAAAAAGAAAATACCCGCGGGAGCGCTCCGGGTGTTGGGCGGTCTAACGCGGGTATTTTTTGCATTTGATTTTTTAAAATCGATTTTACAGATGATCATTCAGCCGAAGGAGCAAACTCCTGGGATACGATCACTGCCCCTGTACTGTCTAAGTAGCGCACTACTACGACAGGATTGTCGATCTCCACTGCAAGCGGGATCGTGGAAGCGATGGACTCAAAGGTGGATGCCTGTGAGTCGAGACTTGACTGGAGGGCAGCAGCATCAAGGCTTGCCGCTACGTTCGGGTCGGTGATAGTAAAATTGTATACCAGCTTGTTATCCTCAGCGGTAATATCAGCAGTCAGGCCTGTGCCTTCCAGAGAAGCGATCTGGCTGTCTAACTGCTCCTGCATCAGATCAGAATTGATAAAATCCTCGAGGGTTGCATATTTGCCGGAAGCAGGGAGGTCAGAAGCATCCTCTTCATTTTCGGCCGCAGGTTCTTCCGGCTCTTCCGCTTCATCTTTCGCTGTATCCTCTTCCTCGACAGCATCGGGCTCAGGCTTATCAGACTTCCCGCAGGCAGTGAAGGCAAGTGCAAACGTTGCGACACACATAACAAGTAACATTTTTCGAATCAGATTTTTCATAATCATTGTCCCTCCTCATTCATATTGTCTGTCAGTATCTTACCACATTTGCCGGATTCAGTCGAGTAAAATAAAGTAAAATGTCATTTTGCAGATCAGGGACGGGGCGCTTTGGCCTTGCATATGAGCTGTGTCATCGTACCCATGGGGCAGTAAACGCACCATGACCGTGGCTTAAACAGCACCATTGTCACAAGGCCGAGCACAGTGGAAGTAAGCATGACACTGTAAAACCCGAAGGCAAACTGGGCGACGCCGGGGGAGAAGAGGGTCCCATGGTATGCCCAGTGCCACGGCAGCCTGAAAGTCCACAGCAGAGTGACCGCCTCCTTCAGTTCTCCGGCGCCGGAAAATACAAGCCACGTGTTCCAGAGCATGACAAAGAACATCGCGAAGAAAAATACGAGGAAGCCGTAACGGAAATACTTTGACCGCATCCACGCCGGGACATCCTTCCTGCGCGAAAGCCCGAACCTGCCGCCGATCAGGGAGAAGAGCTGCCCGCGGCCGCAGTATTTGTTGCAGTAAGCCTTGTTCCCTTTTACGACAGATATGATCAGCGGGATGAAAAAGCACAGCAGTCCCAGCCAGGCGAACAGGATGTTGAAAAATCCGAGGATCAGGTAGGTAAGGGAAAGGATCCACAGATAGTCATACCATTTCTTTTTTGTCTTCATATGCTGACCACCTCCAGACTGATGACGCTGGCAGGGCATTCTTTTACGCATTTCCCGCAGCCTACGCACAATTCTCTGTCCACTTCGGCAAATATCCCCCTGGGGACCGCAACAGCGCCCCGCGGGCAGATTTTGATGCAGCACCCGCAGGCAACGCATTGCTCAGTGTTGATCTTAGCTTTTCTTTGTTGTTTCGGCATAGATAATCCTCCTGTATGTTGTGAGGAAAGTATACAGGAAAAGATATGCCGCGGTCTGTAACTTAATCACAAAGCCGGCATGGAGATAATATAAATTTTGAGAATAAATATCAAAATACACTTGCTGTTTTCCGCTGTATAGTGTATGATATCTAAAGAGTTAGATATAACTAACGAGTGAGATCCAGTCAAAAACAGGCACAGTTATCTTCATTATCATCAGGAGGTTCTATATGAGTGTTGTGATCATAGGCGGCCATGACAGAATGGTATGTCAGTATAAGCAGATCTGCAGACGGTTCAACTGCAAGGCAAAAGTATTCACCCAGATGTCCGCAAGCCTGGGCAAGCAGATCGGAAGCCCGGACCTGATCGTACTTTTTACGAACACCGTATCCCACAAAATGGTCCGCTGCGCGGTGGAAGAGGCAGGCAGGTGCAACGCAGATGTGGTAAGGTGCCACACGAGCAGTAAAAATGCACTGGAAGAAATTCTGGTGAATAAGTGTGGGTAATCTGTATTTGCGCGGGGAGCCAGTTTGTTGGATAAACGGCCGAAAACAGTGAAGCACAGATATCGAAGACGTATTCAGCGCGGGCATATGGCTGGCATCGGCTCCGCTCCATGAGGCAGGAAAAACTACGAAATCAGGGG
>ERZ1090864.586-NODE-588-length-19703-cov-26.133856_pt1 | contig 19703 bp, 22 predicted proteins | sample MGYA00478479_ERZ1090864 | MGnify/ENA primary metagenome ERZ1090864 (study PRJEB33644, sample SAMEA5815743) | chicken gut metagenome | biome: Chicken; feature: Gastrointestinal Tract; material: Caecum | place: Ireland | collected 2019-01-01 | study: A study of the...
GCTAAGTACTTTAGTATATTAAAGTGATAAAGGAATAATACGAAAAAGGACACCGAACATTAGTTCGATGCCCTTACATATGGAGGATAAAGAAAGGAAGTACTCTTATATAATATCAAATAAAATAAGTTTTGTCAATTATTCCATGTTATCTGGTTTAACCAGAATAAACATTTGTTTTGCGTTATTACTCATGCCTACTACTGTAACTGTTCCTTCATTATTAGTTGATAGACCTACAGATGATTCATCAGAAGTAGAAAAAGTATTCACATATTTATTATTGGCTACAATCCCACTGCTCCTTATAAATTTAGTCGGACTATCCGGGTCAACTGCCATATGCATAACTAAATACCCTTCAGCACCTGATACAGCATTAACTCCGTGATAGTCTGTTGACCTAATCATGAATCTATCAAATTCTTGTGATGGTCTGGTTGCTAGAGAGTCGTCAATAGTTGTTTTTGCATATCCTGTTAACGCTGTTTGCAATACCCAGTTTTCAGTAGCATAGTTAAGTGTATCCAAATCCTCTTGTGTAAGCATATCAGCAGTTGCATTATCAATCAAGCTATTAACTTGTTGTACTGTCTGATATCCCTGTTGCTGTACCCATTCTTGAGATGCATAGTTATTTAAGCTAGGCAAATCAGTCATGAGAGCCACTTTTTCCCATGTTAATTGAGCAAGTCCATTATTTACGGTTGCAACCCATATATCCTTTGATGGTGGCTTATCTCCTCCTGAAGCTTTGTAAAAAGTAATCTTATACCTATAAATTGATGATAATTTTGTGATTTCTAACACTCCAAATGATGTCGGCAAATCAGATATCCTATTCGTAGTGTCTGTGCCTAATATTGCTATAGAATTTAACGGCATTGCCTTATAGACGTCTAGTGTTGTGCAAGGTAAATCAGTAATACCGAGTTGACTAAAGGTGTTGAAAACTGACATTACACCTTTAGTAATCCAATTTCCCCAAGTCCCTCCACTATATGTTCTATAGTATATATTACCAGTAGAATTTTCTGTAATTTTTTGTATTAACTGGTCTGATGCGGCTATTTCTTCTACAACTAATTTAAAAGCATATGTTAGACTAATAGGTTTATTTTGTATTGATGGAACATTTGCGCTAAGAAAACAGCCATAGTTTCCTTTTGTTGTATAGTCATTTAAATTAGAATTTTCTGGGATTGAATCGTATAAATCTTTTTCAATGCTTAAATAGTTTTGTTTTATATATTCTTTAGTTGCATAGTTTACTAAAGCCGCTGTAATAGCTGATACTACTTGAGATGCAGTTTGATACCCTCTGCTTTTTACCCAAGTTTGTGTAGCATACCCTACTATTGCATCTGAAATCATTTGCGATACAACTTCACTTGTTACCGCTCCCCCAGTAATTTCGCTGATTTGTTCATTAACCCACGCTCGCGTAGCATACCCCACAAGTGCGGTCGAAATAGCCTGACTAACTTCCGTATTTGTTGCGTAGTTATCTGGAATTTCCGTCAAATAGTTTTGTGACTGTACCCAACTTTGAGTTGCATATCCAGATAAATTAGGAATATCTTTTTCAGATGCAATTTTATAATAACTAGTTGCTTTACCGGAAATAACATATAATGAGTTGTTTGAACAATCTTGTAAAATAAATCGCCTGTACATATAGCAATGATACACAATTAATGAAGTTGTTTTCGAAACACATTCTTTTGGTATACCAGCATTTTGTGTTAATGTATTTGCATCACAGTAATAAACTCCCGGATTGTATAAAGTAGTTATGTCTGTTGGTTCTGTAATATGTGTGTAAACGCTTGAATTAATCGCTAAAAAGTTAGATTGCACCCAATCCGCCGTTACACTTCCCCCTGTAATATCCTGTATCTGCTGATTTACCCATTCTTGTGTAGCATACCCCTCTAAACTAGGAACATCACTCATAAAAGCAACTTGTCCCCACTCTGTCCAAGTTCCATTTGCTTTCTTTGCGCAATAATAAACATCGAAACTATCTTCAGGAATAAACGTTACAAACAATGAATTAGTAGCTGTTCCGATTCGTACGATAATAATACCGTTTTGTTGAACAGGTAAATTTTGTGTTGCAGAATTAACAATATATACTCCTGTAGAGCTTTGGTTTAAAGTATGGATATCATCGATAAATTCACCGTCTGAATACTTTGAAATCAACATATAGGATTGCAAATGAAAATTAATTAAATTTGAATTTATTACATAATTCCACTTAAATTTATTAATACCAGTTAATAAATTACCTATATGTAAAAAACCATTTTCAAATAATATTGCATATGAATTTGATAGTATTAAAGTTCCATCGTATTCCGTAGATACAACCCCAGTCGGTGCATTCTGTGGCATGTCCGTTTTAACAATCTTATACGTCCCCGGTTCAAGTGTATTAACATCATCTTCACTCGTCAAAGTTTTAGTATAGTCCTCTTCATTCAATGCATAGTATTGTGATAAATCGACACCACTTTGTTTTAGTAACGTGTAAATTTCAGCGTTTGTCTTATTCTGTTCTTTTTCAAAATTTTTGAGATTATTTTCAAGTTTTTTAATTTTGTTATCATAGATATCATTATCAAAATCACAACAACTCATTTTTGCGTCCACCCTCTCCAAGTTGACAATTTATAGTTTACATACAACGTATTATTTGCCATAACAATTACAAAACCCTGTTCACCGATTTGAACTGAAAAACCTATTCCGTTATAGCCTTCTGCCGGATTGTTTTGTGCATTTGCATCAAACCAGAAAGCACTATTTCCGGCATTTAAAACGTCATCTACTTGCATAGACATTTTTGTTGTAAATGATGACCATTTATTGAATAACTGGTTAAAGAGAAATTCAGCCGTCTGGTCATCTCTGGTATATTGCTGTAAAGCCGCTTCATTTGTGATAACCTGATTATTAAGAGTGTTTGTCATTCCCAAATGTGGAACATTTTGAATGACCGGATTTGAATTACTGATATTACCTTCCAGTAAAACAAAACTATTTGTAGTACCGTCAATGAGTCCTGTTATTGCACAACCTGTAATTACTACACCTAGTGTATTATTAACTTGCATCATTGTTTTTTCGTTTACGCCATTGAGCGAACAGCCTGAAAACATAAGTTGTCGTTGATATGCATCTGCATAATTAAGCATAATCACAGGAGAACCTCCGGCAATAAAACACCCGATAAACTTATAACTGTTTGCAAGGTTTGATAATACAATAGCGTTTTCTGATGCCAAGTCAATGATACAGTTCATAAAGATGATTTCAAAACCACGGTCAGCTACGATTGACTGAGCGCAGTTGAAAATATTACATTGCGTGAAAGTGAGTCCTTGTGATTCTACCTGAATCGGTGAAGATGCAATAATAGTAGAGTGAAAACCGATTGAATTGTCCCGGTACTCTGAATTAAGCAAACAATTAATGAACTTATTGTTCACGGACTGTCCGGTATTATCAATGCAAATTTGACAGTTATTGCATCTAATATCTTTAAAAGTAGTGTCCCAACACTCTCTTAAGTTCATGCCTCTGTAAAAGTCTTGTATAGAGATATTTTCTAATACATACGATGATGAAGAGAAGTTGACTGTTGATGTCTGTTCTGTTGTATAACTTCCTTTATGGCCTAAATAGATACCAGTAATCTGCGCTGATGACTCGTTAATGAGTGTAAAGTTTTTCACTTTCTTTGTAAATCCTTTTTTCTCATCGCCGTAGTTGTTAGCTCTTTCCGGCATTAAGATAGCAATATAATTATCAATATATCCAATGCCATTTGCACTGAATGAATTTCCGGCAGTAATCGTACAGCCTTTGCCATCGAAAGAGTGGCCGTAAGGTATTTCAATGACAGATGAAATGAGATAGTTTTTACCTTCAACGCCATTCATAACATCACATGAATTTAATGCATTTTGTAGAGAAATAGTGTCATCATGTGTGCCATTGCCATAACAGCCAAACTGTTGTAAGTTCATGTTATTTGGATTATCAATAACGGCAAAAAAACCATTGTTTAATTTAACAATCGTCCCTTTGTTTTCTGTTAATTTGCTATCTTCTACTACATGATATACACCATCACCGCCGTCACCAACTGAGTGATAACCTTGTGTTTTAAAATGAGTAGAAGGCTGAAAACCAAAGTCAAGTGCATTATCCATTGTATCAATGACAAATACGGAAATCATAGAAGATAACGTACCATCTGCCAACCATTGATTTAAAATGTCGGTGACTGTGACACTTAAATCAGCATTAAAATCATTTTTAAAATCGTCCCATTCTTTAGCGATTGTCTCATCAAATTCGGTAGCATATTTTGCCCAACATACCATTTTGTTATACAATTCAAGCATAGATAATTCATCGTCAATACACATTGGCAAAACTCTTTTCATATAACAGCATAAATTAAAAAGATTTGTAGTATCAATATTGCTAGGTGAATTTATTGCATTAAATATAGACATATATAATTCCTCCATTATGGTTCTAAAATACACATGAATGAATCATCAAATTCATTGACAAGTTGTTCAACAACACAAATGATAGCGTTTCTGTATTTTATGATTAAATCTGGTGCAGGACTTCTGCGACCTTTTTCTGTATGCACGTTTGTTTCGTGTTCCGTGTTATCCTCAAGTGTTTTATTTTTATCTGTTGTATCTTTTGATTCGTTTTCTGTCTGGTTTGTGGTGTCTGTCGTATCGGAATTATAAGTACTATCGTCAATCCTTGTAAGATAGTTTGAATTTTCCAAAACATTGTTTAAATTTCCCTGCGGTGTGTTTAACAGCTTATTCAATGTATAGTCATCTGTTTCAGTGTTTTGCGTGTTGTTTGTTTGCGTATCTCTGTTTTCGTTTCTTGTCCTATCATCGCTTCGGTCTTTGTTTTCCTGAAAATCTCGTAAATCCTGCTCTGTGATATCAATTTCATCAAGAATGTTATATTCAAGTTGTGTTGATTTTAATAACTGATTGTATTCATCACTTATGAGCAATAATTTTTGTTTAAGGAAATGCCGCCATCTGCCAATAGGTGGTTGACCGATTTCATTGAAATAGTAATGCATGAGAAAAGTAATCTCAAATTCATCTTTGATTTCTTCTGATAATGGATACTGAAAATTAAATACCATCTTATGGACATCTGTGCAAATTTGAAGCGTGTCTTTTGGGATAACTTCGCCCCGATGCGATTGTGCCCAATACTCTTCACATATATATCTTAATTCTGTTGTGTAAAAACTCAAAGTCCTGCACCTCCTACGCCGCCTGTTTGTGCCGGATTATTTTTAAGCGTATCAATGGTTTCCTGCAAATTCTCGCAATAGTCAACGGTAATTTCTGTCCCGAAAAGTTCGCTCATCTGCTCAGCCGCTTGTCTGCGCGCTCTTAACCTTGCATTACCCATTGCGGCAACAGTCTGTTGTGTTGATGATACCTCATTAGATACAAGACGTTCTTTTTTTGTCGATGAGAAAGCGGCAATTCCCAGATAATTTAAAAGTTCGTTTTCAATCTCATCTTTCATGGCATTAAGTTCCGGTGCAATAAAAGGAGGATTGAGGTTAAGAACTTGAATAGCATTATCAGGGAAAGACGGCATTTCTACAACGTAGTCCTGAAATGATTCAACCTGATTGAAAAGTGCTCTGACTGAAGCCTCATGGGCTTTATCAGTTGTTAAAATAAATGGTGTTTTCTGTATATTGATATTTACGTCCATCGTGCGCATGAGTTTTGCGATTCTGTCAGCAAACAACAATATATCATAGACGTCACCTTTTCGTACAAATGAGTTGTAAATCATGATAGAGTTTTTTGAATCAAATCGTTCCGTATGTCCATTGATTGTATAATATCTTCTGTATCTAGGCACTCCATAGTTATTAAATCGTCCTTCTGGTGCAACCATTCCGGCGACCGGAACGCCAAGAGTACTATTGCCGGCAACTGCCATACCTTGAGAAATAAGGATATATTCCAGATATCTATAGTCAATTTCCTTCGGCAGTCCCTTCCATTCAAACATAGATATTGCAATGCCAAGGTATTTCCAGAAGTAGTGATATAACATATCTGTATTTTTTAACTTTGCTGATATTTTTTGTACATTAGTGGATTTTCTTGCCATGTTCAACCCTCCCTTATTATGGCCTATTTGCAAGTGAATAGTTACCGACATTTGCTAATGATTTCCAGAAACATATGCCATTGTTATAGATATTTTTAATCTCTGACATTGCGTTAAATGGTACGCTACCCGTTGCGTTACATTGCACAGTTTTTATGAAATTGTACGACGGCCTGCTTGTAAGATGCGGTTCACCGAATCGTAAGACTTTATATCCGTACATATCAAAGAAGCTGTCTAAACGTTTGGCATATCCCGGCGTTATGGTGATTTTGTAAATCTGGAAATCTTTGTTATTTGTATTAAATAATACGTCTGATGTTTGTGTGCCGTGGGCTTGTGCGGGCATCGCCTGTTTATCTTTTATCATAGCCATGGTTGAGAGTGCGCTTCTCAGGCCATTATTGAGATTTCCCGCATTTTGGCTTGCCATGTCAAGGCCGTTTGCAATATTGCCATCTGTAATAGCATTTGTTCCTGCAACAGACATCAGACCTGATGCTCCATTGGCTACAAGTCCGGCAGATACGGGAGCGCCTACTCCTCCTGTTCCGGCGGCAAGTGCGATACCTGCGCCGATTTGCGCTACTGACCCAAGAGCAGACATTGCAGATGAAAGAGCATTGATTGTAAGAGAATTTTTGTTTTGTGCAAGCCATGCCTTATAAGTATCTGAAGCCCATGCGCACAATATCGTGTTTTGCATGGTCAATGATTCGTCCCATTTGATACTACAGTTTTTATAGTTATTTGGGACTAGCATTATCTCTGAGTTAACGCCACCCTGACACGCTAATGTAAATGGGCACTGTACTTCATTTGTACGGTTAAAAAATTCATAGCGATAGTCAGCAGAATTGCCCTCACCGTTGGCAATGTGTATAAATGAATACGGATAACAGCGCAATTTCTGATTTCTGATTGTATAACTGCCTATCGTATCATCTTGTATTGTCACGTTAAACTGATATTCGTTAGTGAATTCAAATTCATCATAACCTCCTGCTTCTGTCACCCAACCTGTTGGCGGAAAATCGCTTCCGACTCTAGGTTGAAAATCCTCATGGCAGTTGAAAATAGCTACCGTTGCTTGAAATTTACTTTCACCGATAAGGTCAACCCAGTCACAAAAAGCCTGAAATGTATCAAATCCGATAATATACAGCCCGGAAAAGGTATAACCAAGCCAACGCTGAGAAGTTGTTGCAACCAGATTGCCCTGCTCATCATATGGCGATACGACAAAAATCTTTGAGGAAATGTCACCGTGCCCTGTTCCGATGAGCGTGTCAACAACATATTCTCCTGTATCAATGTCCTCTTCAACATAATGTTCAAAAGGCAAGTCTGAACTGGTGTGTTCACGTTCAATGAAACATTCATTTAAGTTATAATCAACGCCGGCAAGCCATGTCTGCATGACATCGATATAGAAAGTAAAACGCACGCAACTATCTGAAATGTATTCAGTATTGATAATGAAAGCATAATACCATTTGTCAGAATATGCAGTATTTTGAAACATGAGATAGTTAGCGTCCTGTACCGTTTCAATGTCAGTGATATTTAGCTGAATCGTTCCCATCATTGAGGATATACGGACATATTGCAAGTTATTTTCCGTATATACAGCATAAGCGGCAAAATCTGCCGCCTGTGCTGAGCGTGATGAATAGATAACCGACATATCATGTTGCATATCGAGCGGAACGCTTTTTAAAATCCGACATATTGACATGAAATTGTGTGCCATCAAATCACCCCTTATGCTGAAATTGTAACCGTTACTTTGTTAGTTCCTTTTGCCGCAAATGTTGTAATTGCGCTTGCTCCCTGAGCCACAATGCTGTCTGGTACAAAGCTGAAGTATGTCGTGCCTGCTGATTTAGCTGTAAACTCAAGTGTGCCGTTGACCATGGCAATTTTGTCATAATCCTTAAGTGAAACAGGTGTCGGGCTTGTAAAGCCGGACGCTGTTGATTTGTACCATGTACCTGTTGCCTGAGCCACACCAACTGATGTGAATCCGGTTGCGTTAATTGTAATATCATCACCAACGTTTCCAGTAATTGATGTCTCGTCGTATGCAACTGCTGTAATCGTCATAGCACCTGTTGTATAGACAAGTACATTGTGGAACGGTGAAAATGAAAATGTTTTCCATACATGATAGAAGTACTGGTCAACAAGCTGTGAGCCGATGGAGTTACTTCTCATCTGTGCCAAGTTGTCATACATAAAGAAAAAGTCTCTGTCCGCATGGATAGCCTGAACTGTTTCCAGTTTGGAAATCTCTGTTGCTGTAAAATGAGAGTATGTTTCATCTTCTGCAAAAAGCTTGTCAAGACGGTCATAGTCAAAATCTGTAAAGCTGTCAATGAGAACCATATGTCCCATGAACTCAGCTTTTTCCATGTTGAAAGCAACGGCAAGGACATCAACATTCAGTGATGCTTTTGTCCACGGTGTCACGAAAAGATACTGGTTCATTTTCTGTGATGTATTCGGAACGCCTGCAATATTGTATTTTTTCATAAAAGTGAAATCATCTGAATATCCGATGACCTGACGTGTAAGGTTCTTTGACTGCTCTTCCGGTGTAGAACCAGACTGAATCTGAGTTGACGGAAGAGTTCCGTCACAGCAAATCCGGCAAAGTGCATATTTTTCTACAAGATATTCGTCATATTCAACAGATGTATAAATAGAATTGATGATACCTGTAACAAGCGTTGTTACGCCGGAATATGTGGTGAACGCCTGTCGTAAGTTCTGCTCTGTGATTGATACCGGGTACATCATTTTGTAGTTCAGCGTATGGAATGCCGTTGATACTTTCGGCTTGTACATTCTGAGGACTTCGCTCATCTCTTCGCCGTCATTCTTAAGACGGTATACAATCGGTTCAATCAAATGGATATAGATTTCCTCGATCGTGTCTCCCATTTCAAAATAGCCACGTTTCATGAATGACCAAGGATTTGTGTACGAGCGGCTTGCGATGACTTCAAAAGCAATCCGGTTAACAAGCGTGTGCAAAAATTCATTGGTATGTGACTGAAAACCAAGGATTGAAGCACCAACCTGTCTGATAGATTCAAGTGTGTTCTGTGCTTCCGGCACACCTGCCTGATATTGAGGGCTTGCAAGTTCCCTGATACCATTTAAAATTCCGACCGATGAAGCTGTAAGATTAGCATGGTCGAGATTTGGGATAATAGCCATTATAATCACTCCTTATTATCTTTGATAAAAAAACTGTCTATGATTTCTTTTTCAGTCCGCTTTTTAGGCGGTTCTGGTGTAGGTGGTACTGGTGGTTCTGGTGTAGGTGGTTCGGGTGCGCCGTTTAAAATTGCGTCCCGGTACTGTTTTTGCAGATTTTCGTATTTTTCCTTGTAATCAACATTTGTTTGTTTTTCAGGTTCGATATAAGTATCCCTCAAGTCAGTCAGATTTTTTAAAGAATCCTCGTCTTCACCCGGTATCAACTGACCGATTAAATCAAGATATGCCTGTCTTTCTAATCGTGACATCGTATTTCCTCCCTATCCTAAAAGTGGCAGATAATAAATCCATTTTGATGATTTTGATGAAACAAAAGGTATGTCCGGCGTTGGCGGCGTTGGTGTAATGATATGACAAGTTCCCGGCAGATAGATAAATCCCTGAAATGCTCCAGACAGCCATGACGGTTTATAATTGTTCGAAGAGTAAGCAGTATCTAACCAGAAATAAATTCGGCTAGAATAACCACTTTGTGAAATAACAATACTTCCATCGCTGTTAATCTGTTCAACAACTGCGACATGGCCGCCGGGATTATAGTAATAACAAGCGATTGCTCCGAGTTGTGGTGTCTGACCTGATTCGTAAATGCTGTTATTTAGATTATAATCCCACCACTGGTTAGCATTTCCTACTGACAAGTTGGGCCTGTCTCCAATGATTTCATAAGCCCTACCCCATGCATATGCAGTACAGTTTGGCAACCCAAATCCAGACTGCCAAAAAGGGTTTTCTGAATACCAGTACGGGTTGCCCTGCATGCCATTGGAATTAAGACGAGGTACAAAGTCACACACAATGTCGCCTGATGTACCTGCATATAAATCATACATTTGTTGTGCGTATTGCGTTCTTTGATTCTGAACAGTGGTAGATTGATTTGCAGGCCGTTCAAATTGCAACAAGAAAGCAACAGTAGGCGTTCTGATATCAGTAGCATTTTTTAATGTATCCAATAATCCACTATATCCGTTTTCAAGTTCCTGTATCAAAAATGCTACCTGAAGATTAACGCTTCCGATAGAAACGCCCATAGAACGCATAAGATTATAAAGATTCTGTTTTCTTGTGTAATAAGTCCACTGACAAAGGCCATAGCCACCACCATTCGGGCCATTATGCACAAACGCATATTGCGATATAGAGCCGTTGTCTACTTGATTTGTATATGTTCGGGAATATGTATAATTTGGATAGCCCATATCACCTTGAACACGAAAAGGGATAAGCATTGACTCTGCATACATATTTCCCATGACTCCCGCAACGCCGTATTCATTTTTTATATATGAATATAACCTGTCATGTATCTCCTGCCCGTATGGATAATTAGGCACGTTTTAAATTCGCCTTATCCATTGCCGCCGTTACTGCGCCATTTCTGCCGATAACAATACGGTTTCCTGAAATCTCAATGATTTCAAAAGTAGCGTTGAGTACCCATGAGTCAAGTTTTGTGCCGTTATAATCGACATTCTTTGTAATTTTTACGCTGTCGCCGACTTTAAAAGTTTTAGATGTCTGTCCCGTTGTTGAGTTTCCAGTATTTTTGTAATTATTGAGTCCCTGCTCTTTGATGATTGATGCATAATCATGATATGACTCTGACAAGTCAACATTGCCGTTAAATCCATTAACTCGCCCGGCTGACGTGTACTGCCATATGCCACATTTAAGCGACGGTTGAGATACGCCCCATTGAGCAAGCCATCTGTCGTATTTTGTCAACTGTGACTGGATAAGCTTGTTTTTCCACCAGTCAAGGTTCGCGTAAATCATTGCATAATATCCCGCTTTTTCAAGCTGATAGCAGAACTCTTCACAGATATCTGTCAAAACCTGCCTTGACGGATTTCCATGTTTAGCCTTGTAACCGTCTGCATCTTCCATGTCAATTGCAATCGGAAGTGTAGGCTTATAGTGTTTGATAAGATTAATCATGCCGCTGACTTCCTCTTTTGCCTGTGATACATTGAGCGCATAAGAATAATGATAGAATCCGTAAGGAATCCCGGCTGATTCGGCTAAAGAAACGTGCTTTGCAAGTTTAGCATCTTTTGTAAAATGCCCCCATGATGAACGTATCATAACGCCGTCAACATTTCTCATGTGTGAAATACTGTTGTGCTCACTAACATCTGCATATAATAGACTCATTCCTGTATTCCCTCCTTTTTAAATATGTTTTTGATTTTTTCAAAAATATCGGGATTGATAATGCCGATATTCTCTACAATAGAAATGATTTCAGTGACGATTGAATATCCCACGATATACGGAAGCAAATCAACCCGAAAACCAAGGTCAATATAATTCTGTGCGTATGAGATACCAACGGCAAGCGCATCACATGCCAAAAAACCAACTTTTTTAAAAAGGCCATCACGCATTTTGCTACTCTGAACAGTCTTTGTCTTGACTGCACCAACGAAACCAAGTAGAAAATCAAATGCATGAAAGCCTATCTGAATCAAAACTAATATCGCTTGCGTCTGCAACGGAACAACCCCCTTTTTTATTTTATAGTATCAGCGACAGTTCCCGGCCAAGGGATAGACTCCTTTTTCGTAAGGTGGCAATGTCTGTAAAACTGCCGCTTCAACTATAATCATAATAACATGGTTATTTGTATAAGTCAATGCCTAAAATCTCAAAAATCATGTTTTTTGTTTCAGCGTCATCAAAACGTAAATAACCCTTATTGAAAGCATCTCGAATATTTTTCCATAGATAGTCTTTTCGGTTAATGAGCATGGTTATCTGGTCATGGTCATTGGCATTAAAAGTTATGATTGTAGGATAAGTCATATCCGGCTTTTTGGATATGTATATGTAGCCGCCATCACTGCAATCACGAACGCCGTAAAATTTGCCGTCATACTTAATCGTAAATAGATATATGGAACGTCCTGAATAGCTTTCAATGAATTGTTTAGTATCATACAAGTATACACTCTGAGTCGCATATGCCGTATAGGTTGTATCTGCATCGGCAAACGCCTTGTATAACGGGTTTTCCTGTATGGCCTTTGATGAACTTTCGTTAAAGCCAAATTCAGCTATCCACCCATGCCCCCGTAGGAATTTTGTATCATTCATCAAACGCTTGTGAATAGAATATTTGATAAAATATGGGTTCATCAAAGATACATTATTTCCAAGCATAAGTATCTTTAATTCTCTCGATTGTTCGCCGCCGCCTCTAGCAATCGTAAATATGATTGACTGTAATTTGCCAAATTCGTCCGGCAGATATTGCCCTGTCTCTAATTGATATTCATCAAAGATGCATAGATAGCATTTTGTAAAAAGCGGTGAATATTTTTTTAACTGGTCTGGTTTGTTCAGCGCCACTGCATATCCAAACACTTCCCCGTCAAGTAGCATCTGATAAAAGAGTCCGTTTGCCATCGCTTTTGTTGTCATTTCTTCACCATATTTCGGATATAATGAGAGGACATCGGTATAAATCGAGCCACATGCCGATAATTCATAACCATATCGATATAACAAACAAGTCTGTAATCCATATCTGCGATATAAGTCTAATGATATTTCAAGGCCTGATGTGGTTTTTCCTGCTGAACGGTTTGTTGATATCATATATATGGAGGGATATCTATTATCTAAGTCCTTTCGATTAAAGATATTTCTGTAACTATAATAGCCCATATCACCATGGTCAGGCATTTCATTTTTTACATAAGATTCAAAATCCATATCATCACCTATAATAAAAGGGGGATATCGCTATCCCCCCTGTATTTTACAATAACTCAATTGTCATATAATCCCGGTCACTCTTTGATTTCATTGTCTTTGCAATGATTTCAACTGGTTCAGATTTCATACTTTCTGCAAACGTATCTGAAATCATTTCAATCGTTTCAATCGCTGTCGTTGAAATTGTACCGTACCATTTTCCGGTCACTGTATCATGGACTGAAGCGATTTTTTGTGCCTTTACTGTTTCGTCCGTATCATCTGACTTTGTATATACAAGAATCTGGTCAACCTTCATTGGCGTGTTGACGTTTTCCTTTAATGCATACGGTGAATTAGCGGCATTGATTTTTTCTTTCGGTGAATTTGTAAGGTCAATTAAAAAATTAATCATGTTAAAACTTCCTTTCGTAATTATTCTACTACAGTTGAATTTGCGATGAATGTCTCTAATGACATTTCACGTTTTTCTGTGACTGGCCTATCAAAAATGACAGCCGCAAAGCCATTTTCTTTTTCAAGCTTATCAATCTCTCTTTTGCCAAGCATTTCACTTTCTGTGATTTCCTGTGCGAACGTGAGACTTACGCCGTCCAGACTTGTATAGCATTTGTATACATATCCTGTTGTAATGGTTCTTGTGAACTTCATTTGCTTTCCTCCTTTTCTGTAAAATTTGAAAGACAATGTTGCAGATTAGAACGTGTAATGTAATATTATTGTTACAAGTATATTATAACTCTAGTGGTATAAAATGTCAACTTCTTTTTTAGAAAAGTTATCACAAATTATTTCCCAGTATTCTTTAGTCACGCCTAATGTATATGTAGTATCTACGATGCCAATATTACTTGCTGTTGTGAAGGTATCTCCATTAACAGTTATTTCATGCGGGGAAGCTTCATTATAATAGGCGACAGTACGTCCGACATTTTCATATGTTGTGCCAATGTTAAAATTTTGAACACTGCCTATCGCAACTGCGCCTAACTTTTTTGACATACCGGATACAGTGCAATGAAAACCTTTTTCGTTTTCATAAACATATTTCTTTGCGCCACATGTCTTAAACAGGTCATAGTGACCATCAAAATCCCATATACCAAGGTAATAGGTTTTGTTATCCTTGACCGAATAGGCTCTGATGTCATTATCATGACATTGTTTGATAAGAGCATCATTCATTTTTTCAAACTCTTCACAGTGTTTTTCATTAATGAATTTTACGCTGTCAGTATCAACATAAATAACGTCTATGCCTACGATATCAATCATTTGTTGCAATCTTTTTCTAGCATGAGCTGTGACATATATTCCCCATTGATAAGCTAGGAAAGTATTTCTTGATTTATTGTACTTGTCAAGTTCTCCAGAATCACCCGCTATTTTTTGCCATTCATGCGTTACTGAATCATATACAATCTCATCATGTATAATAGCAGATACCATCATGCCAAAGAAAGAGTTTAAACGGTTTTTTGATTTCATGTATTCATATTCTTTGCCGTCAATGCCTTTTAGCTTTGTCTTTCGGTCATAATAGTCTAGCATGGCATTACGCAATACAACAGGGAGTTTACCACGTTTTGCATAGTAGGCATTTGTGATAAAAAATTCGTCAATATCATATGTTCTGAGTATGATATCTAAGTCAATCTCTGTCATTGACATCGATATGTACGATGCTTCAAGAATCCTACCGTTATCTACTGTATAGTCATTAGATATCTTTTGGCAGTGCGCTAGGTCGATATACGGTATCGGTTCGACATCTTTGATGTTCACGCCAAAGAACTCTACGTCCATGATAACGCAATATTTTGAACAATATTTGTGTATTTTTTCCGGTGTATCTAATGTGACCCTATACCATTGAGACATAGGATAATATTCTAAATCTATAACAGCAGGATATGATGACTGCAAATCATAGGAATATACGTCACGCAAAATCGTATTGCTATAAAACCTTGATGCATGAGTATTTCCACCTCTAAAAGCGCGGCGACACATTTCATATTGTTCAATGTCCATTGATAGAGTTTTTATAACATCACGATAATTTCTATCACACTTTGTAGCGTTTCGTGCTTCACGTCGAACAAAACCTGTATTAGTAAGGGGCATTGTAGCTATGTTATCCTCTAGCATCAGAGTTTCAATATCCTCGCACAATCCCCTGACATCATTATAACAATACTGTTGCTCTATTTCAGTCATTGGCGTTTTGTATGTACGAATCTTTCTGTAATCATATGTATCAGTTAGTTTGTAATGTAAACATAGCTTTGAATTTTCGCAAAATTTCTGTAATGACATGTTTGATAGAAAATATGAGCATCTAAATTCAATACAGTTATTTGCAAGAAATTTAATCGGCTTTCTTTTTTCTTTCGCAAAGAGTTCTGAGATGTTTATGAAATCCTTAATAAATTGAAACTCAAATGCTAAGTTATGTACATATATAACAAGGCGTCTGGTTTCTGATAACTTTAGTTCACGTTCAAGGCGTTTCAGTAATGTTTTAAACTCTGCCCATGTCCGGCCGAAGCACACTTTATCATGTATGCAAAACTGCCAATGATACATAAAAGCAATGGGATTTTTTACATATTTACCTTTGTCGTCTTTTATTCCGTCTATTGTAGTTGTCTCAATATCAAATGCAGAAGCTATGTTAAGGTAAGTAATACGTTGCTTTCCTTTTTTTGCTGTAACTGTTTCTGTGAACAGATATTCCCGATAGGGGAAATCTGTACAATTATAAACATACTCTTCTGAAAAAACGTCATCGTCTTTTGTTGCCGTTTTTAAATATACCCCCATCGCTTTCAGCCCTTTTAAAATAGTTTTATTTTGTAAGACAATGATGTCTGATGTCTCACATAGCAAAATTTAAATTGTCAGAATTTTTTTAAATTTTTCAAATTTTCAGAATTGTATATACAATTCAATAATATTCACACAATTCGTACAAATGATGAATATGTCGGTATTGTATATACAATTCAAATAATATATTTTAGCGTTTTCTCTGATAACGCTGTAGGGCGGCACGACGGTCTGCTATCTGGTCGAAAGTCATACGACTGGAATTTAAAAAATAGTTGTACTGCGACATGATTTGCGACATGTTAAAACCCTCATCAAAGGCACTCAAAAAGTCGTCTATAATCTCATCGCTCGGTGCTCGCATTGACATGGACTTAAATTGACTGCTATTGAGAAAATTTAAAAAATCTTGCATCTCACTATCTGGTATAATGACGCCTTTTTCTTTAAACTTATCCTGTACCCGTCGCAATGTCTCCCGATATCCCCGAATTGTAGAAGATTGATTATCTAAAAATGAAACAACAGATGCTAACTGTATGTTCAATTCATTATCCGACAGCCGCCGACCCTGTTTTCGGTTAGTCGTTGTAAAACGCTGACCTGTTCCAAAAGACCGTATGTCAGACATCGCCATACGATATGCGGGCGTGACATAGCCATGTTTTTCAATTTCTCGCAATCGGCTATTGGCACGATGCGAAAGCCGCTGTAAAGCGGCATATCGCATGTCATAGGACTGTGATTGTAGTTGCTGTAACCATGATGTCTCTTTAGGTTTTTTTCTAGCCATCGTATCGCCTCCTATGCAAAAAGCAGATAGCATACTACAAAAACACTGATTAATAAGGTCAGAGACAGTGATACAATCTCAATGATAATAATCATCATTTTTGTGAACCACTTGTACTTATTATCGTCTTTCATGTCGTCCAAAAAATCATTGCGTTTCATGGTTGTCACCTCTCCTCACATAATTTAATCTTCTGAAATAGTTTCCGGCCATATGGACATCGATTATTGCGTTATCTTCGGCTATTGACATCTGTGCAAGTCCTTTTTTGACATATCCACGGTATCGCTGTGATGACACAAAAACGTAACCCAAATTTTTTAATGTCAATTCAGCACCTGTCAAGTCAATGTCTTTTGTGATACGGGTTTTGTCATAGTAATCCTTCGATAAATCTGTAAAATACCATGATAGTAACTTATCCTGCAAATCTGGTAAATTATCAGCGTCAATGACATTGCCATTAATGACCATATGATATAGACCGTCAATTTTTTTGACAGTTAATTTTTGACCGCCAATACATCGACGTAAATAGGTATAAATCCTGTCAGTATTCATCAGACCGCCTCCACTCTATCGATTTCTATAATGTATTCAGTTCCATCAATCATTTTGATTCGCCTAAAATCCAGAAAAACCATAGCGCATACGACATTCTTATTATGCAATAATGACTGATATTCTTCTTCTGTCATCATGTATAGATGTTTCACGTGAAACATTAATGTTTTATGGATTTCATCTGCTGATAACGTGCTAAAATTTCTATTGATTCTTTTCATGCTGTAACCTCTCTATCAATGCGTCCCGCATAATATAAAAATCAACAAGTGCGTCATCAACCATTTTGCACGCCTTAACAAATGTTTTTAACTCTAACGGCGTAAAAACCTTTAACTTTGCATAGTCAGACTGCGCATTTTTCCAGACATCATGACTCATAATGATGTCTAAATTTTCTGATAGTTGCAGTTCATCAAGCATTTTACAGGCATAGTCCGCTATGCGACGTTTCTCTTTTGACTCTAGGCGAACAGAGTCCGCAAAGAGACGCATGTAGATTCCGTTTTTAATGTTTTTCATTTGACATCTTTCCTTTCTGGTAAGTTTGCGATTACACGGCATAGTGTAGCCTGTAGTTTCCAATCGTTTTCTACCCATAATTTATAACTTTGTCTATACAATCCATCACTATAACTATTTATTAATTTATAACCATATTCGCACTTTAAGATGTTACTTTCACTAGGCCATAACAATGGACATTTTTTACAATCGAATCTAGTATAATAGCATAAATAACAGTTAGAACTTTTTTTCATATCAAGTGTATCATCACCTTGTAATTCTGAAAATTTTGCTTTTAAAATAGCAATGTTCATTGTGCGTTGTTCTTTCACAATTTGTTGCGCAATCCAATTCCACATTGCGCGATGTTTTTTAATTGCTTCTTCTCTTAACATATTATTTCCCCTTTCTGTGGCTTGTCTCATCAGTGGATATGTTGCCGTCATACCCAGACGCCGCAGGAGCGGCGTTTCGACTATTTAAGAGTACAAAACAATGCTTGTATAAAATAGTTGTCTAACGTATACTTATTTAACTGTATTATATCTACGTTTATTCTATTATTTTTTTCATAATTATATTTTTTCAATGCTTCCTTATAATTTCCGCATTCCCACCTTAATATACCGCCATCATGTAAAAATACTATGACAACGTACTTAAATTTCAAATAATCGCTTAAAATTTTATAACGCTTAAAAACAAAATCTTTAACACTATCCCGATTAATCTCATATCCCTCATTTTCCATGATTAATCCTAAATTGATAATATCATTGCTATGATATTCTTTCCATTCATTTTGGCCTAAACTATAAAACTCATCTGTCCAGATTTCACCGGTTGATTTGTCTAACATCAGATGGCCATATCTAGCACTGTAAGGGCTTCCTGAGTTTGCTCTGTGATAGTCACCGATAGCCTTGTTTAATCCTTGTAATTTTAACATTGTAATTTCCTCCTTATTTAAATAACTCATTGTGTAAATCTTCTAAGTAATTATCAAAAATCAGATACTCATGTTTTGTGATTACATCATTTGCAAATGCGCCCATTAACGTGGTTACCATAATATAATATAGATGCTCAGCTTCCTCTATCATGTTCCAATGTTTCATGTAATATAAGCTAAACTCGAGAGCCTGCATATTCTCAAAAAAGAAAACTCGTTTATCTTTCATCTTTATCCCTCACTTTCATACGGGTCATCATGTTATTGTAACAATCACTATATGGAAAATCAAACAAATAATCAGCTAAAATATGAAATTCAGACTCTGTTAATACACCTTCCATAAAATACAGATGATTAAATTCATTCCGTAACATTCCATAATACTTCCATGACGACGAAACGCTACACTCGTCATCATCATACTTTAATGCACCATACAATAATTGCTCCAGTTGTGCTAAACGTTCAAAACCACATATTCTCTCAAATTCTTTCATATTCACCACTCACTTTCATACGGTCATACATATTATTACAATTATATTATATTACATTTCAGAGAAATGTCAAGAGATTTTTCACTCTTTTTTAAATTTGGTCGTATGTTAACGTTTTAATACTTTATCACTTTATTGTGCTAAAGTAATTAGCATACTAATTACTGTTGTGCTTTAACGCGCTAAAGTGTCCACTCCAGACGGACTTTTGTCCATTTTTTTGTCTGAAATCGGACATAATGTCCATCTGTGGTGGACATTTGGGGGGTAGTGTCTACCGTGGGTGAACCTGTCTCTTATACACATCTCCGAGCCCACGAGACTGCAGCTAATAGCGTAT
>ERZ1090864.587-NODE-589-length-19696-cov-36.137315_pt1 | contig 19696 bp, 10 predicted proteins | sample MGYA00478479_ERZ1090864 | MGnify/ENA primary metagenome ERZ1090864 (study PRJEB33644, sample SAMEA5815743) | chicken gut metagenome | biome: Chicken; feature: Gastrointestinal Tract; material: Caecum | place: Ireland | collected 2019-01-01 | study: A study of the...
GGCCCCCCCCCCCCCCCGGGGGGGGGGGCGGGGGGGGGCCGCCCCCCCCCCCCCCGCCCACGCCCCCCCCCCCCCCCCCCCGGGCGCCCCCCCCCGGGGGGGGGCCCCCCCCCCCCCGGGGGGGGGGCCCCCCCCCCCCCCCCCCCCCCCCCCCGCTCCGCCGTCATAAAAATTTTTCGTTTTTCTCTTGACAAGTCGGCGTTTGGCGTGTATCATGGAGGTGCAATGAAAAATTGTAAGGGAGGAAACAAATGAAAAAAATCTGGTATGCCGCAATGTCGGTTGCATTGTCGGGCTGTCTTCTTGTCAGTTTTGCGGGATGCGGTGCTGTCTCCAAGGCAAAGAGCATGAAGGGTGACGTCGTCACCGAGGACGTCTGGAACAGCGCCATGGCGGGAACGTCGTTCACCGCGTCGTCCGGTTCGGCCACGGCACAGACGGTCGCCGACGAAACGGCTTCCGCGCCCAACTACAAGGCCGAGTACGGCTACACGCTCAAGACGTCCGTCGAAACGGAGGCCGTCGAAGGCGGGATCGTGTCGGTCGAGGCGATGCAGATGTCCATCGATATGAAGGCGAACATTGCCATCGTTGTGGCGGATTCGTCCGTCAAGTTCACGATCGACTACGATTTTAAGCTCGACGGCTCGGAAAATCTGATGAAATTGTTGTTCGGCGAGGACGGCAATCCCTCCGAAAAGGGCAAGAAGGAGATCTATCTGTCCTATGCGGACGGAGCGGTCAGCTACTATGCCCAGGACGAGAACGGCGCCTGGCAGAAGTTCTCCGGCAGTCTGTCGGGAATCGACACCTTGCTCCAGGGCGTCCTCGAGACCTGCGAGGAGACGATCGATCAGAGCGCGCTCGTGGGAGCCTTCTCGAAATATACATACAACGACGAGCTCAAGGGCTATGCGCTCGTCAACGGAGAGACCTCCGGCTCGCTCGGCGACGATTTCATCGGCATGGCCTCGGCGAACCTTGTCTATAAGATCAAGGACGGAAAGCTGGGCGCCGTCTACTCCTCGGCTTCCCTCGACTCGACCATGGCCGGCATGAAGATGAGCGGCTCGGGTGAGGTGGGCATCGTCTACACCTACGGCGGCCAGAGCGTGACCCTTCCCGCCGTCGCATAAATCTGTACCTCGGATTCCAAGAGGCGCTCCCGCAGGGGGGCGCCTCTTTCTGTATTCTCGCAGAGCGCCTCGTTCGGTGCCTCTTTTTATATAATAAAGATAAGGGATCAGGGGGAGCGCAAAGAGGTTATTTGCTTCGCTGCGAACGCCGAGCCGCCCTTGAAGAAGGGCGCCGTTACGGAAACGGAAAGGACGGACGCTTTTTTTTGAAGAATTTACAAATTCGTTACATTTTTGTGCGGAATTTTTTACAAGTATCTGCTACAATCAAGGTGTATTCCGAAGAACGGAGTGCGCAAGGAAAACTGCTCATCCGTTGCGCCGCAGACCCATCCGCAAACGGCGCATCTCTCCCAACCCCCCGCAGAGCTTATCTGCGGGTTTTTTCGTGAAAAAAACTTTTTACAACTTTATTACATCTTCATGCGGAAATTTTTACAACTTTGTGGTATGCTGTCTTCGGAAAGCGGAAGAAGCGCCGATGTCGGAAGGAAAATCCGTCGTCGGAGGGCAGTTCCGCGCAGCCGGCTTCGGGCGTTCGGCTCGGAGGAAATCGGAGGACAGGGACGCGGAACGGCAGCCGCAAGATGGCAAAGACGGCGGCCGCAACGACGCGCGAACGGGGGAAAACTTGCAAGCGCCGGTCTTATCCGCTGCGGAAGCGTTGATACGCTTCCGCAGTTTTTTTTGTTTCGGGCAAACATCTGCCTGCAAGTCTGCCGCAAGTCGGTTGCAATCCCGTTGCGGGCGGATGTCCTGAAAAGAGGAGAACGCTCTCGCGAAAACAAGGCATTTGCGGTTCACCGAAGTGCCTTTTTTGCAAAAATCATGCGCGCAGATGCGACGGCTCGCCGCGGGGGTTCGGTGCCTCGGGAGCGGGTCGGCGCGGGGGTTCGGCGCCTCGGAGTCAGATCGGCGCGGGGCGGAAAGGGTGCTGCGCATACAGAAAACAAAGGAGATTTATAAGTTTTTTTAATTATTGTATTCAGAAATTTTAATAGTCGCTTGTTTTCCGTTTTGTTGACATCGAGGGGCGAAAATGGTATTCTAATAAAAACTAATTTGATAGTTTTGTGAAAATTTTGTATTTTACATGATGAAATGCGCGCAAGCGACGCACAGGCAAGTGCAGAAAAGAAGCAGGCGCAAGTTGTTTGTAATAAGCAGATCTTATGGTTTGCTTAGAGGATACAAAAATTCAGGAAAGGAGACGGTCAGATGAAGCGGAAGAAGTGGGTAATTGCGTTTCTGGCGGTGATCATGTCGTTGACGACATTGATCGCGATCGCGGCATGCAAGCCGGAACAGACGGAAGAGCCGACGAAGGAAGAGGGGCCCGAGACGGGCGTCTATTACTATGATGCCGGGACGGAAGAGTATCAGATCGCACTGAACAACGGCGATGCGTTTACTTTTCTGGTGATGGGCGAGAACAAGACGGGAACGTACACGCTGACGGGGGAGACGCTGGAGCTGGATTTCGCGCGCGCGGAAGATACAGACCTCACGGCGACGCTGTCGGGAGACGTGCTGACGCTTACCTATGAAGACGTCTCGATGCGGTTTTTGAAGAAGATCGCATATACGGTGACGTTTGACGCACAGGAGGGGAGCGCGGTTGCGGCCGAGACGGTCATGAACGGCAAGACGGTTGCAAAGCCTGCGGACCCGGTGCGAGAGGGATATGTGTTCGTTGGTTGGTACACGGACGCGGAGCACACGATGCCGTTCCTGTTCGGGACGCAGCCTGTGACGTCGGACGTGACGCTGTATGCGTACTGGCTTGCGAAGGCAGTCGGGACGAAGGAATACACGGTGGATTTCGACCTCGGGTACGAGGGCGAGGCGCCTGCCGCGGTGGAGACGATCGCGGGATGCGTGGTCGATCTGCCCGTGCCCGAACGGGAGGGATACACCTTCCTCGGGTGGTATGTGAGTGCGTACGACGATGCTGCGCGGCTGACGTATGAATACACGGCGGGGACGGCGCTTCGTGAGAACACGACGCTGTATGCGCTGTGGAGAGAAGAAGGAGCGGCGGGACTTGCCGCGCCGGAAGTGAGCGTGACGTCGACGGGCGTGACGTGGGAAGCCGTGAGCGGAGCGAAGGTTTACACGGTGCGCGTGAGCGGGCCGAACGGCTACGAGAGGACGTACAGCGACCTGCAGACGACGAGCCAGGCGGTGGATTTCTCCGTGTTGGAAGCGGGGGATTACGAAGTGACGGTGACGGCATCGGCGGCGACGTCGGTGGCGGGAGACGCGAACGCGGTGACGACGGAGCGGAGCTACAAGAACAAGGCGCTTGCGGGCGTGTCGTTCTTCACGGTGGTGGAGCCGTCGGCGCTGGTGTTTGAGGGCGTGGCAAACGCAGAGGCGTACTATCTGACGATCGACTGCGGGAACGCGGCGCACGATCACGATCGGATCGCGCTGGGAACGGCGACGAACTATAACTTTGTGAATTGCCCGATGCAGGAAGGCGGGATCCGTTTTACGGTGACGGCCGAGGCAGAGGGATATGCGCCGTCCGTGTCGAAGGAGTTTGTGTACAACCGCGAGCTTGCCCGGGTGAGCGGACTTGTATATGATGCCGAGACGGAGACGGTATATTGGGATGCGGTCGCGGACGCGATGAGCTATGTGGTATCGGTGAGCTGCGGAGACGCGGCGCACGCGACGGAGCCGAAGGACATCGGGAACGTGACGAGCTACAGCATCAAGGACTGTGCGGCGGGAGAGGTGGTATTCAGCATCTATCCGCGCACGAAGGGATACAACTCGCCGGTGGCGACGACGCTGACGGTGGAGAAGGCGACGCTGGCTGCGCCGAGCGGGATGCGCGTGAACGGAAGCGAGCTGACGTGGAACGCGGTGAGCGGAGCGACGGGCTACACGGTGCGGATCAACGGAACGGAGTACCGTGCGGACGGAAATACGTTTGACCTGACGTCGTATGCGGAGGCAGGGGAAGAGCTGAAGATCGCGGTGCGGGCAGAGGGAAGCGTGAGCTCGCAGTGGAGCGATGAGCAGACGATGCAGTATCTTGCGATGAGCGGGGCGCTGCACTATGGCGGAAGCGTGCTGACGTGGAACGCGGTCGTGGGAGCGACGTACTATGAAGTGCGCGTGAACGACGGCGAGTGGACGCGGTACGGAGCGGACGTGACGTCCGCGGAAGTGGAACTGACGCAGGCGGGCGAGAATCGTCTGTATGTGCGGTTCGGCGATACGCAGGGACTTCCCTCGACGGAAGAGGCGGAGACGACGGCGTATGCATACACGATCGAATTTGATGTGCGGGGCGGTTCGGCCGCGGTCGCGCCGCTGTATGTGGCATACGGCGACAAGGTGACGCTGCCCGTTCCGGAGAGCGCGGCATACGACTTTGCAGGCTGGTACAACGTGCCGGGCGGCGCACAGAGCAACGGAGCGGAGTACACGGACACCGTCTTTACGGAGCGCAGCGACGTGCTTGTGTATGCAAGCTGGCACGGAAAGACCTTCACGGTGACGTACAATGCCGACCTCGGTGCGGTGAGCAGCGCGACGGCGGAAGTGGTGTACGGCGAGGCGTTCAAGCTGGAAGTCCCCGCAAATACCGACGAGCGCGACGCGCGCTATGCCTTTGTCGGCTGGTACACGGGTGCCGACGGCGAAGGGACGCGCTACACGGATGAAGCGGGCAACAGCGTCCGCAACTGGGGCGATGCCGCGGACACGACGCTGTATGCGCGCTGGGCGGAAGTTCTGGAGTTCACGCCCACGGTCGGGAGCGCAAGCGAAAATGCCTATTCGGTGCAGGCGGGTCCTGAGATCGACGCCGTCAGCAAAGTCCGCGTTCCCGCGACCTACAAGGCGCCCGGAACGAACGATGAATATTATGTCACGAGCATTCTCTCCGGTGCCTTCCAGAACTGCACGGCGCTGGAAGAGATCGACATCCCGAACAGCATTCAGATTGTCGGTGCGACGTCGCTCGACGACGCGGCCGGGGCATTTGCAGGCTGCGACAACCTGATGAACGTCAACGTCTATGCGGTGGAAGGCACGCATGAAGTCGTCTTCTCCTCCGTGGACGGCGTCCTCCTGCGCGTGACGCAGGCAAGCCTTGTGCGTATTGCCTACTTCCCCGCGGCGCGGACCGGTGTATATTATGTCCCGGACGTCGTCGAGGAAATCCCCACGCGTACGTTTGCAAACACGGGCATCACGGCCGTGGTCATTCCCAAGGAAGTGCTGTATATCCGTCAGACGGCGTTCTATAACTGCGACGAGCTGGAGACGGTTGTCTTTGAAGAGGGCGGATCCGATTCGCAGGCGCTTCTGATCGAGAGCTATGCCTTCCAGAGCTGCGACAGGCTCGCGAATATCACGCTTCCCGCACGGCTCGGGGAAGTGGAGTCCTTCAGCGATGTGTTCTACGGCTGCAATGCGCTTGCCAACGTCTTTGTGGAAGAGGGGAACGGGTTCTATTCTTCCGTGGACGGACTCATCTGCGATGCGCTGGGGACGACGGTGCTCTTCTGCCCCTATGGCAGGAGCGGCTCCTACACGATGCCCTCGACCGTCACGGCGATCGGCGAGAGCGCGTTTGCAGAGCGCAACAGGCTGACGGAGATCGTGATCGGCGCCTATGTCGAATCCATCGGCGCGCACGCCTTTGAAGGCTGCACCAACCTCACGAGCGTGACCTTCCTCGGCTCGGCGGTCGCGAACGCGACGACGATCGGAAACTACGCGTTCTACAACTGCGTGAACCTTGCGACCGTCACGTTTGAAGAAAACTGCGCGGTGGAATCCTTCGGAGAATATTCCTTCGCGTACTGCGAAGATCTCGGCGAGATCCTCATTCCCACGACGACGAAGTCCATCGGCGCCTATGCGTTCCAGAGCTGTGTTTCGCTCGGTTCGCTCACGTTCGAGGGCGGCGAAGAAGAGCTCGCGATCGGGGATTACGCCTTCAGCGAGTGCGTGTCGCTGACGGAAGTCAACCTCATGGCGGCCGTTGCGGACTTCAACTTCTATCGCGTATTCAACGGCTGCAACTATATCGAAAGCGTCAATGTCGACGACGCGAACAAGTACTTTGCGGACATTGACGGCGTCCTCTACAACAAGACGCTGACGGAGGTCGTGTATTATCCGAGAGTGCGTTCGGATGAAACGTATGCGCTTCCCGATACGGTTTCCGTCATTCGGGAGGGAGCATTCGCGGACAACGCACAGCTCACTTCCTTCGAGATCGGCGCGAACGTCACGACGATCGGCGACTATGCGTTCTACAACGATTCGGGCATGGAGACGCTCACCGTTCAGGGCGGAACGCTTCCCCTTACGCTCGGAGAGTATGCGTTTGCGGGATGCTCCGGGCTGACGGCGCTCGCTCTGCCCGACCGCACGACGGAGATCGGAGCGTATGCGTTCTATGCGGCTTCCGGGGTTATGCGGATTGCGCTCGGGACGGGCGATTTGTCCGATTCCGCCCTGGCGAGCATCGGTTCGTACGCGTTCGGTCAGAACGGGATCGAGGAGATCGTCATTCCGGACAGCGTTTCTTCCATCGGCGCCAACGCGTTTGACAGCTGTCAGAGCCTCATCCGGGCGGAGCTTCCCGCCTCGATGACGGTCGTCGGAACGGCGCTGTTCAGCAACTGCCCCGCGCTCTCCGAAGTGGAGATCCCCGAGGGCGTCACGGAGATCGGAGACGAGGCCTTCGTGGATGCGACGGCGCTCTCCGAATTCACCCTTCCTTCCACGCTCAAGGTCATCGGAGAGGCGGCGTTTGAGAATACGGGAGTCGTCCATCTGACCATTCCCGCAAGCGTCACGACCATCAAGGACGATGCCTTCCTCGACTGCCTCAATCTGGAAACCCTGACGTTTGAAGAGGGTTCCGAGCCGCTCACGATCGGCGCCGATGCCTTTGACGGCTGTATCGCCCTGACGAGCGCAAGTTTCTCGTCCAATGTGTCGGTGATCGACGATTACGCCTTCTCGGGATGCACCGCGCTGAAGAACATCACCTTTGCGACGAACGCCGAAGGCAAGTCCATGCTCACGACCATCGGTCAGAGAACCTTCCTGAACTGCGGGTTCGAGGAAGTCGTCCTTCCCGAAGGCCTTACCACCATCACGTCCAATGCCTTCTATGCAGGCACGGATGCAGGACGCAACCTCAGGAAAGTGGTGATTCCTTCCACGGTCACGAGCATCGGTTCGAGCGCGTTCTACAATCAGTATCATCTTGAAACGGTCATCTTCACGGGCGGCACGGCCGATCTGACCATTGCCACCACCGTATTCATGAACTGCACGAGCCTGAAATCCATCGTGTTCCCGGCCAACCTTGTCTCGATCGACACGCGTGCGATCCAGGGTTGTACGGCACTGACGTCGATCGGGGTGTCGGAGGACAACGCGACGTATGTCTCCGCAGACGGCGCCCTCTATACACGGGATGCCGAGACGGGCGCGGCTTCGTCGCTCGTGCTCTTCCCGATCGGCAAGACGGGTTCCTTCGTGCTCCCCGAAGGCACGACGACGGTCGAGAACTACCTCTTCCAGAAGTCGCAGCTGACGAGCCTCACGCTTCCCGACACGGTCACGAGCATCGGGAACTATGCCTTCCAGAACTCGACGATCCAGTCGATCACGCTCTCCGAGGGCCTGACGTCCATCGGCACGTATGCCTTCCAGAATGTTCCGATCAAGTCGCTTGTGCTTCCCGCTTCGTTGACGGATATCGGAAACTATGCGTTTGACGGGTCTTCGCTCGAGGCGATCACGCTTCCTGCCGGGGTCAAGTCGGTCGGATACTACGCGTTCCAGAACTGCGACGACTTGCGCACGGTCACGTTTGAAGAGGGCTTCAATGCGGAGTTCCCGATTCACTCCAGGTCGAACAATGCAAGCTATCCCATCGACGGCAACTACACGTTTGCCAACTCGGGCGTCACGACGGTCAATCTTGCCGCCAGCATGACGGAGATCGCAGACGGAATGTTCTTCCAGTGCGAGGACCTCACCGCGATCAACTTCGCCGAAAACGGCAAGCTCGCGCGCATCGGATCGTACGCATTCGGCGCCGCGAATACGTCGAGCGCATATCCCAAGATCACGTCGATCGAGATTCCGGGTTCGGTCACCGAAATTGCCGGCGGCGCGTTCAACAACTGGCAGAATCTCACGAGCGTGACCTTTGAAGAGGGAACGCAGCCCCTCGTGTTCGGGGACGGCAACGGGTACAGCAACTTCTCCGTTTCCCGCAACTATACCAACTACGGTGTCTTCGGGTACTGCACGGCGCTCACCTCCGTCACGCTGCCCGCGCGGCTTACGACGGTGGGAAGATTTACGTTCACGGGTTGCTCGTCGCTCAAGACGATCGACTTTGAAAAGAATGCGGACGGGCAGTACGGCGTGACGGAAATTGATTACGGCGCCTTCCGCGAAACGGCGATCGAGTCCTTCGTCGTGCCCGATACCGTGACCACGCTTGCGTATAACAGCACCTATACCAAGAATACGTTTGCAAGATGCCTTTCGCTCAAGAGCGTTACGCTTCCGGTCGGATTCACCGCGGCCAACGACTGCGAGATCAACTGGAGAATGTTCTACGGAAGCAGCGCGCTCGAAGCGGTCAATGTGGCGGAGGGCAACCCCGACTACTATTCGATCGACGGAGTTGTGTTCGACAGGGATGATGAGCTGGTCTACTTCCCGATCGGAAAGGATGTCGGCGAGACGTACACCGTTCCCGACGGCACGGCGTCCATCGGCGCGGATTCGTTCTATCACTACAACCGTGCGGGTTCGAGCACCGTACACGCCGTTCCCGACTATGCGGGCATTTCCGGGATTATCATTCCGGCGAGCGTGTCGTTTGTCGGCGATTCGGCCCTTCAGGTGCCGGCGCTTGAGACGATTGTCTTTACGGAGCCCGCTTCCGCAGGAGAGGGCGCGGATACGCTGACCATCGACGACAGCGCGTTCTCCATGTACTACTCCACGTCGAGTGCGTTGTCCGGTTCCAGCCTGAAATCGGTGACGCTGCCTTCGCGGCTCACAGAGATCGGCAACGAAGTGTTCCGAGGCAACTCGCAGCTTACCTCCGTCACCATCCCTGCCAACGTCGAGAGCATGGGATACGGCGTATTCGCAGGCTGCTCCGCGCTTTCCTCCGTGACCTTTGAAGAGGGGAGCAAGCTCACGACGCTCGGCAGCACTTCTTCCAGCTCGCGCAGCATCTTCTCCGGCTGCACGTCGCTCACCTCCGTCGTGCTGCCCGATTCGGTGGAGAGCCTCCCGCGCTATGCCTTCTACGGCTGCTCGGCATTGACCGAAGTCGTGCTTCCCAAGTCGCTGGAAATTATCAACGGCAACGCGTTCCAGAACTGCGCGGGGATCACGGAAATCGATCTTGAAAGATGCACCTCTCTGGAGTCGATCGGTGCGGATGCGTTCAGCGGATGCACGGGGCTTACGAGCATTTCGCTTCCCATGAGCGTGACCGAGATCGGCGACAGCGCCTTCGAGAACTGCACCGCTCTTGCGGAAGTGGAGATGCTTCCCACGTTGGTCACCATCGGCGACAGCGCGTTCAGTGGCTGCGCGTCGCTGGAGACGTTCACGGTCTACGGTTCGGTGACCAGCATCGGCCAGAGCGCCTTTGCGGGCTGCTCGAAGCTCGACCTCAAGGTAGATGACAACAACACGTCGTTCGCGATCAGCGAAAACGGCGGGATCCTTTACGACAGTATGCAGACCGTTGCGGTCAGCGTCTACGGGGACCTCTCGGGCGAAGTCGTCATCCCCGGTACCGTCACGTCCATTCCGGATGGAATGTTCGCAGGCTCTGCGGTGACGAAGGTCACGCTCCCTGCAAGCATCACCGAGATCGCCGATAATATGTTCAACGGCTGTGTCAACCTGACGGAGGTCGTCATGCTCGGCCGTGTGACGTCCATCGGCGAGTACGCCTTTGCCGGAAGCGGTCTGGAAAAGATCACGATCGGCAGGTTTGTGACCTACATCGGAGAAGGCGCGTTCCAGGATTGCGTGAACCTCACGGACGTCACGTTCGAAGCAAGGGGTTCGGAATCCCTTCAGATCGATGACTATGCGTTCCAGAACTGCACCTCCCTCAAGAAGGTCGATCTGCCCGTCAGATTGCGGAATCCGGACACCGCGTCCTATACCGCAGGGTTGGGCCTCTATGCCTTTGACGGATGCACCGCACTGCAGACGGTCACGTTCAGCGTGCGCGGCGGCGAGATGCTGACCGGCTATCTCAGCCTCGGAAATTACGCGTTCCGCAACACGGGCCTGACCTCCTTCGAGATGCCCAGCTACGCGGGATACAGGAGCCAGAGCCTCGCTGCGATCGGGTACTACACCTTCGACGGCTGCACCGCGCTCAAGAGCTTCACGTTCAACAGCACGCGGCAGAGCTACTACTACGTCAACAGCTATGCTTTCCGCAACTGCACCGCGCTCGAAGAGGTCAACAACATTCCTTCCAACCTGTATCTGTCGTCGACCAGCGGCGTGTTCCAGAACTGCACCTCCCTGAAGGAGATCACGCTTCCCGCGTACTTCCCGGCCGGCACCCGATGCTTCTCCGGCTGTACCTCGCTGCAGACGGTCACGCTCTACGAGACGAGCAACGTCGTCCCGTATCTCGGACAGTACATGTTTGAGAACTGCACGGCGCTCACGACGGTCAATCTCCCGAGCACCATGTATAACATCGGGGCGTATGCGTTCAGCGGATGCACCGCATTGGAGACGATCGAGCTTCCCGCAGCGCTTCAGTATCTCAATGACTGTGCGTTCGACGGCTGCACGTCGCTCAAGTCCATCGAGGTCGAGGACGGGAACCTGAAGTTCAGCTCCGTTGACGGAAATCTCTACACCGCAGACGGCGCGACGCTTTTGCGCTACGCGCCCGGAAAGACGGCGACGGAGTTCACCGTTCCTTCAACGGTCACGACCATTGCCATCGGCGCGTTCGATAGCTGCACGGCGCTCACCGGCGTCGTCCTTCCCGCGAGCGTGACGACGGTGGAAGCGGGTGCGTTCGACGGCTGGACGGCGGCGCAGACCATCACGGTGCCGTTTGCGGCGAATGCCGTTCCTTCCGGCTTTGCAAGCGGCTGGAACGCGGCGGCGACGGTTGTCTACGCGACGGCGGCGGCGACGGCTGACGGCAAATCCTTGCTTGCATAAGCATAAAGAGATCCGAACGGGGAAAACCGATAGGGACATAGGGAACCCGACGTCTGAGGACGTCGGGTTCTTTTTATAATTTCTGCGCTTTTTTGAAAAAAAGCATTGTCATTCGCGGCGGGACATGATATAATTGCATGGTATTTCATGAGAGGTATGTACCATACCGAGGAGAGAATTCATGCAGACCATCCCCGAACTGCTCGCGGAAGAGCTTGGACAGCGCAAGGACTATGTGGAGAACGTCATCACCCTTCTGGACGAAGGGAACACCGTTCCCTTCATTGCGCGTTACCGCAAGGAAATGCACGGCGCCATGGACGATCAGACCATCCGCACGCTGGCAGACCGCCTTGCCTATCTGCGCAATCTGGAGGCGCGCCGTCAGGAAGTACGCTCGTCCATCGAGAATCAGGGCAAGCTCACGGAGGAGCTGTCCCGCGCCATCGACGAGGCCAAGACGCTCGCCGAGGTCGAGGACATCTACCGTCCGTATAAGCAGAAGCGCCGCACCCGTGCGACGATCGCGCGGGAAAAGGGACTTGCGCCGCTCGCCGAGCTCCTGTATGCGCAGGCGCCCGACTGTCCCGCGCCCGAAGAGGCGGCAAAGGAGTACGTCGACGAGGAGAAGGGCGTCGCCTCCGTCGAAGAGGCGCTCGCAGGCGCCTCCGACATCATCGCCGAGACCATCTCGGACGACGCGGACGTGCGCAAAGACCTGCGCACGCTCTACAACGAGTGGGCGGACGTCGTATCGGTCGCGGCGGAGAAGAACCCCAAGGATACGGTGTACCGCAACTATTACGCCTTTACGTCTCCCGTCAACAAGATCCAGGGACATCAGGTCCTCGCCGTCAACCGCGGGGAAAAAGAGGGCGTACTGAAGGTCGGAATCGTATTGAGCCGCGACGCCGCGCTTGCGGGAATTTACCGCCGTGTCCTCAAAAAGCGGTGTGCGTCTACGGCATTTGTGGAAAACGCCGCCGCCGACGCCTATGACCGTCTTATCGCGCCCTCCATGGAGCGCGAGGTGCGCGCCGCACTCACGGACACCGCAAGCGAGGGCGCCATCGGGCAGTTCGCGCTCAATCTGAAGCCGCTTCTCATGCAGCCGCCCGTCAAGGGATTCGTCACGATGGGACTTGACCCCGGCTATCGCATGGGGTGCAAAGTCGCCGTCGTGGACGCCACGGGCAAGGTGCTGGACACCACGGTCGTCTATCCGACGCACGGCGAAAAGCAAAAGCGCGACTGCATCGAAAAGCTCACCGCGCTCATCCGCAAAGACCATGTGCGGCATATCGCCATCGGCAACGGCACGGCGAGCCGCGAGACGGAGGCCATGACCGTTGAACTCATCGCGGGCCTCGGCAAGGGCGCGGGCGTCTCGTACGCCATCGTCAACGAGGCGGGCGCTTCGGTGTACTCCGCTTCGCCTCTGGCGGCGGCGGAATTCCCCGATTTCGACGTCAACCTGCGAAGTGCCGTCTCCATCGCAAGAAGATTGCAGGATCCGCTCGCCGAGCTCGTCAAGATCGACCCCAAGTCCATCGGCGTGGGACAGTATCAGCACGATATGCCCGAAAAACGGCTCACCGAGGCGCTGGACGGCGTAGTCGAGGACTGCGTCAATGCCGTCGGCGTCGATGTCAATACGGCGTCGGCTCCGCTTCTGGCGCGCGTCTCCGGCCTCAATGCGGGAACGGCGGCCAATGTCGTCAAATACCGCGAGGAAAACGGCTCGTTCTCGTCGCGTCAGCAGCTCCTCAAAGTCCCCAAGCTGGGCGCAAAGGCCTTTGAACAGTGCGCGGGCTTCCTGCGCGTCCCCGAGAGCAGCGAGATCCTGGACAACACCGCCGTTCACCCCGAGAGCTACGGGGCGGCGGAAAAACTGCTCTCCATCTGCGGCTACACGGAGGACGACGTCCGCAAGGGCAATCTCTCCGAACTCAAAGCGCGCATCAAGGCTTACGGCGAAGAGAAGCTCGCAAAGGAGTGCGGCGTCGGCGTTCCCACGCTGCGCGACGTTGTTTCCGAGATCCTCAAACCGGGCCGCGACCCCAGAGACGAGCTCCCTGCACCCATTCTCCGCACCGACGTGCTCGAGATCAAGGACTTAAAACCGGGCATGGAACTCAAGGGAACGGTGCGCAACGTCATCGACTTCGGCGCGTTCGTGGACATCGGCGTGCATCAGGACGGGCTCGTGCATATCTCGCAGATCTGCGACCGCTTTATCCGCCACCCGTCCGAGGTACTCTCGGTGGGCGACGTCGTCACCGTCTGGGTCAAAGAGGTGGATGAGGCCAAAAAGCGCATTTCGCTCACCATGAAAAAACCCAAACAGCGCCCCGCTTCGCAGGGAAACAAGAATTTGTCGTGATTCTGAAAACAGGCAGCACGCCCGCCGCGCAACATTGCGCGGCGGGCGTTCTCTATGGGCGGCGGAAGAAACATACGGTGCAGAAAGGGATAAAAATATTGACAAAATATGGGCGTCTTAGTATAATAAATTTGTTGTTCCTGTGTTTGGAACGGAAGGAGGGAATGTCATGAAAAAGAGAGCATTGCTTGCCGTGTTTGCGGCGCTCTCCGTCGGGATCTGTGCCTTCGCGGCAGCCGGATGCAATCCGATGACGGCGGGTCAGGGCGACGGGGACGGTACGGAGCAGAGCGGCGAAATCACGGGCGAGGGGACTCCCGAAACACCCGATACCCCTTCGGGGTTTGATGCGACGGTGACGGCCGAGACGTGGGATGCGGCGCTGCACTTTGAGGGCGTGACGAACGTGTCCATGCGCGGGACGGTCGTCGGCGCGGTATCGCAAGGGGTGATCAATGCGATCAGTCGGCTGGACGGGGACAAGGTCTATATTCGGCAGTCCGCGGGCGACATGCTGGACGAAAACTATTATCGGTATTACGAGAAACTTTCGGATGGGACGGGGAATCCGTCCGCGCCTTCGCAGTGGCGTGCGGACGTCTATACAAGGGCGGAGGGGACGGAACAAGGCTGGAGTCTTGAGCAGGACAGAACGATCGGCAGCTGGTATGATTCCACGGTCGCGCCCCTGCTCTATGTCTTTTACGACGCATACGACGCGGCGGCTTATGAGCCGTCACCCGGATGCTATACGCTGAGCGGATATGCCGTGGAAGGAGAGGACATTGTATTCGAGAGGGCGGAATTTACCTTTGCGGACGGCAAACTGACGTCTTTCTCGTTTCAGTTCGGCGCGATCGAGGGCGTGATGACCTTTTATGACTATGGCGCGACCAGCGTGACGCTTCCCACGGAGATCGTCCCGGACAGGACGGTGACAAAGGAGGATTTGAAGTGTCCGAATGGATTTCGACAGGGGAAGTCGAGTGGGGATATGAGGGAGTTTCCATGAAGGGAACGATGTATACGCCCTTGAAAACGGAGGTTGGCGCGCGCAAAGCCCTTATTATCTCGAATCATATACCATGCCGAGTGCGGGATTGATGAATACTTTTCCGTATGATCTTTTCAACTATAACGCAAAGACGGGACTTTACGAGGCGGAGAATCTGCCTTCCGACGGGCAGGCTTTCGGAATCAAACGCGTTCAGATCGGATTTGAGGACGGGAAGCTGGTCTCGTGTGAGGTGGAACTGGATAACGGTATCTATGTAGACGCGGTCTATTCCGACTATGGTACGACGGTGGTGACGCTGCCGAAGGCGACCGAGACGGTGACGGTTCCCGATATGCCGCCCTGGGAGACGAAACGCAGTTAAGACGCGTTCCGGCTTTCAGGGGATGCGGCGGAAAGAGTGCGCATTGCGCGGGGCTTTGCGGCTGTCGGGCAATGCAAACAGAGGTGCGCGCCGTTCTTGATGCGCGCGCAGTGCCTGATGTGCGCAGCCCTGCGGGACGGCGCACGGAGAAAAAATTGCAGAGGCGTTCGTGACATTTCCGACCTTCGACAATGCGGACGGGCGCTTTTTTGCGGCGGAGAGGAGCCTGCCATGGAGCAGAGGACGCATCATAAACGTGCATATTTTTCGGCGGGAGAACTTGTGCTTTGGCTGGGGTCTCTCGCCCTCATTGTCGCCGCCTTCTGCATTTGGGACAGGCGCGGCTTTCTCACGCTGGCCGCTTCGCTCATCGGGGTCACGTCGCTCATCTTCTGCGCGAAGGGCAATCCCGTCGGGCAGGTGCTCATTATCGTCTTTGCCGTCCTGTACGGGATTCTCTCCCGGCGGGTCGCTTATTACGGTGAGATGATCACCTATCTCGGAATGACTGCCCCCATGGCGGTCTGGGCGCTCATCGCATGGCTGCGCAATCCCTTCGCGGGCAGGCGCTCCGAGGTCCGCGTCAATACCCTGCGCGCCCGCGAAGTTTTTCTCATCTGCGCCGCGACCGTGGCCGTGACCGTCGCTTTTTACTTCATTCTGCGCGCGTTTCGGACGGCCAACCTCATCCCGAGCACCGTTTCGGTGACGACCAGCTTCCTTGCGGTCTGCCTCACCGCGCGGCGCAGTCCTTTTTATGCGCTCGCCTATGCCGCCAACGACGGCGTGCTCGTCGTCTTGTGGGCGCTCCCCGCGGCCGAGGACATCTCCTGCCTCTCCGTCGTCATCTGTTTTGCCGTCTTCTTTCTCAATGACCTGTACGGTTTTTTCAACTGGATGCGCATGCGCCGCCGTCAGGAAAAGGCGCTTTCGGAAAAAACAGCCTCGGAAAACAACCGGACGCCGTCCCTTTCCCTCGATCGGGACGATAAAAATTGACAAGACGGGTGTCATAAGAAAAAATTACCGTTTGACATTTCGTCATAAAAAGGCTATACTGGTAATACGATCATACGAAAAAATTGCGGAGCTCTTACAAACGATGAAAGTTGCAATGACGGGCGTGAGCGGACACATGGGCGCGGAAGCGCTGGAACAGTCCGTCGGCCTTGACGGCGTGGAGTGGGTGCGGATCCTGCTCACGCCGAAAAAACGCAATTTCCGCCTTGCGAAACGGCTGAAACGCAGATACGGAACGCGTCTGCAGGTGGTGTTCGGCGATCTGTCCGATCCGTCCGCATGCGAACGGCTGGTGGCGGATACGGACTATGTCATCAACATGGCGGCGGTGATCCCGCCCCGCTCGGACGCCGCTCCGAAGGAAAGCGAACGTTGTAATTTTCTGGGGGCAAAGGCGCTGACGGACGCCGTAAAGGCGATGCCCCGTCAGGCGAAATTCCTGCATACGTCCACCATTGCGCTCTACGGGTGCCGCAACGAAAAGCATCCCTTCTGCCGCGTGGGGGATCCGCTCGTCATCAGTCCCTATGATTTTTACTCGCTGCACAAGCTGTACGGCGAGCGCTATGTTTTGGAGGCGGGGCTGGAACATTTTGTCGTGCTGCGTCAGACGGCGATGCTCTATCCTGCCATGCTGCGCTGCAACATGAGCGACGGGCTCATGTTCCATACCTGTCTCAATTCTCCCCTCGAATGGGTGAGTGCGCGCGATTCGGGGTATCTGATCCGCCGCATTCTCGAGCGCGACAGCGCGGGGGAAGTGGATTTCTTTTCCAATCGGGTGTACAATCTCGGTGGCGGGCAACACGGCCGCCAGACGGGCTACGACACCTTCCGCGACGGCTTTGCCGTGATGGGGGGAAGCACGGAAAAATTCTTTCGTCCCGACTGGCTGGCGGCGCGCAATTTCCACGGCGTCTGGATGGAGGACGGCGACGAACTCGAAGCGCTCTTCGGCTACCAGCGCGACGGCGTGGAGGAGGTCTGGCAGGAGATCGGCCGCAAGCACCGCATCTACCGCCTCGCCGCGCTCCTTCCGCCCAAGCTCATTGCGGGAACGTTTTTCCGCCACCTGCTCGGACACCCCAATTCGCCCATGCGCTGGAAGCGGGATGGGAATACGGCGCTGGTATATGCCTTTTTCGGCGATCTTCCGCAGCCTTCGGACTGGAAGGACGTGCCGCTCATGGCGAAGGGAGCTTTCGGCGACTACGATGTGCTTCGCGCAGGCCGCGGAGCGGAAGACATGCGCCTTTCGCACGGATTCGACGACAAAAAACCGCCGCAGACATGGACGGCGGAGGACTGTATGCAGGCGGCGAAGTTCCGCGGCGGCGCGTTCGATGCGGCTTCGTTTGCGGGGGCGCATCTGCCCGCAACGTGGCATTGTCATGCGGGACACGCCTTCACGGCGACGCCCTATACGGTGATGGGCGCTGGACATTGGTGCCCGAAATGCGCGCCGCGTCCCTGGGATTTTGATGCACAGGCCAAGCACAATCCCTTCTATGCACAGGTGTGGTACGACACGCACGGCCGCGACGAGAACGTGCGATATGACGTCGACGCGGCGGGCAAGGCGGTCATGGAACATACGGAGGAAGTATGAACGCAGTATTTGTCTGCTTTACGGGAACGGGGAATACCAAGCGGGTGTGCGAGGCGCTCGCCGAGGCATGGTGCGCGAACGGGAACGAGGCGCGTATCTGCCTTCTGCGCGCCGATATGCCTGCGCCCGACCTTGCGGACGCCGATCGGCTGATCGTCGCCTTTCCCGTACACGGCTTTAACGCGCCTGCGCCCGTACTGCGCTTTCTCAAAACGCTGCCCGCAGGCGATGGGCGGCTCGCCTATTTGCTGCGCACTTCGGGAGAACCGCTGTCCTTCAATGACGGCGCGGTGACAACGCCCCGCCGTCTGCTCGAAAAGAAGGGCTGGCGCGTGGCGGGCGATCTGCATTACGTCATGCCGTATAATATCATCTTCCGTCACTCGGACGGGATGGCGTCGCGGATGTGGCGCGCGGTGGAAAACCGCGTTTCGGCCGATGCCGCGCGCATCGGCGCGGGAGAAGGAAGCTTGCCCTCTGTCGGGCTCGGAGCGCGCGCCGCGGCCTTTGTCTGTCGGATCGAACATCCTGCCGCCCATTGGGTGGGGCGCGGCTTCCGCGCGACGGATGCCTGCATCGGGTGCGGGCTCTGCGCGCGCAACTGTCCCGAGGGCAACATCCGCATGGAGGGCGGCCGTCCCGTGTTCGGCAAGAAGTGCGAGCTGTGCATGGCGTGCGCCTTCGGCTGTCCGAAAGACGCCGTCCGCACGGGGGTGCTCAACGGCTGGCGCGTGAACGGCGGGTATGACTTCGACGCACCGCCCGCATCGGATGCGGAGGTATGCGCCTATTGCAGAAATTCCTATCTCAAATACTATCACAGTGCGGAAAACGGCGCCGAGGCGTGCGCCGAGGAGGCAGACTGAACGGGAGGACGCGATATGACGGCATTTTCCGGGATTTCGGAGATGGTGGGGAACACCCCTTTGCTGGAACTGGCGCGCTTTGACGCAGAGCACAACCTTGCGGGAAAGATCTTTGCGAAGCTGGAGAAGAACAACCCGGCAGGGTCGTCGAAGGACCGCGTGGCGAAATACATGATTGCCGCCGCCGAGCGCGACGGACGTCTGCGTGCGGGCGGGACAATCATCGAGCCGACGTCCGGGAATACGGGCATCGGGCTTGCGGCGCTCGCGCGCGGAAAGGGGTACCGCGTCATTCTCACCATGCCGTCCACCATGAGTCCCGAGCGCGTCAAGCTGCTGCGGGCATACGGCGCGGAAGTCGTTCTGACGGACGGGACAAAGGGCATGGCGGGGGCGATCGCCGAGGCCGACCGCCTCGCCGCCGCGATCCCGGGCGCCTTTGTGCCGGGGCAGTTCTCCAATCCCGCCAATCCGCGCGCCCACTATGAGACCACGGGCCCCGAGATCTATGCGGCGCTGGACGGGAAGGCGGATGCGCTCGTCGCGTCGGTCGGAACGGGCGGAACGCTGACGGGAACGGGTCGTTTTTTGCGCGAAAAAATTCCCGACATCTTCCTTGCGGCCGTCGAGCCGGCCGGCTCGCCCGTCCTGTCGGGAGGCAAACCCGGCCCCCATGCCATTCAGGGCATCGGCGCAGGCTTTGTCCCCGAAATCCTCGATACGTCGCTCTATAACGAGGTCTTTGCCGTCACGGATGCGGACGCGTTTGCCTATGCGCGCGACGTCGGGAAGGCGGAAGGGACGCTCGTGGGCATTTCGTCGGGGGCGGCGCTCTGCGCGGCGGCCCGGCTCGCCGCGCGCAAGCAGTTTGCGGGAAAAAACATCGTCGTCATCTTCCCGGACGGAGCGGACCGCTATCTCTCCTCCGAACTGTTCGGCTGAATCTTGCAGGAATCCGGTGCGCGCCCCCCCGGTTTGTGGGGGGCGCCCCGGGGGGTGTTTGGAAACCCCCGGGAAAATTGTTAAAATGAAAAAAGGCTTAATTGCCCCAAAAAAAGAAATGGGAAAAGAGG
>ERZ1090864.591-NODE-593-length-19606-cov-8.297478_pt1 | contig 19606 bp, 16 predicted proteins | sample MGYA00478479_ERZ1090864 | MGnify/ENA primary metagenome ERZ1090864 (study PRJEB33644, sample SAMEA5815743) | chicken gut metagenome | biome: Chicken; feature: Gastrointestinal Tract; material: Caecum | place: Ireland | collected 2019-01-01 | study: A study of the...
CCCGTGAGCGAGATGGAGCGGAGCGGAATCGAGCTGCATGGCGAGAGCCAGACGGCAGGAAGCGCAGCCTGATGGCTGAACTGTTGCGGTTTTTTCTGGAAAATCCGAAAAACACTTGACTGTATACCAGTTATATACCTTAAGATATCCCCATACTCAGACAGAGTGTTGCCCCGCCTGGAAGCAAGAAGAAATATGATAGTTCCTTTCTTTAATGCGCATGCCAGGTAATACAAATGTAAGGGAGGTGCAGGCTTGAATACAAAGCAAGTAGAAGAGCTGACAGGGATGTCCCGGCAGAACATCCGCTATTATGAACGGATGGGGCTTCTCGAGCCGGCGAGGGAAGACGGGAATGCCTACCGGGATTATTCGGAAGAAGATGTCAGGAGACTGAAACTGATCAAGATGCTCAGGATGCTCGATATGTCTCTGAAAGATATAGATGATATAATAAATGGAAAAGTTTCTTTAAAGTCTTCTGTAAAACACCAGAGAGAAAATCTGCAGACCCATCAGAAGCAGCTCCAGGCGGCGATCGATGTCTGCGCCAGTATAGGCAGGGAAAAAGGCGAAGACCTGGATGTAGACACCTATCTGAGGCGCATGGAGGACATGGAGCGCAGCGGCGGCGTTTTCGCCCGGTTTGTAGACGACTATAAGCAGATAGTCCAGGACGAAGAAGAACGCAAATTTTCTTTTTATGTAGACTTCCCGGTAAACACTCCGGCGATGCTTGAAAAGGCGCTCCGTGAATATGCCTCAGAGCGGGGGCTCCGGTTCCATATGGAAAAAAGAGGAAAATATCCGGAATTCAGGCTTGGGGACCACACATACACCGCTGTCAGGCTGCTGGAAAAGAAAAAAGGAAACAAAGAGGATCCGGCGGTACGCGTTATCTGTGAGCGGAAAGAGAAGGTCCCGGGCGGCAGGGACATGAAGATCCCGGCTAAGAGGCGAAGGATGCTCCGGGGGATCCATATCCTGGCGACCAATATACGCAGGCACAGAAACAGGACATTGCTGAACCTTGTACTCAGTGCGCTGGCGGTCACAGTGCTGTCATTTTATCTGGGAAATATCCGGAGCACAGAGCAGATACTGGAAAACGCGCCGGAATCTTACGAGATCACAGGGGAAATCTGGAACGTGTGCGGCGAGTCAGAACATGGATTATTTATCTCTCATCAGGTGCTGGAAGATCTGTACAGATCAGAACGGATCGGCGATATCGCGGAAAGTGCCGAGCTGATGGGGAATCTGTCTGATGGGATGGATCTGTCCGGTGGGACGGATCTGCCCGATGGCGAAATACAGGCTGGCAGCTCATCGGCTAAGGGCGGTGAAGCGCCGGATACGGTATCCCTGCTGGGGATCAACAGGACAGAGTGCGTCCAGGGATTGTCGGAGGAAGATATTACGTGGGAGAGCGGACAAGATAAAACCGGAGAAGAGTGGGAAGGATTCCTGAAAAGCAGTTCTGACTGTATCTTGAGTGAGGCATTTGCAGAAAAAACAGGGCTGTCTGCGGGCGATACGGCAGAGTTCAGCCTGGCGCGTTACTCACAGGGGCTGGCAGGAGTGACCCTGGAGAGACAGGAGCTTGAGCCGGAAGAATTTCACATCGCGGGCATTTATAAAGAAGATCCCGACAGGGAAGAGGAAAATCCGGATATCCTGCTCCCTCTGGACGCGGTGAAGGCAATCTATGAGAAAAATGACATTGTCTATTTTGCGTCCGCGCTTTCTTTCCGGGTGACAAAGCCCATGGAGCTGAATGAAGTAAAAGAGGAGTTGAAGGATGCGGGACTGAAAGAGATCATATACGGGTCGCCCAGGTCTTACGCCGGGATCGGACTGAAGCTGACGGATACAGAATTTATCCATTCCACGGAGAGCGCGGACCGCAGCCTGGCGCTGCTGGAGAGTTTCCTGCCATTTATGTTCGTCATCATAGCGGCAGCGGGGTATATCATCCCAAGCCTTTTGTTCCAGAACAGGCGGGAGGAATATGCGGTCATGCGCGCTCTGGGCACGGGGAGATGCTTCTGCAGCCTGCTGTTCTATATCGAGCACATTATACCCGCGGCAGCGGGGGCACTGGCCGGAGCGGCGGCTGGAATAGCGCTGGGAGCTGTGGATCCTGTGAGCGGGGCAGTTGTCTGGGGACTCTACCTGGTATTTTATATGCTTGGTGCCGGGGCGGCGATGTGGCGGTTTGGAAGATTCAGTATTGCGGCTGTGTTGTCACACAGAGATTGAGAGGTAGATATGGAACGGATCAAAGTAGAATCAGTGAGTTATTCTTATCAGAATAAATATCAGACCGTGGAAGCAGTCAGGGATGTCACCTGTTCATTTGAGACAGGCAGGCTGTATGTGGTCACAGGGGAGTCGGGAAGCGGCAAGAGTACATTCCTGTCCCTGCTGGCAGGGCTGGACTGCCCGGGCAGCGGGAGGATCCTTGTGGACGGTGATGATATAAGCCATACAGACAGGGATGCATACCGAAGGGAAAAAGTGGCTGTGATCTACCAGGCTTTTCATCTCTTCCCCTTGCTCACTGCCCTGGAAAATGTCATGTATCCTCTGGAGATACGGGGAATGCCGGGAAAAGAAGCGAGGCGGCAGGCAGAGGCCTGTCTGGAGGAGGCCGGGGTCAGCAGGAAGTTATTTGGACAGTATCCGAAGATGATGAGCGGAGGAGAGCAGCAGAGGACCGCAGTGGCGCGCGCGATCGCATCCGGCGGGAAGATCCTGCTGGCGGACGAGCCTACCGGCAGCCTGGATTCGGAAAATGAGGAAAAGATCGTGGATCTCCTCTTGTCTCTGGCGCATGAGAGGGATTATACAGTCATCATGGTCACGCACAACAGAGAGATCGCGGAGAGGGCGGATGTGCGTCTGGTCATGAAGGACGGAAGGATGACAATGGAACAGTGAGGTGTTGAGGATGACATTCTACTATAGTATAAAACAGATGCGCCGGAGCCCTCTGAAAAGCCTGCTGTTCGCTGTCCTCATCGCCGTGTGCGCCTTCTGCCTTTCGCTGGGAGGAGCTCTGTGGTACATGGGGAGCAGCGGGTTTCAGGGTTTCGACGGGCTGTATACTACCATCGGGACAGTTGAGCAGAAATATGAAGGAACAGAGGTGCGCTCACGCTGGGATCCGGAAACAGAGGCATACGAATATTACAGCGGGGGATATTACGGAGAGTGGATCCCGGAGGATGTTCTGGACTTTGAAGGGGCGGACTACATTTTGAAGCCCAGGCAGAGACCTTATTTCGGAGCATATATTGAAGACCTGTATAATGGGATCGGGAGCGCGGACATGGGAGTCGTGGAAGCCACGCCGCTCGAGACAGGAGCAATGTACCCTTCTTTTCCCATGCGCGTGACACGTGTGCTGGAGGGGACGATGCAGGAAGGGGAAATCTTCTATCTCTGCGACCATCAGAGCGAGGAACCGGCCATCCTTGAGGCGGGAAAGACCTATGTGATGCAGCTTTCCATGTTCGGGCTGACGCACGGCCCCAATGCGCCTGAAGGCGAACAGATCCTGGAATACCAGCTTTCTTCGGGGATCGCATCCACTCAGTACACGATCGACATGGAGCCTGTGTACGACCCTGTTACGGAAGAGGACCGCTGGTATGATGAGGTGACGGATGGCTTTTATGAGACTGAGAGAGGGAAGCGCTGGCTTGCGCTCAGCAGTTACCAGGATTACAGTATGCGCACGATCCCGGTCCAGCCCACGGATGGGACGAAGCTGCTCATGTATTTCTATAACGGGGAAGCACAGATCACAGAGGGGCGCGATATCACAGAAGAGGAATATGAGGACGGCGCAAAGGTCTGCCTGATCCCTGAAATGCTGGCGATGAGGCTGGGAAAGAAGGTCGGAGATACACTTACCCTGCCGCTTTATTATGCCGATTATTCCCAGGCGGTAGGGGACGCCTTCATGCTGGGCACCAGCAGTCACGTCTCTGTGAATCTCCTGAATGCGGAAGGAGAGATATATCAGATATTCAATGAGCAGGAGTACGAGATCGTCGGGCTCTATACGGCGGAAGATAAGGGATCGGGCAGTTATTCCGCAGGGGAGTATGAGGTGGTCATCCCGTGGAACGCGGTCCCGGAAAACTGCTGGGAAGATAATATCGCAGGGGCAGGACCCATGAAAGGAGCGGATACGTCATTTCAGATCCCCAACGGGACAGTGGAAGCGTTCCAGGAAACGTGGGATGCACTTGGCATTGACGGCCTGGAGATCCGCTTTTATGATATGGGATACACTCAGCTGAAGGACAGCCTGGAGAACCGTCAGCTCATGTCAGCGATCTTTCTGCTCAGCGGGGGAGTGATGGCAGTCCTGATCTTATGTTTTTTCTCAAGCCTGTTTATCACCGGGCAGAAAGAGCGCATCGCTGTGGAAAGACTGATGGGACGGACAAAACGCCAGTGCGCATTATCCATTCTGTACGGAATGCTTGTCTTAAGCGCGGCGGGATGTATTGCAGGAAGCGCAGCGGGTTGGCTTGCCTCGGGAAAAGCTGCGCAGGAAGCTGGGGATACCCTGGAGTTTGACCGGACTTACAGTGATAATACGATCGCAAATACAGAGCCGGAAGACACAGGAGAGCCTCCGGGAGCAGTGCTGCCCTGTGTTACGGGAGGCGTGCTGCTGGCGGCATCGGCGGTGGTCTCCGGGGGATATATGCGGGCAGTGCTCAGGAAAGAGCCTCTGCGTATGCTGGGAGAGATAGAGGAATAACGGGGAATAACAGGAAAGAAAGAGATAAATGAACGTGCAGCTAAAGCACCGGTTTTTCTGCGGAAGGCGGAGAGGCCGGTGCTTTGGCGTTATTGCAGTATCAGTACCTTTTTTGATACAATTTCTCCACCACCCCGATCACCGCATACAGTCCCATCGCCATAATGCACAGCAGCACGATCGACATGATCAGCCAATCCATTTTAAACACCTGGCTCGAATAAATGATCAGATACCCCAGCCCATTCCTCGCTGCCAGGAATTCCCCGATCACCACCCCGACCAGGCAAAGCCCGATATTGACTTTCATATTGCTGATCACAGCAGGCACAGAGCTCGGCAGCACGACTTTAAAAAGTGCATGCCGTCTCGTCCCGTGCAGGGTATAGATCAGCTTGATCTTTTCCCGGTCGACAGTGGTGAAGCTGGTGTACAGGTTCATGATACTGCCGAATATCGCCACGGACATGCCGGCGACGATGATGGTCGTGGGGGTCGCGCCCAGCCATACGATAAGAAGAGGTGCGAGGGCGGATTTCGGCAGGCTGTTCAGGACGACCAGATAGGGTTCCAGTATCTCGGAGAGCTTCCGGCTGCACCAGAGAAGGACAGCGAGGAGGATGCTGAACAGTGTGACGAGCAGGAAGCTGACAATGGTTTCATACAGTGTGACGCCGATATGCAGGAAGATCGAGCGGTCTGTAACCATTTCCCGGAAGCAGAGAGCGATTTTGGAAGGACTGCTGAAGATAAAAGAATCAATGATCCCTGTATCTGCACAGACTTCCCACAGGATGAGGAAGAGCACCAGGATCAGAATCCGTGCAAGACGTACGATCAGGCGGTGGCGGCGCAGGCGGGAGAGAAACAGTTCCTGTCCGTGTGAGATTTTATTCATCGCGATTCAGCTCCTTCCATATTTCATTAAAATAAGTCTTAAATTCCGGCGCATTTCTCCGGTTCAGCGGTGTGTCGTTCTCCAGGGAGAATCTGACAGGGACAGTGCGCACGATCGATGCCGGCCGTTTGGACAGGATAATGACCCGGTCTGAGAGGCTGACGGCTTCGGAGAGATCGTGGGTGACAAGGAGCGCTGTCTTCCCGGAACGGCGGATGATCTGCCCGATGTCATCGCTTACCGTGAGCCGTGTCTGGTAGTCCAGAGCGGAAAACGGTTCGTCGAGGAGCAGGAGCTCCGGATCCAGCAGAAGAGTGCGGATCAGGGCGGCCCGCTGACGCATGCCGCCGGACAGTTCGGAAGGCCTGGAGCGTGCGAACCGTTCCAGCCCGTACTGTTCCAGGAGCTGCTCAGCGCGGGCGCGGATCTGTGGCGTCACCTTCCCGCGGATCTCAGCCCCGAGGATCACATTGCGGTATACAGTGCGCCATTCAAACAGATGGTCATGCTGCAGCATGTAGCCGATCTTGGAAGAATTCTCTGTCAGGGGTATCCCGCCAAGGGACATATTCCCGGATTCGGGCTGCATAAGGCCGGCGATGAGGGAGAGAAGGGTGGACTTGCCGCAGCCGGAGGGACCGACCACTGCTGTAAATTCTCCGGGCATGAGTGTAAATGACAGGTCCGCCAGGGCTTTTGTCTCCCCGCCCGGTGTATGATAGGAATAACTGACATTGCTCAGTTTCAGGATTGGTTCCATAGGATTCACTTCCATCCGTGCTGTATATTATCTAATGTATGTAAAAATACAGGCGGTGTGAAAACGTATGACACTGTCCGCGGCAGCAGTGCGGGAATATGGAAAACGCCTGGAAAACGGCTTTGCAAAAATGCGTTTTCCGGCGTTGTATGAGAAGGAAAAGAGCGGTATAATAAAACCAGAGATACATGTTGATACAGCGCGCGGAAGATATGAGCGGATAAACAGTGGCAGGTATGATGTTCCGCGGGATAGCCTGCGGACCCTGCACTGGCAGCAGAGAGGAGAGATGGATATGTCAGGACATAAGATCATTACGATTGGACGGCAGTTCGGGAGCGGAGGACGCGAGATCGGACAGAAGCTTGCCGAGAGACTGGAGCTTCCTCTTTACGACCGCAGGCTTGTGACCATGGCGGCGGAGGCACTCGGCGTAAGGGAGGAGGATGCAGAGCGGGTCGATGAATCCAGCCTGAATTCATTTGTTTCAAACTATACTGTATCGCCGGGGATGTACATGGAATTTATCAGCGCTACGCCCTACATCCAGTCATTTGACGATGAGGTATACCGGAAAGAGGCTGAGATCATCAGGAACCTTGCTGAGAAGGGCCCATGCATTATCGTGGGGCGCTGTGCGGATTATGTCCTTAAGGACAGGGCGGAGTGCATCAATGTCTTTATCTGTGCGGACAAGGCGGACAGGATAAAACGGATCGCCAGACTGTATGGTCTGACGGAACGCAAGGCGGCGGAGCGGATCCGGCGGACGGACTGGGAGCGCAGGTATTATTATGAGCTCCATACAGGGCAGGACTGGGGCGCCGTGAGTTCGCACCAGATGCTCTTTAATGTCAGTCTCCTTGGGATGGACAAAGTCATAGACTATCTGGAGGCGGTGTACAAATGCTGAGGCACAGGAGAGCAGGACAATGAACGTGCAGAAAGTAAATTATCAGAAAGAGCTTGAACGTATCTTAAAAGAGCTGGAGACTGAGGGCAGGGTCCCGACACTCCTTATCCATAGCTGCTGCGCTCCGTGCAGCAGCTATGTTCTGGAATATCTTTCCCAATATTTTAAGATCACGGTTTTTTATTACAATCCCAATATTTATCCTGAGAGCGAGTATACAAAACGGATCCTGGAACAGCAGAAGCTGATCCGGGATATGAACCTGAAATACCCGGTCTCTTTTCTTGCGGGCAGATATGAGAAGGAAAAGTTTTATGCTATGGCAGAGGGCATGGAGGATCTGAGAGAAGGCGGGGCCAGGTGCATGAAATGCTATGAGCTCCGGCTTTCGGAGGCTGCGCGGCAGGCTGCAGCAGGAGGGTTTGATTATTTTACGACCACTCTGAGCATCAGCCCTATGAAAAACGCACAGAAGCTAAATGAGATCGGCGCGCGGCTGGGCAGAGAATACGGCGTTGAGTATCTGGTGTCTGATTTTAAGAAAAAGAACGGGTATAAACGTTCGATCGAATTGTCGAAAGAGTATGGATTGTACCGGCAGGATTACTGCGGATGCGAGTTCTCCCTGAGAGAGCGGGAGGCGCAGAAAAAGTAAGCTGGAAAATGCTTTGGGAGTAGCCCAGGCAGGAGATGAGGCGGCTCCATTACGGCACCCTTACAGCGGATTCGTGATATTCACGTGATATTCACAGGATATTCGTGCATAAAACAGTAGACATTTCACACTTTAGTGTGATAAACTAAGTGGAAAATGCGGCGGCAGACCTGCCGGATCCGCATATGGATAAGAACTATTATAGAGAAAAGAGGATAAGGAATGGCACAGTTATGGGGCGGCCGTTTCACAAAAGAGACGGACAAGTTAGTTTACAACTTTAATGCTTCCATCTCCTTTGACAAACGGTTTTACAGACAGGACATCCGCGGCAGCATTGCCCATGTGACGATGCTTGCGAAGCAGGGCATCCTGACAGAGGAAGAGAAGGAGCAGATCATAGACGGGCTGAACGGCATCCTGCGGGATGTGGAGAACGGGAGCCTTCCGATCACGGACGAATACGAAGACATCCACAGTTTCGTGGAGGCGAACCTGACCGCCCGCATCGGCGATGCGGGGAAGAAGCTGCACACCGGGCGCAGCCGGAACGACCAGGTGGCGCTGGACATGAAGCTCTACACGCGGGATGAAGTCACAGAGCTGGACGGGCTTTTACGAGAGCTGCTGGAAGTGCTCCTGACATTGATGAAAGAAAATACAGAGACATTTATGCCGGGATTCACCCATCTCCAGAAGGCGCAGCCGATCACACTGGCGCACCACATGGGAGCCTATTTTGAGATGTTTAAGAGGGACCGGCAGCGGATGCGGGACATTTATAAAAGGATGAATCTCTGTCCGCTTGGATCGGGAGCCCTTGCGGGGACGACCTATCCCCTTGACAGGGAATATACGGCGGAGCTGCTCGGATTTGACGGGCCGACGCTGAACAGCATGGATTCCGTGTCCGACAGGGACTACCTGATCGAGCTGCTCTCGGCAATGTCCACAGTGATGATGCACCTGAGCCGTTTCTCGGAGGAGGTCATTATCTGGAACTCCAATGAGTATAAGTTCGTGGAGATCGACGACGCGTACAGTACGGGCAGCAGCATCATGCCGCAGAAGAAGAACCCGGATATCGCGGAGCTGGTGAGAGGCAAGACGGGAAGAGTCTACGGGGCGCTCATGTCCCTGCTGACCACGATGAAAGGCATTCCCCTTGCATATAATAAGGATATGCAGGAGGACAAGGAACTGGTATTTGATGCCATTGACACGACGAAGGGCTGCCTGGCATTATTTACAGGAATGCTCAGGACTATGAAGTTTAATGCAGAGCGCATGGAAGAGAGCGCAAAGCACGGCTTCACCAACGCCACGGACGCAGCGGACTATCTGGTGAACCATGGAGTCCCCTTCCGGGACGCCCACGGGATCGTGGGACAGCTCGTCCTCTACTGTATAGAGAAGAAGATCGCGCTGGATGACATGACGCTGGAAGAGTTCAAGTCGATCTCACCGGTGTTCGAGGAGGATATCTACGATGTGATCAGCATGAAGACCTGTGTGGAGATGAGAAATACCATCGGCGCGCCGGGGAAAGCGGCGATGGAGAAGGTGATCGCCGCGGAGGAAGCATACCTGGCGGAAAACCCGGAGCTCCAGCAGTAATGCAGAGGCAGCACTAAGAGATATCAGTAAAACAGATATCAGCGGAACAGATATCAGCGGAACAGATATCAGTGAAATAGATATCAGCGAAAGAGATATCGGAGAAATAAGAAAGATTTACAGATACAGACAGAAAAGGAGAAGGAAAAATGGATCAGAAATTGAAAGTAGGTATTCTTGGCGCAACAGGAATGGTGGGACAGAGATTCATCTCTCTGCTTGAGGACCATCCGTGGTTTGAGGTAGTGACAGTGGCGGCAAGCCCGCGTTCCGCAGGCAAGACATATGAAGAGGCAGTGGGAGACCGCTGGAAAATGGACACTCCGATGCCGGAGGCTGTGAAAAACCTTGTCGTGCTCAATGTAAACGACGTAGAGCACGTGGCATCTACGGTTGATTTTGTATTCAGCGCAGTGGATATGAGCAAGGACGAGATCAAAGCGATCGAGGAAGCATATGCGAAGACAGAGACTCCGGTCGTATCCAACAACAGCGCGCACCGCTGGACCCCGGACGTGCCGATGGTAGTGCCGGAGATCAACGCGGAGCATTTTGACGTGATCCCGGACCAGAAGAAACGTCTCGGCACAACACGCGGATTCATCGCGGTAAAACCGAACTGCTCCATCCAGAGCTACGCTCCGTGCCTTGCGGCATGGAAAGAATTCGGACCGAAGGAACTGGTCGTTACCACGTACCAGGCAATCTCAGGTGCGGGAAAGACCTTCAAAGACTGGCCGGAGATGGTCGGAAATATCATCCCCTTCATCGGCGGCGAGGAAGAGAAGAGCGAGCAGGAGCCGCTCCGCGTGCTTGGCAAAGTAGAGAATGGGCAGATCGTAAAGGCAGAGCTGCCGAAGATCACATGCCAGTGCGTGCGCGTTCCGGTGCTGAACGGCCATACAGCGGCAGTGTTCATCAACTTTGAGAAAAAGCCGACGAAAGAGCAGCTCATCGAAAAGCTCGTGAACTTCAAAGGCTTCCCGCAGGAAGCAGGGCTTCCGAGCGCTCCGAAGCAGTTCATCCAGTACCTGGAGGAGGACAACCGCCCGCAGGTAACTCTGGACGTGGACTACGAGAACGGAATGGGCGTGTCTATCGGACGCTTAAGAGAAGACAGCATGTATGACTTCAAATTCATCGGACTGTCACACAACACAGTCAGAGGCGCGGCAGGCGGCGCAGTGCTGTGCGCAGAGGCGTTGACAGCGAAAGGATACATCGCGAAAAAGTAAAAAAGGGACAGGGCAAATGTCAATTGGGGACGTAGTAAAATCGAAAATGACTACGTCCCCAAACACAGAATTTTCACAATTTCAGGAGGTGTTTTAACATGGGTATGACAATGACGCAGAAGATCCTGGCAGCCCACGCCGGGCTTGATTCTGTCGAGGCAGGCCAGCTGATCGAGGCGAAGCTTGACGTGGTCATGGCGAATGACATCACAGGACCGATGGCCCTGCCGATCATCAAACAGATGTCAGATCATGTATTTGACAAGGATAAAGTGGTATTTGTGCCGGATCATTTTACGCCGAACAAGGATATCAAATCCGCGGAGAACTCCAAGGCGATCCGCGAGTACGCAAAGGAGCAGGGGCTGACCTGGTACTTTGAGCAGGGTAAATCCGGCGTGGAGCATGCGATCCTTCCGGAGGCGGGAGTTGTCGTTGCAGGCGAGTGCATCATCGGTGCGGATTCCCACACCTGTACATACGGAGCCCTCGGCGCATTCTCCACAGGAATGGGGACGACAGACGTGGCGACGGGCATGGCGACCGGCGAGATCTGGTTCAAGGTGCCCAGCGCGATCAAGTTCGTCCTGACAGGGAAGCCGGGGAAATATGTGAGCGGAAAAGACATCATCATCCATATCATCGGAAAGATCGGCGTGGACGGCGCTCTCTATAAATCCATGGAGTTCACCGGAGACGGGATCGCGAACCTTTCCATGGACGACCGCTTTACAATGGCGAATATGGCCATCGAGGCGGGCGCAAAGAACGGCATCTTCCCGGTGGATGAGAAGGCGGAAGCGTACATGAAAGAGCACTCCAAAAAACCGTATACCATTTACGAGGCGGATGAGGATGCGCAGTATGACGATGTGATCACCATCGATCTCTCCGAGGTGCGTCCGACGGTCGCATTCCCGCACCTTCCGGGAAATGCAAAGACCATCGACGAGGTGGAAGCGATGGAGCCCATCAAGATCGACCAGGTTGTCATCGGCTCCTGTACAAACGGCCGCATGGAGGATATGAGGAAAGCGGCGGCGATCCTGAAGGGACATACCGTGCACCCGGATGTGCGTGTCATGGTCATCCCGGCGACACAGAAGATCTATAAGGAATGTATTAAAGAAGGACTGCTGGATATCTTTGTGGACGCGGGATGTGCGGTCAACACGCCGAGCTGCGGCCCGTGCATGGGCGGTCACATGGGCGTCATGGCGGCAGGAGAGAAGTGCGTATCCACGACAAACAGGAACTTCGTAGGACGTATGGGACATGTGGATTCCCTGATCTACCTTGCATCGCCGGAAGTGGCGGCTGCAAGCGCGATCGCAGGATATATCGCAAATCCGGAGAAAGTAGGTGAGGCAGAATGAGAGCAAAGGGACATGTTTTTAAATATGGGGACAATGTAGACACAGATGTGATCATCCCGGCAAGATACCTGAACTCATTTGACGCGCAGGAGCTTGCGAGCCATGCCATGGCGGACATTGATCCGGATTTTGTGAAAAAGGTAAAACCCGGCGACCTGATCGTGGCGAACAAGAATTTCGGCTGCGGGTCTTCCAGGGAGCATGCGCCTCTCTGCCTGAAGACAGCGGGTGTAAGCTGCATCATTGCCGAGACATTTGCCAGGATCTTCTACCGCAATGCCATCAATATCGGCCTTCCGATCATTGAGTGCCCGGAGGCGGCGAAGGGGATCGAAGCCGGCGACGAGGTAGAAGTGGACTTTGACAGCGGCAAGATCTATGACCGTACAAAGGGGACAGAATACCAGGGACAGCCGTTCCCGGAGTTCATGCAGAAGCTGATCGCGGCAGGCGGGCTTGTGAATTATACGAACAGCAAGAAAAAGTAACAGGAAACAGAAAACAGAAGGGATGCTGTACAGGTGTGTGCGGCACCCCTTTTCGGCTATGGAAAGGAAAAGTTTATGACCAGTGAGAAGCAGATAAAAGGGAAAGCCTCGGCGCTTCTGCCGATCGGCGTTTTCCTCGTGATCTTCCTCGGAGCAGGGATTGTTTTTAATGATTTTTACGCCATGCCCGCGATCGTGGCATTCCTGATCGCTCTGTTTGTGGCGTTCCTGCAGAACAGAGGCGTCGGCTTCCAGGATAAGATGCGGCTGATCGCCCAGGGAGTGGGCGAGGAAAATATTATCACAATGAGTCTGATCTTCCTCTGTGCGGGTGGATTTTCCGGGGCAGTGACAGCGGCAGGAGGCGTGGACAGCACCGTAAACCTGGGACTGTCCCTGATCCCGGCTCATTTTGTGGTGGCAGGGCTCTTTGTGATCGGATGCTTTATCTCGGTATCCATGGGGACGTCCATGGGGACCATCGCGGCCCTTGCTCCGATCGCGGCGGGGATCAGCGAAAAGACCGGGTTTTCGATGGCGGTCTGCACTGCTGCGGTAGTCTGCGGGGCAATGTTCGGAGACAATCTGTCCATGATCTCGGATACAACGATCGCGGCTGTCAAGACTCAGGGATGTGAGATGAAAGATAAATTTAAGGCGAACTTCCTGATCGTTCTCCCTGCGGCAGTGGTCACAGTGATTTTTTTCTGGCTCGCCACAGGAGATATGAGCTTTCAGCTGAAAGATATCGGGGATTACAATCTCCTTTTGGTGGTGCCGTATCTTGTGGTCCTCGTGGGAGCGCTGATCGGGATCAATGTATTTGTAGTGCTCATCGGCGGGATCGTGATCTCTCTGATCGTGGGAGTGGGGACAGGGAATATCCTTCTCTCGGAAATGTTTACCGTAGTGGGAGACGGTGTGACTTCTATGTATGACATCACGGTGATCTCTATTATCGTGGCATGCATCGTCTCTCTGGTAAGGGCAAACGGCGGCATCCATTATATCCTGGACCTGATCAGGAGCAGGATCCGGGGGAAGAGGGGCGCCCAGGCGGGGATCGCCCTGCTGGCATTCTTCGTAGACCTGTGTACGGCGAACAATACGGTCGCCATCGTAATGTCCGGCCCCATCGCGAAGGAGATCAGCGAGGAATACGGAGTGGACCCGAAGCGCTCTGCGTCTCTGCTTGATATGTTTACTTCCGTGGGGCAGGGACTGATCCCATACGGAGCGCAGCTTTTGTCCGCGGCAACGCTGACCGGGCTGACTCCGTTTGATATGCTTCCCTATCTGGTCTATCCCATGCTCATGGCAGTGTGCGGCATTGGAGCCATCATTTTGAGCGGGAGACGGAAGAATTCTTAAATTGCGAACCACAGGGACCTGTGTTATAATACCATGCAGCAGAGAGTCCGCGCAGCCCGGCGCTGAAAAGGCTCGGGTCTGCGCAGAGAAAGAAAAAGAGGTAAAAGGATGAATCTATTATACAACAGTACAAGAAACGCAGAGAAGAAAGTGACAGCGTCCGAGGCGATCCTGAAAGGACTTGCCGATGACGGGGGCCTTTTCGTTCCGGAATATATCCCGAAGCTGGATGTGACGATGGAAGAGCTGAAATCCATGTCTTACCAGGAGACCGCCTATGCGGTAATGAAACAGTTCCTCACAGATTTCACTGAGGAAGAGCTGAAACACTGCATCAACAGTGCCTATGATTCCAAGTTTGACACCGAGGTGATCGCGCCCCTCGTGAAAGTGGAAGATACGTACCATCTGGAGCTGTTCCACGGTGCGACCATCGCTTTTAAGGATATGGCGCTTTCCATCCTGCCTCATCTCCTCACAACGGCGACAAAGAAAAATGACGTCACAAAGGAGATCGTGATCCTGACAGCGACATCAGGGGATACGGGCAAAGCGGCACTCGCGGGATTTGCGGATGTTCCGGGGACAAAGATCATCGTGTTTTATCCAAAGGGCGGCGTGAGCAGGATCCAGGAGCTGCAGATGGTGACCCAGAAGGGAGAGAACACATCCGTAGTGGCGATCCATGGCAATTTTGACAACGCCCAGAGCGGGGTCAAAGAGATGTTCGAGGATAAAGAACTGGAAAAAGAGCTGGCGGCAGCAGGGTATCAGTTCTCGTCCGCGAACTCCATCAACATCGGGCGCCTCGTGCCCCAGGTCGTATATTATGTGTACGCCTATGCAAAACTGCTTGAAAATGAGGAGATCACAGAGGGCGAGGAGCTCAACGTGACTGTGCCCACAGGGAATTTCGGGAATATCCTTGCGGCTTACTATGCAAAACAGATGGGCGTGCCGATCGGGAAACTGATCTGTGCATCCAACGAAAACAAGGTGCTCTTTGATTTCTTCCAGACCGGTGTATACGACAGGAACAGGGAATTTATCCTGACATCGTCCCCGTCCATGGACATCCTGATCTCCAGCAACCTGGAGAGGCTGATCTACACGATCGCGGGGCAGGATGCGGAGAAGGACGCACAGCTCATGGCTCAGTTAAAAGACCGGGGCGTGTATGAGATCACCCCGGAAATGCGGGAGAAACTTGCGGATTTCGCAGGCGGGTATGCGACAGAGGAAGAATGCCGCGACGCTATCAGGACAACGTATGAAAAGACAGGATATGTGATGGATACCCATACCGCAGTGGCAGCGGCTGTATGCAAAAAGTACCGCAGTGACAGCGGAGATGCCCGGAAATGCCTTGTGGCATCTACAGCAAGCCCGTACAAGTTTATCCACAGCGTGATGAGCGCGATTGATGAAAAATATGCTGCGGCGGATGAGTTCAGCCTGATCGATGAGCTGAGCAGGATTTCCGGGACAGAGGTCCCCCGGGCGATCGAGGAGATCCGGAATGCGGAGATCAGACACTGCCTGGAGTGTGATGCAGACTGCATGAAAGAGACAGTGAAAGAAATCCTCAGGGTATAGGAACAATAGAGTCCGCGGCTGCGGGCGGGAGGAGCAGGTGCTATGGAGAATATAAACAGTGTTTGGGGATTTATCGGGATCATTGTATTTGCCTGCGGTGTTTACGCGATCTATTCCTATATAAAGATGAAAAAAGACGGGGAGATCAATGCATCGATCCTCCTCGGGAAAGATTTTATGTACAAGAAGTGTAAGGATAAAGAGGCCTATATTAAAAAGGTGGGGCCTGCGCTTCTGGGGTTCGGGCTTGTTGCCATTGTTTACGGGATCCTGGACATGATCCACTGTTATGTATATCCGATGGCGGCAGTGGATACGGTGGGAATGATCGTATTTTTTGTTGCTCTCTTATGGTTTGCTGTTTATACGGCAAGACTGAGAAATCAGTATTTTTGACAGTGGTCCGGGCGGCAGAAAAACAAAATAACGGGCAGCAGGAGGGGCAGGCTGGAGTTCAGCGCTGCCCTGAATTATTAAAAAGTAATAAAATGAAGGAAAAGGGATGAAATCCTGCATTTATCAAACGAAAAATACGGAAAATCCTTCGAAAAAATTTAAGCAGATGAATTTTGAAAAATGGAAACTTTCAATTAATAGTAAAGTTTGGAAAGATTATTGTTGATTTTTTGTCAATTCTTCTGTATAATCAAAGGTACGCCGATGTCAGACAGGATTTCGGAAGTGCTGGCAGGTAAATAATAGAAAGAAAGAGGTAGAGCGTAACATGTCAAAGATTGATTTAACTAAGTACGGTATCACAGGAACTACGGAAATCGTTCACAATCCTTCTTACGAGACACTGTTTGAGGAAGAGACAAATCCGAACCTGGAAGGGTTTGACAAAGGCCAGGTAAGCGAGCTTGGCGCTGTCAATGTTATGACAGGTATTTATACAGGGCGTTCCCCGAAAGACAAATACATTGTAATGGATGAGAACTCCAGGGACACAGTATGGTGGACAACAGATGAGTATAAGAACGACAATCACCCGGCGTCTGAAGAAGCATGGGCAGCTGTGAAAGAAATCGCAAAGAAGGAGCTCTCCAATAAGAGACTTTTCGTTGTAGATGCATTCTGCGGTGCGAATAAGGATACGCGCATGGCGATCCGCTTTATCATGGAAGTGGCATGGCAGGCTCACTTTGTTACAAATATGTTTATCCAGCCGACTGCTGAGGAGCTCGAGAACTTCGAGCCGGATTTCGTTGTTTACAACGCTTCCAAGGCAAAAGTTGAGAATTATGAAGAGCTGGGCCTGAATTCAGAGACAGCTGTTATGTTCAACATCACAAGCCGCGAGCAGGTGATCGTGAACACATGGTACGGCGGAGAGATGAAGAAAGGTATGTTCTCCATGATGAACTACTATCTGCCGCTGAAGGGCATCGCTTCCATGCACTGCTCCGCGAACACAGATATGAACGGCGAGAACACAGCGATCTTCTTCGGACTTTCCGGAACAGGAAAGACAACACTTTCCACAGACCCGAAGAGACTCCTCATCGGTGATGACGAGCACGGCTGGGACGACAACGGAGTATTCAACTTCGAGGGCGGATGCTATGCGAAGGTAATTGACCTTGACAAGGATTCCGAGCCGGATATCTACAATGCGATCAAGAGAAATGCGCTTCTTGAGAACGTAACGCTGGACGCAGAGGGACATATTGACTTCCATGACAAGAGCGTGACAGAGAATACACGTGTATCCTATCCGATCGACCACATTGAGAAGATCGTGCGTCCGGTATCCGCAGCTCCGGCAGCGAAGAATGTGATCTTCCTGTCCGCTGACGCGTTCGGCGTACTTCCGCCGGTATCCGCACTGACACCGGAGCAGACAGAGTATTACTTCCTGTCCGGTTTCACAGCAAAGCTTGCAGGAACAGAGCGCGGTATCACAGAGCCGACACCGACCTTCTCCGCATGCTTCGGACAGGCATTCCTTGAGCTGCATCCGACGAAATATGCAGAGGAGCTCGTTAAGAGAATGAAAGAGAGCGGAGCGAAAGCTTACCTCGTAAATACAGGATGGAATGGTACAGGCAAGCGTATCTCCATCAAAGATACACGCGGCATCATCGATGCGATCCTTGACGGTTCCATCGAGAAAGCTCCTACAAAGACGATCCCGTACTTCAACTTCGAAGTTCCGACAGAGCTTCCGGGAGTGGATCCGGCGATCCTTGACCCGAGAGACACATATGCTGACGCTTCCGAGTGGGAGACAAAGGCAAAAGACCTGGCTTCAAGATTCGTTAAGAACTTCAAGAAGTATGAGAGCAATGAACTCGGAAAAGCACTTGTCGCAGCAGGTCCGCAGGAGTAAGGATATTTGAGCGGGGCAGACCGCATATATTTAAAGGAAGAAAGCTTGGCTGAATACAATTGTCCGGCGGTGGATCAGAATCCGCCGGACAATGAATGCTATGTTTTCTTCCTTTAAATTTTTCATGGGATTATTTCGGATCACCATCGCCATATCTCCGCAAAAGATGCATCAAATAGCTCCGGGGGCGGAGATTTCATTTTATGGCGGACTATGATCTATCTTTCTTTTTGATAAGCCATCCTTTCGCTTCCATCATCCGTATTAATGATCCCACAGTATTTAAATCCATTCTTTTCCAGCAGGTGCTGCATGATCTTATTATCCCTGTGTGTGTCTATTTTTAAGTTGCCGCACTGAGAGAAAGCCCACTCCAGGCAGAATGAGGCCGCGCCTTTTACTGTTCCGTCTGAGGTAATGCGGTGGACGACGCCATAGGGCAGTTCGTTGAGCCAATGCCCGTTTTTAATGTGGAGATAAGTAGGGTCCGGGCCCTGCTTATAGAAAAAGACAGCAATGGGCCTGCCGTGTTGCTCGCAGATATAAGAGCATCCGGAGGCGATGTCAGAGGCGATCACGGACCTGTCAGGATAGCTATGCCCCCATTGGTCCGGATTTCCGGTTTCAGCCATAAAGATACGTGCGTTTTCATACATTTTCATAAGAAGCTCCAGTTCGTCTTCCCGTGTTTTCCTGATTTCCATAAATACCAGCCTTTCTATAATCAATTATCATTATACCACGAGCGCAGGAAAGGAAGCGCCGCGCGAGCGGCATTTACTTTCCAAGCTGTGGCTCCCGGTATAATCCCTGCGGAGCAGGGCGAAGCGGGAATCCGCTTCGGATCGCACAACGTGCAATCATTATACCAGAAAACAGAGCTCTTTGGAATTTCCAATGAAATTTTAGAAAATACAAAATCAAGTGCTTTGTATTTTTGGGAATACAAAATATGGTATAAATGACTGTAAATTGTACAAAATTGTATACATGCGCGTTTTTGAGAACGATTATCGATATAGATATTGTTTTTTTGAGGAGTTGATGATATACTAGCGCATGAAAGCCGGGATGGAGGACAAAAACCTTCACGTACGGCTAAGTTAGCAAATTAATTACAGAAGATTTCAGAGGAGGTTTTTTCGAATGGCAAAAGCAAATTTTGACCAGTGGGAAGGTTTCAGCGGGCATCTCTGGAAAGAGGAAGTCAATGTGCGTGATTTCATCCAGCACAACTATACACAGTATGACGGAGACGAATCTTTCCTCGCAGGTCCGACAGAGGCGACAAATAAACTTTGGGGCGAGCTCTCCAAGCTGCAGAAGGAGGAGCGTGCAAAGGGCGGCGTTCTGGACATGGAGACAGAGGTTGTTTCCGGCCTGACAGCATACGGCCCGGGATATATTAATGAAGAGATGAAGGATCTGGAGCAGGTGGTAGGACTCCAGACAGACAAGCCGCTCAAGAGAGCATTCATGCCGTATGGCGGGATCAAGATGGCTGAGCAGGCATGCACCACATACGGATACACACCGAGTGAAAAACTGCATGAAATCTTTACAAAATATCATAAGACACACAACC
>ERZ1090864.592-NODE-594-length-19605-cov-16.263120_pt1 | contig 19605 bp, 20 predicted proteins | sample MGYA00478479_ERZ1090864 | MGnify/ENA primary metagenome ERZ1090864 (study PRJEB33644, sample SAMEA5815743) | chicken gut metagenome | biome: Chicken; feature: Gastrointestinal Tract; material: Caecum | place: Ireland | collected 2019-01-01 | study: A study of the...
TCTTCTTACACTCTCCAAACATTTATTTATATATTTCTCTACATTGTATATTGGTATTATTACAGATACCAATTGCTTTTCGTTTTTTTCCATAATGCCTTACCTTATTTGAAATGTCCAGAAACAGTTTTATAGTTGAATTCAACTATATAGTTTTGATTTAAATATTCATATGCATTTTTTTTGAATTGGACCATATTACTTCCTATTATTTCATTTATTTTATATATAAAATTTTGTATATTATTACTTTCACACCACCAACCAAATCCACCTTCCACAATCACTTTCCCCACATCTGTGTTTGGGTCTGTTACTGCCAGTACCGGTAATCTAGCCTGCATATAACTCAAAAGTCTGCTTGGAAAATTCGGTATAGTAAATCTATGATCCAAAAAAATCATTCCCACGTCACACGCTGCTATCATTCTATCATAATCCTCTTTGGGAAGCCGCCTCATTAATTTCATATTATGAGGCTTTTCTTCTTCAAAAAAGGCACTTATACGATCATATTCTGTCCCATCACCTACAATCAGAAAAAAAGTGTTTTCATTTGTAAGCTGAGACTTCAAACATGATATAAGAAATGGAATTCCCTGAGGTTTTCCCAAATTACCTCCATATACAAATACAAACTTGTCCTGTGGTATTCCATACTTATCTCTCATGCATTTCTTTTCACTCTGTGTCAGCTTTATTTCATGAGATTCTATACTATTAGGACATACTTCAACTTTTTTCTTCTCAATTTCAGGATTATGCCTTAAAACATACTGTACATTTGCCTCTGACATACAGCCTATATAATCAGATATTTTATAGAGTTTCTTTTCTTGCTTCCTAAAGTATTTATATAGTATACCTTTTATTCCTGTTTTACTTAGCATCCCCAGATCCACCGCATTCTGTGGGAAAATATCTTTAAGAATCAGATATGTAGCTGAATTATTCCTTTTTTTTATGTAGGATATCAAAGAAGCAAGCGTTATAGGCGGTGTCGAATATAGTATCAGATCGAATTTAATACCTGAAAAATATCTGAGTATCGCCCGCTTATATTGATTAGAAATTAGCAGTGTAGAAATCCCCTTTTCTAAGATATTCGTCTTAGTAACATTTCCAACCTTTACCATCAAATGTTTTGCCGTATCCTCTTGAACCAGTTCGGTAGGCAACCCTGCTCTTTTTTCTCGGGAACTGACAATATATACTTCATGCCCATTTTTCATAAATATCCTCAACAAATCAGGATATAACCCATACTGCCTTATGTCACCAAATGTACCAGTTGTTAAAAATAAAATTCTCATATCGCTTCTACTTCACCATAATCTCATTATACTTCATCATGTAAGTATTTTCAGCATAATCGCCTAACTTTCTAGGATTCCTCTCACCCCTCAGATTCCTGATAATCATATTCATGTGGTCACACCCGCATTCATAAGCATGTGGATATCCTCCTCCAAACCTGGGATTGACTTCTGAAATATAATATTCCCCATCGATCTCAAAGATATCCATATCTATCTCTCCTCTATATCCCGCTTCCTTTACAAACTTTTCTATTAGATTGAACAACTTATCATCTTTAAATGAAACTGCCTTATCTGTCTCACCGGCGCGCATCGCAATTTTTTTCTTAGTAAATATTGAGACAATCTCCTCACTGATCATGTCAATATAGACATCCGCGCCAATCTCCTGGCCTTTAAGATATTCCTGGATCATCAGATTATCATTATGAGCAAATAACAGATCTACCATCTCTTTATCCTCTGCTTTACTGATGGCAATCGAAGCGCTTCCTCTGACCGGCTTTATAAAAACCGGGAACTCTATCCTGCCTGCTTCAAGATCAGAATAAAACTCATCTTTTTCCGTGTAGCTTTTGGCAGTTTTGTATCCATGCTCAGTCAGCCATTTATACATCAACATTTTGTCCAGAGACATTTCGCACAGATCATAACTGGATCCGATCACAGTTACACCCATTTTTCTAAATTCATCTGCATATTCTGCCAACAAACTAAGTTCCGGATCGATCAGGCTGAGTACGGCCGTGACTTTTTCCTTCTTACAAATATCAAAAACCTTATCCATATATCCAGGATCTGTAATCCGTGAGACCTTATAAAATTTGTCTGCCTCGTATACAGCCGGCGCAAGTTCACTCATATCTGCAGCGATCACATTTCCAGTTCGTTTTCCGCTGTCATCCGTCAATGCCCTTTTAAAATACTGAACAATCTTATTTCGTGTCCCGGCGCTTAATATCAAAACATTCATTGTTGTCCCTCACTTAAACTATTTTCCTTTCCTCAGATACGGATCATCTTCAGATCATCAAAAAACAAAGGTGTTCCCCCTGTATGTATAAACAAGATATCACTATTCTTTATATCTTTATCATCCAGATATTTTTTCATTCCCTCATATGCCTTTGCAGTATATGCGGAATCCATTGGAATCCCATGACGGAGCAGCATCTCTTTTTGCGTTTTCTGTATATCAAGATTTTTCTTTCCATATCCATCGCCTGTATAACCATCTTCAAAGTGCGTATTATCATCAACCTGCTTTCTGTTATAAGAGATATTCTTCTCCTGCAAATATTCGCATATACTTTCAACGACTACTTGTCTGCCTCTTGGATTTTTCCTTGCAATACTAATCCCTACTATATTCCTATTATCTTTATGTATGAGCTGTCCGCATACCAATCCGGCTTGTGTCGTCCCGGTGCCCGACGCAAAAAATATATGATCAAAGAAAATCCTGTTTGTTTTTTCAAATTCCAGGATTTCCTGATAGCAGTCTACGTATGCCTGTGTTCCCAGGTTTCCATGTCCGCCGCCTTGTATAAAATAAGGATTTTTCCCTGTGCTTTTCAGTTCAGAGAGTTTTTCTTCGATCGTATTATGAACTTTTTCAACCGGGACGATCGTCATTTCTGCCCTGAAGAGCTTCATCATTTTACTGTTGAATGTAGGATTGGAAGCCTCAAGCGGCCCGATAATATAACAGGGAAGATTCCTTGATGCAGCCATATTTGAGATGATCCTGCAATGATTAGAACTGCTGCTCCCATATGTCACAACACAATCAAATCCACCTCTGTCTATCTCATTGAAAAAATTAAGAGCTTTTCTTGCCTTATTTCCGCCAAAAGAAACAGGAAAAAGTCATCCCTTTTAATAAAAATGCGATTTGCAGCATTTTCAATCTGATACAGAGGAGTGTCATAAACCGTCTGCTCAAGCTGTAATATCTTATAATAATCTGAAACCGTTATTTGATATCGAAATCTATCTACATATTTTCCTCTGTTTACGGCTGACTTTTCTGCAATCCCGGTTTTAATAAAACCGCACTGTTGGAACAATTTCTGTGCAGCCGCATTTTCTGTCTCGGTTAATAAGTATACTGTGTGGAGCTTTAAGGAAGAAAAGGCATACTTCAGTAAAAGAATTGTTGCAGATTTTGCTATCCCTTTCCCTTTATATTCCTTCTCCACTAGTGTCACATAGTACTCTGCCTGTCCCTTATCTATCCCAAGCAGCCCTATGATCCCTACAGATTTTTTGTCACATTCTATAATTGAGAAATTATCCAGGATGTACCATCCCCCTCGTATTTTTAAGGAATTTCTCCATAATCAATAAATCACAATATTTTCCATTTATAAAACGCTCTTCTTTTAATTCACCCACTTTTTCATAACCTAAAGACAGCCACATTAACACTGCTTTTTTATTTTCAGCTACAGCTTTCAATGTAATCTTTCTCAAATTCAGATATCTTTTTGCATATTGCTCGATCAATTGACATGCTTCACTTGCGACTCCCCTTCCTCTTGCCTGTTCTTCTCCTATAAAAATACCGATTTCGCAGGTGCGATGTATCCAGTGGATATTGTATAATCCCACCATTCCAACAGGATTGTTGCTTTCTGTTATCATAAATCTTTTATTGTTCCCTGTCAGATCGATTAAAGACTCCATCCATTTTTCCTGCTGATCTTTCGATACCGGGTGATAGCCGCCACCCAAAAACATATAAACATCTTCTTTATTTTTCCAACGATTCAATGACTCTAAATCTGTTCTCTCGATCGGCCTCAAACTTATCCTTTTCCCTTCCAAGCACACCATTTCACAATTCCTCACTTTTCTCCGCTTTTTTCTGTATGACCGGACGCGTATATATTTTCACTTTTTATGACACGCATCACCGTCATAAAAAGGATTTTTATGTCCAGCCATATATTAAAGCTGTCTATGTATTGATTGTCTATGCGTATCCGCTCATTCCATGAAGCAGAATTCCTTACAGTTGCTTGGGCAAGACCTGTAATGCCTGGTCTCATCTTAAAGCGCTTTTTTGCCCAGTCAGGATATGCTTCGTATCCATCATATGGATGATATGTTGCTGGGGGTCTTGGCCCAACCAGACTCATCGATCCATTTAAAGTATTAAAAAGCTGAGGTAATTCATCCAAACTGGTTTTCCTCAAAAATCTCCCGACCTTGGTAATCCTAGGATCCGTCCCCTCTTTTACTCGAAGACCGTCTCCAAGATGCTCTGCATTTACGATCATTGTACGGAATTTAATAATTTTAATAACTCTTCCATTTTTTCCTACTCGATCCTGCCGAAAAAAAATCGGACCTTCTGAAGAAATCTTTATCGATACAGCAATAATAATGAATAGAGGCGACAAAATAATAAGCCCAATAATACTTCCCACAAGATCCATGCATCGCTTAATAAACAAATTTGCTTTTCTCATGATTGTTTTAATCAAAACATCCTTTCACAACCTCTATTATCCGGTCCTGCTCTTCTTCCGTCATTTTATTGTCACTAGGCAGGCATAACCCCCGGTCAAAAATATCCATTCCAACATCAACCGCACTGCCTTTTATATATGCGTTACTTCGTGCCCTACCGTTCCCATCGCATACCACAAAGGGATTTACCCGGTATATCGGCTGCATGTGCATCGGTTTCCATATCGGTCTTCCCTCAGCATTAATACTGCCGAGCGCTTCCAGGATCTCTGTAGGACAACTCTTGCCTTTTTCTCTGACATAGCAAACGTCATTCTCGCCGCGGACCTGTTTGCACATAGCATTATTATCTATCAGAATGCAGCTCAGCCAGTAATTTGGTTCGCATTCCTCTGGAATCGGATTCATGCTTACAGGAAGGTCCTTCAATCCTTCTTTATATCTTTCATAGATCACTTTCTTCCGAGAAATATGTTCTCTTAAATATGGGAATTGTCCCCGTACCACACCGGCGATCACATTGGACATTCTGTAATTGTATCCAAGTTCTTCATGCTGGTACCAGGGCGCGTTTTCTCGTGCCTGTGTAGACCACTTTCGGACCTTATTTGCCGCTTCCGCATCGTTTGTCAGGAAACAGCCGCCTGCAGAACCGGTTATGATCTTATTACCATTGAAGGAAACGGTATTAAATTTCCCAAAAGCGCCTGTCTGAATTCCTTTATATGTGGCCCCCATAGACTCTGCAGCATCTTCGATAAGAATGGCGTTATGCCTGGTGATAACAGCCATCAGTTCATCCATCTTTGCCGGTGTTCCATACAAATGTGCGAGCACAACAATTTTCACATCCGGATATATCTCAAATGCTTTTTCCAGAGCTATCGGATCCATATTCCAGGAATCCCTTTCCGTATCAATAAACACCGGCGTACCGCCCTCATAGACAATAGGGTTTACGGAGGCATCAAAGGTCACATCACTTGCAAAAACTTTCTTGTTTTCCAGACACCCATGGCCAACTTTCGGAACCCCATAGGCCTCGATTCCGGCCAGTTTCATTGCCAGATGAAGCGATGCGGTGCCTGCAGACAGAGCCACAGCATATTTGACTCCAATATATTCCGCGGCAAGTTTTTCTACTTCATCCACATTCCTCCCGACTGTGGACATCCAATTGGTATCATAGGCTTCCTTCATGTATGTCAGCTCAGGACCATGCATGGTAGGACTGCTGAGCCATACCTTTTTCTCAAACCTCCTGCATTGATGCTTCTCTGCATGAAACATTCTCTTTCACTCCTCTTTTACCCTTTTGCCGCGGCAGTTCAATTGTGATTCTTAAAACTATTCTTTAGGATACTCTCTCTTATTCCTGTCGCTCAAATCCGGCTTATAAGTCTCCACAATACCCGCCACGATTTCCTTTATCCTTCCATCTTCATGGCGGCTCTCTTCATCCAGCTCTTCGAGCTGTCTCTCAAACTTCTCGTCATCCATCTCGATCGGCTTCCCGATGTGGATCAGTTCATTCTCGGTATCCTGCATTCCTTCCTCATCCATGAGAAGCTCTTCATACAGCTTCTCTCCCGGACGAAGCCCGGTATATTCGATCATGATATCCACATCCGGCTCATATCCGGACAAGCGGATCAGGTTTCTCGCCATATCGTCGATCCGCACCGGATCGCCCATATCTAAGACAAAGATTTCCCCGCCTTTTGCATAATAAGACGCCTGGAGCACCAGTGATACCGCTTCTGGTATTGTCATAAAGTACCGAATGATATTTTTATCTGTGACAGTTACCGGACCGCCCGCGGCAATCTGTTTCTTAAACAGCGGGATGACGCTTCCATTGCTTCCGAGCACATTTCCAAAGCGGACGGCTACAAAGTCCGTGTCCAGACACTTTCTGTTCATCATCTGAACGACCATTTCGCATAAGCGCTTGGAGGCTCCCATGATATTCGTCGGATTCACAGCCTTATCCGTAGAGATGAGCACAAATTTCTTTACCCCTGCCGCGGCAGCAGCTTTCGCGGTCTTATAGGTACCGATCACATTATTCTTGATGGCCTCGTTCGGGCTGTCCTCCATAAGAGGCACATGCTTATGCGCTGCCGCATGAAATACCACATCCGGATGGTACGCCTGCATGATCCAGTTGATCCGGTTCATATTCCTCACGGAACCAATACGGACGTCCAAGTTCAGCCCATCCCCATACTTTCTCAGCAGCTCCTGCTGGATATCATAGGCATTATTCTCATAGATATCAAAGATAACGAGCTTTTTCGGCTGTGCTCCTGCGATCTGGCGGCACAGCTCGCTTCCGATCGAGCCGCCTCCTCCTGTCACAAGCACAGTCTTCCCACTGATCGAATGAAGGATTTCCTCATTGTTTACTTTCACCTGGGCCCGTCCCAACAGATCCGTGATCTCCACGTCTCTGAGGGTGCTCACGCTGACTTCTCCGTTGATGAGCTGATACACTCCTGGCACGGTCTGTATCCGACATCCTGTGTCCTTACACAAGTTCAGGATGTCCTTGCGGTTCTTCCCGGTGCAAGCAGGAATCGCGTATATGATACGATTAATATTATATTTTTTTATCATATCAACAATATCAAACCTGTTTCCGACAATGGGAATTCCTTCCAGTATCCTCCCCTTTTTATTGGGATTGTCATCAATGATGCAGCACACTTTTACATCTGTATAATTGGAGTTGATCAATTCTTTGATCAATGCCTGCCCCGCCTGTCCCGCCCCGATGACCATGACCCGATCCTGACTTTTGCTGTGATCCATTCCGCTGCGGTTCGTATAAAAGCGGATCAGCCGATAAGAGAATCTTATCCCTGTTGTCAGGCAGAAGCTCATGATATATCCCATCAGATACCAGCTGACAGGCATACGAAGCTCCATAAACAGAGCACCGCCTGTGTATGCAAAAATCAGCAGTATGTATGCTGTAAGGATCGCCTGAAGCTCTGCCACGCTGGCCAGCCTCCAAATGCTGTGATACAGCCTGCATCCATAAAAAACAACGAGCGTAACTGTGATCCAGTATGGCATCGCCCACAGGTATCCCTGTAGATACTGCTCCGGAATCAGCCATGGTCTGAAGTCAAACCGCAGCACCAGCGCTGCATAATAGACAACTGCGATCGTAAAGACATCCCCCAGCAACAGAAGAAGAGCTCTGTGTATCCATTTCAGGCCTTTTTCTCCTCTTCTATTTTCCATGACTATTTTGTCCTCCTGCGTCTGTATATATAGATCAACACACCTGCGGCAAAGGCAATAGCAACCGCGAACAGCGCATTGACAGGATCCACAGTATCCGGCACAGCCGCTGCGGTAATATTCTCCATCATTTCTGCCGCTTCAGCGGCAGTCTCGCTCTGAAATAGCGAGTTCACAATATAATTCGGATATTTCATACGCTTTTCATTCCTTTGTAACTTTCACTGCTGTGATTTTCATAAAAAGGCGCGCCTGATCCTGTCATGCGCGCCCACTGCTGTCAGACTCTTTACTGTCTCGTTTTTTTGTATACTACTGTGCCAGTTGCTCCGAGAACAACTGCTGCACCGAGCAGCCCCATCCAGCCGAATGTCATCCCAGTCTTTGGGGATGTGCCGACTGATGCACCTGTCCCACTCACTTTCCCGATCACTGCCACCGGAGAAAGATCCTCAAATGTAGCACTTACTACTTTGTTTGTGTAATCTACATTACTTGGAGTTATGATCTCCCATGTAGATCTTCCTGTGCTGTAATGAAGCAGGGCTACATCTGTTACATTGCTGGACAAAGACGGCACTGACAATTCCACCTGATATTTTCCATCAGCCGTCTGTACTCCGCCATTGATGGGAGTCAGCTCATAAATATCTGTCAGCAGCGACTTATCTGCCAACTGAGCTGACAGCGCTGGCGCAAGATCTCCTATGCTCTGGAGTGTAGCCGCACCAGAATTGACTTCTCTGATCTTTGTCAGTACTGTCGGGTCAGAGAGATTTGACTCTGAAACCTCAGAAAGCTGATAACTGCTTGCAGCGCCTCCGGTCAAAGCCATCTCCCCATTCCTGCTTCCTACCGCAAATACACTTATCGCCTGTGTCACGATAAGAGCAGCCGCAAGAAGCGTTCCAAACACTTTCTTCTTCATAGATGCTCATCCTTCCTTTCTTTATTTTTCTATAGACACCAGAACGGCCTGCACCAGATAGCGCTTGTCCGCCTGGGTACCATAGCATGTTGACATTGTGATGATCTTGTCATCACCGGTTACTTCCTGCTCTGTGTCAATGCAGGCTCCCATCTCCCTGACTGCAAAGATAGACTCCAGATACTGGCGATAGCTGACTTTATCTGCGAAATTAAAGCTCTGCATAAGATGTCTGTCGTCATACAGATATGCAGCGAATATCCGATAATGCCGGATCGCGTCAGGTGTATAGATCAGTACCTCTCTGTTTTCATCAAAGAAACTTCTGTCCTGATAGTTCAGAAGATTCTGGAACATACTGCCATTCGCCATGTCATGTCCGTAAATCACTGTATTGGGATCTTCAAAGTCCCGACTGTTGTAGCTCTCTGTATAGATCGCTCCCTCCGGGCTTTCCACTCCGTCGATCGTGTGCGTCAGGTAATATGTATTGTCTGTCTCACTTTGAAGGACCGGATAATCAATGGCAGTGCCCGGTATGGTGATCCATGCGTACGCCTCCGGATTCCTTGCCTGCAGAGAATCAAAGTCAATGGGAATCTCCACTGATTCCTGCTCCGACTCCGGAACTTCTTTGGGAACGCCGGTCCCGACTTCCGCCCGCAGCCCTTCGTATCCCTCTCCCGCGCTCTGCTGGCGCAGATACTGCCATATCCCTGCCGCCGCGCACACTGCGGCCACGGCGAAGATCAGGATGCTGATCATCAAATATTTTTTCTTCACGGCGTCTCACCCCTTATCGTACCGTTCTCTGTTGTTCTGCTCTTTGTCGTACCGATTTCTGTATAAAAGGTTTCTATGATCTTTTCGTACAGAGCCTCGTCATCTACATGGTATTCATCGTAATATTGTCCGTCCACAGGTTGTCCCGGCACTGTCCAGCCTTCTGAAGCTCCTCCCTCTGCCGCGCTCTGCATCAGTCTGACGAACTCGTCATTTCCCATGCTGGTCACCATGTATGGCCTCATCGTTTCGTGCAGTTTTCCGGCAAACCCGGAATCCTGTGCGGCGAGGGCCTTCACAGCCGCCCCCAGCGCCCGGATGAATTCTTCCTGGCGCTCCATACGCGCAAGCGCGCTCTGACGCTCATCCGTATCTCTATATCTTACGAAAATCTCGGTATTTTCTTCATTCAGTGTCACCTGGCTCCCAGCTGTAAATCCAGGATATTCGGCCTCCAGACTGTCATTAGGGACAGTCACTGTCACCGTGCCCACGCTCTGGACAAGGGCTGATATACCATCCATATTGACAGCACAGTATCCTTGTATCGGAAGCCCATAGAACAGATTTGACACCGCTTCCCTTGCCAGCCGGCAGCTTTCATGTCCACCATCGCCGTACGCGTAGGAAAGGCTGATGTGATCTGTCGACTTCCCAAGGCTTTCCCCGCCCGGAGTAAATGTCTCGATCTCTGTCATCGTATCCCGCGGTACTGAGATCACAGTAACTGTGTTCTTTACACGGTCCCTGGAGACCAAGTATATCGCGTCCGCCTGACCGGCATCTGCCTGACCGACAGACGTCTCCGTTTTTTCTCTTGTATCAATGCCTAGTACAAGATAATTGCTCAGATGATCGTTATACTCATACTCTTTTCCATTCCACAGCACGGCTCCTCTAGTCCGGTCTGCAGTATCCATATCTGCCGCCGTCCCTGTATCCTCTGGCTGCAGCGTACGCAGGATGAGAACTCCCGCTGCTGCTACTGCGAGCACAGCCGCGCCCAGAGGGATAAGCCACAATTTCTTTTTTCCTTTTCTGCTATCAGACATCTTGCATCCCCGCTTTATTTGCCTTCGGTCTTGCCATAATAGCCATATTTCGAGTAATATTTGTTCTTCCTTACATCCACCTTGTTCAGCACGGCTCCCAACACCCTGCATCCGCTGATTTCCAGCTGTTCCTTTGCTTTTGCCGCCACTTTCCTGCTGACCAGGTCGCTTTCAATGACAAGGATCGCTCCGTCACAGCGGCCTGCCACTACGGCCGCGTCGATCAGATTTGCCACCGGGGGAGTGTCTATCAGCACATAATCATATTTTTTTCTCAGACCGTGCAGAAGTTCAGTAAAGGTCTCCTGCCCGAGCAGTTCTGATGGATTTGGGGCCACCGGTCCTGAAAATATCATGTCTACCCCGGTAAAATTCGTGTTGTATATGATATCTTCCATTTCACACTGCCCGCTCAAATACTGAGACAGTCCCGCTATCTTCCCCTTCACTTGAAATCTTTTCACAAAACTGGATTTGCGGATGTCCGCGTCCAAGATAAGGATACGTTTACCTATTTTCCCCATTTCAGCTGCCAGCTGGAAAACGATGTCACTCTTCCCTTCATTTGGATAGCAGCTGGTCAGGACAATGGTCCTTATCCTTGTCCCCGCGAACTGTACATTCGTGCGGAGAGTCTTAATTGCTTCTTCATAGAAATAATCAGGCCGCTTCGGATCCGTCATGACTACTTTGGGTTCTGTCATTTCCGTTTCCTCCTCTTCCTTCTTTTCTTGGGTCGGTTATCCGTTTTTCCGGAAATATAATCCTTCCTGTCCGGTATGCTGGCCAGGGTAGACAGTCCAAGATATTTTTCTATATCATCCTCTGACTTGATACTGTCATCCATCAGAGTCATCAGAACAACGACTCCAACTGCCAGAACCAGCCCGGCCAATGCTCCCATTGCCACATTCCTGCTCATGCTGGGGCTTATGGGCTTCTCAGGCACGATCGCCTCTTCAATGACCTTCGGCGGCACGACCTCCATCTGATTGCCTATGTACTCTGAGGAGATATTCGCCAGTGCATTTACCAGCTCCTGAGCAATCTGCGGATCTGAATTGTCCACCGAGAGCTCAAGGATGCGAGTATCGCTTGGATTGTTAATAGACACCGCTTCCTTTAATGACTCATACCTCATATCCACTCCCAGCTCGTCGATCACTTCCTGAAGGACGGTGCGGCTGGTGATCAGCATGCTGTAATCTTTCGTAAGTTGGCTTCCCAGCTGAAGATCCGCAAGCGATGTCAGCGTTGTCTCTTTTGTCAGGACAAGCATTGTGGAGGTAGCCCTGTAAACCGGGGTGACCATCATCCTCGTATATATTCCTGCGAGCACTGCCCCGGCGAGCAATACTGCCACGATGATGAGGGCTCGTTTTTTGAGGGCATAAAATATTTCCAACAGATCGATCTCCATCTCACCATTACCATGTGTCTTTTCCATCGCGGTTCTTCCTTTACTGTTATTATTGGGCAGCCCTGCTTCAGGCTTTTGTTAACTCATGACCATTTTTCCAGAGCGCTCTCTCTACATATTCTTCATCGAGGGACTTCTTCATCCACTCAACTGCCCCTTTTGTGTCTGGTCTGCGCTCACTGATATTATGCATGTCAGTGCCAAAAAAATCAACGATTTCTTCACGGAGCACTCGTCTGCACCACCGCGTTGTCTCATGATACCATTTCCCTCCTACGGCCCTGAAATTAAGCTGTATCAGAGCACCCTGAGCCTTGAGTTCCTCCGCTTTGCCCGGCTCCCGGATCGCCCGGTACCTCTCCGCGTGCGCAAGGATCGGGATATATCCCGCAAAGACCAGATCTTTCACGGCCCTGAATATGTGGGTATATGGCATCTCCGGGCGGAATTCTATAAGAACGTGACGCCCTTCTCCCATTGTGAGCAGCTTTCCCTCTTCCAAAAGCTTCACGACATCCTCCGAATACATGATCTCCTGCCCAGGTGTGATATGGATATCTACGTCAAGCTTACGGCGCGCGCATTCCTGCACCTCTTTGCACAGGGCTCGTATCCGGTCCGGACAGATGTTCTCATACATGAACGAATAGTGAGGGGTGGCAACCACTTCTGTAATGCCCTGCTGCCATGCCTGCCACAGCATCTGTACACTTTCCTCCATGTCCTTTGCGCCGTCATCCAGCCCCGGAAGGATATGACTATGTATATCTGCGATTTGTGCCATCAGACAATGCCTCTTTTTCTGCTTTTTTCATATATTCGACCATATTTTTCACTTGCAGTCGATTATATTCTGCCTTTTTCTGTCATTTTCTGTCTTGCCGCGCATACTGATGATACTCCGTTCACAGTTTTCTGTCAAGTCTTATCGGATGTTCCCTTATATTCCCTCATATGATATTGAATTCCAGCTTCACGCCATGCTTTTTGAGGACTGTCACAAGCCCGGATCTTCCAGTAATTCCTGCTGTCTGAACACGCCAGCTTTATTTACATCCACACTGCGCAGCACCTGTAAAGTCCATCCACCATCTCTCTTGTTCCTGTCAGTATAAAATATTTAGATCCGGCATTCTTTGGATATCCTTTTTCAGAAAACTTTTAGCAGGGAGAATGACTGTTGTACGCTTTTGCTGATCTCTGTAATCGGTCATTTCTCTATTCATTCGCTTTCTTATCAGTGCAATGAATAAACCTCTAAAAACAGAACAGCCACAGAATCCATTAACTCGGCTTATCATTAATAAAGGCGAAGCTCTCACAGCCTCGCCTTAAAATCCTCATATCCAAATGTCTTCACGACCTCACAAGTCCCATCCTCTCTCTCCAGTACGATATCCGGGAGACGCATTCCATTAAATGTATTCGTCTTGACCATCGTATAGATTGCCATGTCCCGGAATTCCAGCCGGTCTCCACAGCTCAGCGGCTGCGCGAAGGAATAATCCCCGATCACATCACCCGCAAGGCATGTCGGTCCTGCCAGGCGGTACACATAAGGCCGACCACATTCGCCTGCAGGCCGCTTACATCCACCCGCATTCGTTTCTGCCGGATCTCCCGCGTCTTTCAGCGGCGGCCGGTACGGCATTTCAAGCACATCCGGCATATGGCACGCAGCGGACGCATCCAGGACCGCAATCTTCATTCCATTTTCCACAATCTCCAGCACCTCTGCTATAAGCTCGCCCGCGTTCAGAGCCACCGCCTCTCCGGGCTCCAGATAAACTTCCACTCCATACGTCTCCTTCACATGGCGGATGCAATGTTTCAGCAACTCCCTGTCATAGTCCGGCCTCGTGATATGATGGCCGCCGCCAAAATTCAGCCATTTCATCCTGCGCAGGTATTTTCCAAACTTCTCTTCAACCACTTTGAGCGTTGTCTCAAGGTCATCCGAATCCTGCTCGCAGAGCGTGTGGAAATGCAGTCCATCCAGAGCTGCGATATCCTCCTCCGTCATCTCCTCCTCAAATTTCCCCAGCGTTGTGCCCAGCCTGGAGAACGGCGCGCACGGATCATAAATGGCATGCCCTTCCTGGGTGGAACACTCCGGATTGATCCGCAGTCCCATGCTCCTTCCCGCCCGCTTCACCTGAGACTTATATTTCTTGATCTGCGCCGGCGAATTAAACACAATATGATCGCAGACCCCCAGTATCTCAGGCATTTCCTCTTCTCTGTAAGCCGGCGAGAAAATATGGTTCTCCTTCCCCATCTCCTCATTTCCCAGTCTGGCCTCATACAGCCCGCTGGCTGTAACCCCATCCAGATACTGTCCGATCAACGGATACACCCGGTACATGGAGAACGCCTTCTGAGCCAGCAGGATCCTGCATCCTGTCCCCTCACAGATCTCTTTCAGGATCTCCAGATTTTCCCTGAGTTTGCTCTCCCGCACTACAAAGCAGGGAGTCCTCAACTCATCCCTTCTCATACAAACACCCAGCCTCTCAAACACCATATCTACTCATCTGGCAAATTTATTTTCCGTCAAATACATCTGTTTCTTCCAGGTAGCTCTATTTTCGCTCCCCGCAGCCGGATTTACTCCACCAGCTCCGGATCCTCGCTGATCTTCCACGGCAGCCCCCATTTATTGAGCGCGTCCATGAACGGATCGGGATCAAATTCTTCCATATTATATACGCCCGGCTTTTTCCACGCTCCGGTCATCACCATCATCGCGCCGATCATCGCCGGAACGCCTGTCGTGTAAGCGACTGCCTGGGAACCGACTTCTTTGTAGCACTCCTGATGATCACATGTATTATATATGTAGAGCCTCTTTTCCTGTCCGTCTTTCTTTCCGATAAAGATACAGCCGATATTCGTCTTGCCTTTCGTGCGCAGCCCCAGAGAAGAAGGATCCGGCAGCACGGCCTTTAAGAACTGAAGCGGCACGATCTCCCTGCCTTCGTACATGATCGGTTCAATAGACGTCATCCCCACATCTTCCAGACATCTTAAGTGATTCAGATAGCTCTCCCCGAATGTCATGAAGAAGCGGATCCTCCTGATACCCGGAATGTTGAGCGCCAGAGACTCAATCTCCTCGTGATGGAGCAGGTACATATCCTTTTCTCCGATTTCCGGGAAATTATATACTCGTTTGATTTCCATCGGCTCTGTCTCTACCCAGTGTCCGTTCTCCCAGTATGACCCTTTTGCCGACACCTCCCGGATATTGATCTCCGGATTAAAGTTCGTAGCAAACGGATAGCCATGGTCTCCCGCATTGCAGTCTAAAATATCAATGTAGTTTATTTCATCAAAATAATGCTTCAGCGCGTACGCGGAGAACACACTTGTCACGCCCGGATCAAACCCGCTCCCCAGAAGCGCTGTAAGACCTGCCTTCTCATACTTTTCCCTGTATGCCCACTGCCATTTATACTCAAATTTCGCTGTATCCTCCGGCTCGTAATTTGCTGTATCGATATAGTGGACGCCTGCTGCCAGACACGCGTCCATGATCGCAAGATCCTGGTATGGGAGCGCCAGGTTCAGCACCACCTCCGGCTGTTCCTTCTTGATCAGCGCTGTCAGAGCTTCCACATCGTCCGCATCTACCTGAGCGGTCGTAATCTTTGTCTTTGTCGTTCCTTCCAGCTTTTCTTTGAGCGCATCGCACTTTGACACTGTCCTGCTGGCAATGCACAGTTCTGTGAACACTCCGTCATTCTGGCAGATCTTATGAATCGCCACGCTCGCCACGCCTCCGCAGCCGATCACCATCACTTTTCCCATTTTCTTCTCCTCTCTTTCTCCACTATGTCTCTGCTTCTCCCGGTATCCGCCGGGCGCTGCTGTCTGTTTATCTGTTTGTCCATTCACCATCGCGGTCTTTTTGTCATCTGTTCACGATCGCGATCAGCATCTCCCGGATGATCTTGCACGCCGCGGCTGTGGATGCCCCGGTCGGATCGCAGGGCGGACACAGTTCGTTTACATCGCAGCCGATCAGATTTACTCTCTCGCACACTTCCGTCACACCTCTCATAGCAGTGAGGAAATCCACGCCGCCCGGCTCCGGAGTCCCTGTCCCCGGAAATACGGACGCATCCATTACATCCAGATCCACTGTGAAATATACCGGCGCGTCTCCCAGCCTTTCCAACACTTCTCCCAGTCCCTCAAGACTGAACGGATGAAAATCCGTATGTCCGCTCTTTGCCCAGTCAAATTCATCCTTTTCCCCGGAGCGGATGCCGAACTGATGGATACGGCCGTCCCCCAGCAGCTCCCAGCACCGCCGGATCACGCAGGCGTGGGACAGCTCCACTCCCAGATAGTCCTCTCTCAGGTCTGTGTGCGCGTCAAAATGGATGATATGCATATCCGGATATTTCCTCACAGCGGCACGGACACTTCCCAGTGTGACCAGATGCTCCCCGCCGATCATAAACGGCAGTTTCCCATCTTCAAGGATCTTTTCCGCGCACTCTCGGATCTGCTCCAGCACCCTCTCAGAGTTTCCGATCGCCAGCTCCAGATCGCCATGGTCATAAACCCTGTTCTCTGTCAGTTCTTTATCCTGATACGGACTGTATACCTCCAGTCCGCAGGAGTCGCCGCGCACCGCTGCTCCCGCGAACCGTGTTCCCGGGCGAAAGGACGTGGTAGAGTCAAACGGCGCGCCGAAGATCACCACATCCGCCTCCTCATACTCCGCGTCACAGCCGATAAAATTTACGATATTCTTCTGCATTTTTCCTCTCCCCGCCTTCTATCTCTCCACATCTTCCAGAAGCTCTTCCACATATGCCGGAAGGGCAAACACGCCCGCGTGCAGCCTGGGCTCATAATACTTTGTATGGATGCCCTTCAGCTTCCACGCCACCTTGTCCAGATCATCCAGGGGATGATACTTTTTTGACGCAAATCCAAAGAGCCAGTGGCCTGATGGGTAAGACGGAATATGCGCCTGGTATACCCGGCAGATGGGGAATGTCTCCACGATCCGCTTATGCATCCGCTGGCACTGAAACGCCTCTTCCGTATAAAATGGACTTTCATTCTGATTGATCATGATGCCGTCCTCATGCAGGGCATTGAAGCAGTTGCCGTAAAATTCTTTCGTAAACAAGCCCTCGCCCGCTCCAAACGGATTGGGAGAGTCAATAATGATCAGGTCGTACGCGTCTCCTTTGGAGCGGATGAAACGCAGTCCGTTCTCATGGACAATATTTACCCTGTCATCCGTCAGGCTGTTGGCGATCTCCGGGATATATTTCCGGCACACCTCCACCAGAAGGGGATCCGGCTCCACTACATCAATCTTTTCGACCGCATCATACTTGATAAGCTCCCGGACCACGCCGCCGTCTCCACCTCCCACCACAAGCACCTCTTTTACATCCGGGTGCACAGCCATGGGCACATGCGTGATCATCTCATGGTAGATGAACTCATCCCGCTCTGTCAGCATCAGGGCCCCATCCACCACGAGGATCCTGCCGAAATCCTTTGATTCCAGCACATCGATCCGCTGTACCTCGCTCTGAGCGCTGAAGAGCTGCTCCTCAATGCGGATAGACAGCTTCACGCCGTCGGTATGTATGTCTGAAAACCACATTTCCATCTCAGATATCATCTCCTTTCACACAGCACATTCAGCCGCTCGATCTTCTCATCCTCCGGTCCGGTCATGGAGCATCCTTTTTCCTTCGCATACATGATATAATCTATGACCTCATCCGTGATCTCTTCTCCCGGCGCCAACACCGGGATCCCCGGCGGATAGCACATGACGAACTCCGAACAGATACGCCCTTTTGTCGAGGACAGCGGAAGCGACTCCTTCTCCGCGTAGAAAGAATCCTGGGGCGTCATGACCACCTTGGGCGCGATGTACTCCTGGGAGAGCATCCCCGCCTGATCCTTCTTGAAGCGTCTCCGCAGATCCGCCAGGGCGGACACCAGGCGCTCCACCTCCCGGATGCGGTCCCCGATGGATAAGTAGGCGAGGATATTTCCCAGATCTCCGAACTCAATCTGGATATCATAATCATCTCTTAAAATATCATACACCTCGATCCCTGCAAGCCCAATGTCCAATGTGTGAATGGAGAGCTTTGTCGGGTCGAAATCATAGATACTGTCTCCATTGACCATTTCCCGCCCAAAGGCATAGTAATCACCGATCTTGTTGATTTCTTCTCTGGCATAATCCGCCAGCCCTGTCACCATCTGAAAGGATGCCTCACCCCGCAGAGCCAGGTTCCTCCTGGAAATATCCAGACTCGAGAGCAGCAGATAGGACGCGCTCGTAGTCTGGGTAAGGTTGATGATCTGCCGGACATACCCCGGATTCATGTCCTTTCCTGTGAGTAAGAAAGAACTCTGGGTCAGACTCCCCCCTGATTTATGCATGCTTACAGAGGCCATGTCAGCTCCCGCTTCCATCGCGGATACAGGAAGCTCCTTTCCAAAATAGAAATGCGTTCCATGGGCCTCGTCCGCAAGCACTTTCATTCCTTTTTCATGGGCAACTTCCACGATCGCTCCCAGATTTGAACAGATCCCATAATAAGTCGGGTTGTTTACGAACACTGCCACTGCATCCGGATTCTCTCTGACAGCCTCTTCCACATCAGCGCGCTTCATTCCCAGAGAAATGCCCAGCGCCTTATCAACGTCCGGATTTACATAGATGGGCTTCGCTCCGCAGAGCACCATGGCGTTGATCACGCTGCGGTGGACGTTTCTCGGCAGGATGATCTTGTCACCTTTTTTACAGCATGCAAGCACCATGGTCTGCACAGCCGAAGTCGTGCCGCCCACCATGAGGAATGCATGCTCTGCTCCAAACGCGTCCGCGGCGAGTTCTTCTGACTCTTTGATCACAGATACCGGATGGCAGAGATTGTCCAGGGGCTTCATGGAATTGACGTCAATGCTGACACAGCGCTCGCCCAGCAGCTCTGCCAGCTCCGGGTTGCCCCTGCCGTGCTTGTGCCCCGGCACATCAAAGGGCACGACCCGATTCCTCCTGAATTTTTCCAGCGCCTCATAGATGGGCGCTCTTGTCTGTGATAAATTCCCCATGATATTCCTACCTCTTCCCGATCTAGTCTCAGGTCCGCCCGGTGAGATCCTGCTCCAAAAACGATTCCCCGGAACGCCCAGGAGAACTATTTTCGAAAACAAAAAACACAGGCTCAGGCGCATTCCGCACCCAGCCTGTGTACTGTCGTCATATGTTCATACTGCATTATCACTCTGACCCGCCTGAGGGTCTTTTCTTTTTCAGATATAACAGATATTGGACGTAGAGTCTATATAGCAAATATTTTTACTTTTACTACTCTT
>ERZ1090864.593-NODE-595-length-19552-cov-7.412987_pt1 | contig 19552 bp, 17 predicted proteins | sample MGYA00478479_ERZ1090864 | MGnify/ENA primary metagenome ERZ1090864 (study PRJEB33644, sample SAMEA5815743) | chicken gut metagenome | biome: Chicken; feature: Gastrointestinal Tract; material: Caecum | place: Ireland | collected 2019-01-01 | study: A study of the...
GGAGTTTTGAATAGATGGTAAGAATACTTTTCGTGTGCCACGGCAACATCTGCCGCTCAACAATGGCTGAATATGTTATGAAAGATATGGTCAACAAGATGAACCTTTCCGATTCTTTCCACATCGACTCCGCCGCCACCAGCCGCGAGGAGATTGGCAATCCGGTCCATCACGGCACGCGCCGGAAGCTGAAAGAAGCAGGCATCCCCTGCGGGGATCACCGGGCGCGCCAGATGTGCCGGGAAGAGTATGATAAGTTTGATTACATCATTGGCATGGATTCCTGGAATATCCGGAATATCAACCGCATCATCGGAAATAATGATCCGGATCACAAGGTATATAAGCTTCTGGATTTTACGGACCGAAGGGGCCAGGATATTGCCGATCCATGGTATACGGGGAATTTTGACGATACTTACAGAGATGTAAAAGAGGGCTGCGAAGCCCTCCTGAATGACTGCCTTCTACGCCTCTAAAGCGTAGGAGAGCAGTTTTTTTAAGTTGTGATGGAACTGACGGTTCTGGTTCTTGAGACGGAGCCTTTCCGTGCCGGATTTTGTCTCTTCCACAAAGGCGTCATAGCGTGAAAACAGTACCCGGTAATCCGCGGACTGCTTCTGCCCCCAGCGGATCAGGACCCAGTTCATGGCGTCCGGGTTCCAGTATTCCATGGGGATGCCGGACATCTTCATGACTGTGATGTACTGGACAGCTTTCATAGACAGTTCTGCGATCTGTCTGCCGCGGAAGGTCTCTTCCTTTTTCTGGGCTTTCCCTATTTTCTTGAAAATCCGCTGGGGAAGAGTTTTTTTATGGGCTTCGCGCTCCATCAGGCGAAGGCTCTTTTTCAGGACGTCATTGAGCTGGTTGACTGTGTTCCAGTAGGTGACAAAGGATGTCTTTTCCTCCTCTTCGCCATCCTCGGGTCCTACTTTGAAAGTACGGAACACACGGTCTGTCTCGCCGAATGTATCCCGGTTGTATTCTTTGCGCTTCTCGGGATCAGAGAGCACCCGGTATGCTTCCAGGATCTCCTGCATCAGGGCAGTGGTATCGATATCTTTATGTACATTTGCATCGGGATGATAGATCTTAGCCAATGCATTCTTGGCGGTCGTGATCTCTTCGAATGTCGCATCTCTTGAAACACCTAAAATATCATAATAAGTGCGCACTATCATGGATGACCTCCTTATTAAATTGACGATTTATAACTCCCGTGACTAATATACGCCGGGGGTTCTGAAAAGTCAATTGTTCCCAGGCAAAATATGAATAATTCCCGTACTGTCCGCTTATATTTTTAACAGACGAATCTTGAAAGAGGTTTTGGAATGAGTCGTTTGGCGATAAAACGGATCCAGACATTAGTCCTGGGGATCGCACTGGCGCTGTCGTGCATCTGCCTTCCGGTTGAGAGTCTGGCAGAGGAAGGAGAGCAGACAGATCACCCGCAGCAGGAGGAAGGACAGCAGGAAGACGGAGAGCAGGCAGAAGAACAGAAAACAGAAGAGCAGAAAGCGGAAGAACCGCAGGCGCAGATAGAGATCAGTGCTCCGTCCGCCGTGCTCATGGAAGCTTCCACGGGCACTGTGATCTATGAGAAAGATGCGGATACAGCTCGCCCTCCGGCAAGTGTGACGAAAGTCATGACCATGCTGCTTATTTTTGACGCGCTGGAGGCGGGGAGCATCCATCTCGAGGATGAGGTGACAACATCAGAGTACGCGGCGTCCATGGGTGGGTCCCAGGTTTTTCTGGAGCCGGGGGAGACCCAGACCGTGGATACGATGCTCAAATGTATCGCAGTGGCGAGCGCGAATGACGCCTGTGTGGCAATGGCTGAATACATATGCGGAAGCGAGGAGGAGTTTGTCCGGAAGATGAATGAGCGGGCCAAAGGGCTGGAGATGGACAACACGAACTTTGTGAACTGCAACGGCCTGGATGCGGAAGGACACGTGACGAGCGCGAGGGATATTGCTCTTATGTCACGGGAGCTGATCACGAAATATCCCCAGGTCCATGACTATTCGATGATCTGGATGGAAAATATCACCCACAATACAAGCAAAGGCACATCAGAGTTTGGGCTTACGAACACGAATAAGCTGGTCCGTCAGTATGAGTATGCTACGGGGCTTAAGACCGGATCCACAGGCGAGGCGAAGTTCTGTGTTTCAGCGACAGGGAAGAAAAACGGGATCGAGATGATCGCAGTGATCATGGGAGCGGAAACTTCAAAAGAGCGGTTCGCAGACGCGGTTAAACTCTTAAATCACGGGTTCGGAAAGTGCCAGCTCTATACAGATGACAGCGCACCTGCCGTGAAGAGCGTGGATGTGAAGGGCGGAGTCGCGGGAAATGTCAGCGTGGAGCGTTCGGGGACGTTTTCCTATCTGGATATGACAGGGGCAAATCTGGCAGAGGTGGAGAAAAAGACGGAGGTGAGCAAGGATCTTTCCGCACCGGTAAAGAAAGGGGATGCTGTGGGCTATATCGTATATTCTATCGACGGCAGTGAGATCGGAAGAATGGAACTTACGGCCGGGGAAGATGTGGAGAAAGCCGGATTCCCGGACTATCTGAAAAAAGCATTTGACAGGCTCGTGCTGAGACGGCTGGAGCGGAAACTGTGAGTGACGATGTAAAAACGCACTTGTCCTTATGCGCTTTCCTGGTCTATAATAGATAGGCAAACCGGGAACTGCCTGCTGTGTCAGACAGTTCCCTTTCGTGGAGGAAGAAATATGGACTATGCAAAAGCAGGAGCTGTGGTTATCATCCTGCTCCTGGCAGCAGCCGCTGCCGCGGCGGAAATATACAGAGAGACGCATTGCTTCCGGGTGACACGGTATAAAGTGCCCGCGGAAAAGCTGGCGGGGATCCTCAGGGATGTGAAGATCCTTTTCCTGAGCGACCTTCATAACTGTACTTACGGAAATGAAAATGAGAGGCTGCTCCGGAGTATAAGGGACGAGGAACCGGATCTGATCCTGATCGGCGGGGACATGCTTGTGGGAAAAGCAGGAGCACCATATGAAACCGCGCTGCATTTTGTGGAGCAGCTTCCGGAGATCTGCCCTACGGTTTATGCCAATGGCAACCATGAGCTGAGGATGAAGGAAGATACAGAGACCTATGGGGATGCATACAGAGTTTACAAAAATACTCTGGAAAAGAGAGGAGTGCATTTCCTCGAGGATTCGCGGATCCGCGTTGAGCTGGGGGATGTGTCTCTGCAGATCTGCGGCCTGGAGCTGCCGTCCTCTACCTATAAAAAATTCAGGAAAGACAGGATCACGGCAAGTGATATCGAGGGACATTTCGGATTTCCGGCATCAGCAGATACATATACCATCCTTCTGGCGCATAACCCTGCATATATGGACGCCTATCTGGAGTGGGGCGCTGATATGGTCCTCTCAGGACATCTGCACGGAGGGCTGATACGAGTGCCGGGGATCGGCGGGATCGTCACTCCCCAGGGATTCTTGTTCCCCAGGTATTCGGGAGAAATGACCCGGAAAGGAAGCCAGACTGTGATCGTAAGCAGGGGATTGGGCACGCATACACTGAATATCCGTCTCTTTAATACGCCTGAGCTGATCTCAATACAGCTCGGCGGGGATCAATGAGTAAAGTTAAGACAGCTGAAGAGAAGAGAGCGGCAGGAAAAAGATTGTAAAAGCTGTTGGATTCCCTTATAATACAATATTGGTATCTTTTAAAACACTATTCGGAGAGAACGCATGGGAATACCGGTGAAACTGGAAGTATTTGAAGGTCCCCTGGATCTTCTGCTTCATCTGATCGATAAAAATAAAATAGATATCTATGATATTCCGATCGTCGAGATCACGAATCAATACATGGAATACATCCGAAACATGCAGAGAGAAGACCTGAATGTCATGAGTGAGTTCCTTGTCATGGCGGCGACGCTTCTGGACATTAAATGCCGCATGCTCCTTCCAAAGGAAGTTACGGAAGAAGGCGAGGAAGAGGACCCGCGCCAGGAACTGGTTGAACAGCTCCTTCAGTACAAGATGTACAAGTATATGGCAAATGAGCTGAAAGACCGGCAGCTGGATGCGGACTATGTCCTGTACAAAAAGCCTACGATCCCTGCAGAGGTGCAGGAGTATGTAGAGCCGGTAGACCTTGACCGGCTTCTGGGGGATCTTACTCTGGTCCGGCTGAATGAGATCTTTCAGGACGTAATGAAGCGGCAGGTGGAAAAGATTGACCCGGTGAGGAGTAAGTTTGGAAAGATCGAGAAGGAAGAAGTGACCCTCTCAGATAAATTCACCTATATCCACAGCTACCTGAAGGACCATAAGAGATTCAGCTTCCGCCAGCTTCTGGAAAAACAGCACAGCAGGATGCATATAGTCGTTACTTTCCTTGCGATCCTTGAGATGATGAAGCAGGGGGACATACGTGTAGAGCAGGAGGATACCTGTGGTGAGATCATGATTGAAAGGACAGGAGATACAGATGGAGATTGAGAAGCTGCAGAGCGCCATTGAGGCGATCCTTTTTACGATGGGAGATTCCGTGGAGCTTGAAAAGCTGGCGTCAGCGATCGGGCATGACGAAGAGACAACGAGAAAGCTGATCCACAACATGATGGATAAATACGAGGCGGCTGACAGGGGCATCCGCATTATCGAGCTGGATAATGCCTATCAGCTCTGTACGAAAAAGGAGATGTATGAATACCTGATCCGTGTCGCAAAACAGCCGAAGCGCTATGTGCTCACGGATGTCCTGCTGGAGACGTTGTCGATCATTGCGTATAAGCAGCCGGTGACGAAGCTGGAGATCGAGAAGATCCGCGGGGTGAAATCCGACCATGCAGTGAATAAGCTGGTGGAATATGGGCTCGTTGAGGAGACAGGACGGCTTGATGCGCCGGGACGCCCGCTGCTCTTTGGGACGACAGAGGAATTCCTAAGGCGGTTCAGCGTGCATTCCCTGGACGAGCTCCCTGTGCTCGACCAGGAGCAGATCGAGCATTTTAAAGAGGAAGCTGAGGATGAAGCACAGCTCAAGCTGGATATCTGACTTCTGGATATCTGACTATGGACATCATACCCCGGATATCCCGATGTCAGGCTGCGTTTAAGCCGGGCGGTATCCGCGGATACGCTGATGTTCTATCCGTGCAGGCGGATACATATAGTGAAAATAAGACGGGATGAAGAGGTATCCTGTATGTTTATAATGAAAAACAGAATAAAAACGGTCTTATGTCTCGCTTTATGCCTTATGGCATACATATCAGCCGCTGTTTCTGTACGCTGTACCGCGCAGGCGCAGGAAGCGGAAAATGTCAGTGGTGCTGAGATAAAACCGTCCGAATTGTACGCCCGTTCAGCAGTCCTTATGGATGCAGGATCAGGGCGTATTTTATTTGCAAAAAACGGTCAGGAGGAGATGCCGATGGCGAGCACGACGAAGATCATGACCTGTATCCTCGTGCTGGAAGAGGGAGATCTGACGGAGACTATAACTGTAAGCGAAGAGGCTGCTTCCCAGCCGGAGGTAAAGCTGGGGATGAAAAGCGGGCAGAGATTCCGCCTGAAAGACCTTCTGTACTCACTGATGCTGGAGTCGCATAACGACTCAGCGGTCGCTGTCGCGGAACATATCGCGGGCAGCGTGCAGGGATTCGCGGATATGATGAACCGGAAGGCAGAAGAGATCGGATGCGATGCCACCTATTTTATCACGCCGAACGGACTGGATGCGGAGGATGAAAAAGGCGTCCACCATACCACTGCGGAGGATCTGGCGCGCATTATGAAATACTGCATCACAGATTCGCCGGAACGGGACGGATTCCTCGAGATTACCAGGACGGAAAGTTATACTTTTTCAGACTGTGACGGGAACGGAAATTATACGTGCAATAATCATAATACCTTCCTGAAAATGATGGAAGGAGCGCTGACGGGAAAGACAGGGTTCACTGCGGATGCGGGTTACTGCTATGTGGGAGCGCTGCAGAGAGACGGCCGGACGTTTATCGTATCCCTTCTGGCATGCGGCTGGCCGAATAATAAAGGGTATAAGTGGTCCGATACAAAGAAGCTGATGACCTATGGCATTGAAAATTATTTTTACAGAGAGATCAGCCCTGCGCTTCCTCAGAATACAGTGAAAGTAGAAAATGGCTATAACGGGGGCTTTCCCGGGAAAGAACCTGCGGAAGCCGGACTGAGGACGGGCGGAGGGGCTCAGAAGCTGCTGATGAAGCAGTCAGAGGAAGTGGAAGAGGAACTGCGCCTGCCGGAAAAAATCCAGGCTCCGGTCAAAGAAGGGGACCGGCTGGGAGAATTGATCTACACAATGGATGGCAGGATCCTGGCTGTATATCCGGTCTTTGCCTCGGAAAGTGTTGGAAAGCGGAGTTTTTCTGTATGCCTGTCCTATATTGCGCATCAGTTTCTCGGCAGATAAGGTGAGAAAACAGGTCAGAAATGAAGCAAGGATAAAATAGATCAATAGAAATGATTAATTTTGCCACTGGTATATAGGTGAAAGCTATGGTAGGATAAGTGAGGATAAAATAAAGCAATAAAATTGATTAAATATAAGGAGACGTACAAAAATGGAAAACTGGAAGAAATACGAAAAGACTTATTTTATGCCGCCCGAGCCGTGCTATGACTGGGTGAAAAAAGACGCTATTGACAAACCGCCTATCTGGTGCAGCGTGGATCTGCGCGACGGCAACCAGGCGCTGATCGAACCTATGAGCCTGGATGAAAAACTGGAATTCTTCCAGCTCCTCGTAGACGTCGGATTTAAAGTGATCGAGGTCGGTTTCCCGGCTGCATCTGAGACAGAGTATCAGTTTCTCCGCGCTCTGATCGAGCAGAACATGATCCCGGACGATGTGACGATCCAGGTGCTCACCCAGGCGAGGGAGCATATTATCAAGAGGACATTTGAGGCAGTGAAAGGCGCTCCGCATGCGATCATCCATGTATATAATTCCACGTCAGTGGCGCAGAGGGAGCAGGTATTCCGCAAGGATAAAGAGCAGGTAAAGAAGATCGCCACGGACGGCGCAGCGCTCCTGAAAAAACTGGCGGAAGAAACCGACGGCAACTTTACATTCGAGTACAGCCCGGAGAGCTTCCAGGGCACGGAAGTAGACTATGCCCTTGAGGTATGCAACGCGGTCCTTGATATCTGGAAACCGACGGAAGAGAACAAGGCGATCATCAACCTTCCGACAACAGTTGAGAACGCGATGCCGCATGTGTTTGCAAGCCAGGTGGAATATTTCAATAAACACCTTCTCCACAGAGAGAATGTGATCCTTTCTCTCCACCCGCACAATGACAGAGGGTCCGGCATCAGCGATGCAGAGCTGGGGATCCTTGCCGGAGCGGACAGGATCGAAGGCACTCTGTTCGGGAACGGGGAGCGCACAGGAAATGTGGATATCATCACACTTGCCATGAATATGTTCTCCCAGGGCGTTGACCCGAAACTGGACTTCTCCAATATGAGCGACATCTGTGAAGTGTATGAGCGCGTGACGAGGATGAAAGTATCCCCGCGCCAGCCCTATGCAGGAGAGCTTGTATTTACGGCATTCTCCGGCTCCCACCAGGATGCCATCGCCAAGGGAATGGCATGGAGAGAGGAACACGACTGCAAGACATGGACCGTGCCCTATCTTCCGATCGACCCGCAGGACGTGGGCAGGAGATACGATTCCGATGTCATCCGTATCAACAGCCAGTCCGGGAAAGGCGGCGTAAACTACATCCTGAAGCAGAGCTTCGGCATCAGCCTTCCGGAGAAGATGAAAGAGGAAGTCGGATACCTGGTCAAGGACGTGTCAGACAAAGCGCATAAAGAGCTTACTCCGGACTGGGTATATCATATCTTTGAGGACAATTACATTAATACAAAACCAGTATTTACTGTGGATGAGTGCCACTTCAAACAGGAGGACGGCATCATCGCTGACGCGGTGATCCACCATAACGGAAATGACCGCAGGATCACTGGTGTCGGAAACGGACGCCTGGACGCAGTGAGCAATGCGATCAAACATTACTTTGATATCAGCTATGAACTGGCGTTTTATGAGGAGCATTCCCTGACGAAAGGATCTTCCTCAAGAGCTGTGGCTTATGTGGGTGTGATCTGCAATAAAAAGCGTTACTGGGGCGTCGGGATCGATGCCGATATCATCAAAGCTTCCATAGAAGCCCTCGTAGTGGCTGTAAATAAGATCAAAGAGATCGCAGAATCACAGGGGGGAAAGGATGAAAGGCTCCTGGAGATCACAAACTACATCTACGCGAACTATAAGGATGTGACACTTGACGACCTCTCGGAGAAATTTTTCCTCTCCAAACCGTATCTCTCCAAATACATCAAGGAGAAATCCGGCATGACATTCGGTGATATCTTAAAGAAGATCCGCATGAAAAAAGCAAGGGCAATGCTCAAAGGAAGCAGCGCTACTGTTGAGAGCATCGCTGAGTCTGTGGGATATCAGAATGTAGAACATTTTAACAGGGTGTTTAAGAAAATGTACAACATCACACCCGTACAGTACCGAAATCGAAAGTGAAATCTGTATTTGAGGGGGAGCTGATCATCAGGCTTCCCCTCTTAAATACAGATTTTATTATGTGAAAATATTGTCAGATATGTTCATTTTTGAATTGAAATTCCCATAAGGCTGATATATACTAAAATAGGCAGAAATTTTGGTTTATTTTAAACAAATTTTTTAATATGGAGGGCTAGATTATGAGCTACAATGCAACAGAAAACTCAGCAAGCAGACGAATTGCCACATTGCTTGATGAGGGCAGTTTTGTTGAGATCGGCGGTGCTGTTACTGCCAGAAGTACGGATTTCAACCTGCAGGAAAAAGAGACTCCATCAGACGGCGTCATTACCGGATATGGAGTGATCGACGGCAATCTTGTATATGTATACAGCCAGGATGCCGCCGTTCTCAATGGGGCAATCGGGGAGATGCACGCGAAGAAGATCGCAAACATCTATGATATGGCAATGAAGATGGGGGCTCCGGTGATCGGTCTGATCGACTGTGCAGGCTTAAGGCTTCAGGAGGCTACGGACGCGCTGGAAGCGTTCGGAGGACTTTATTACAAGCAGACAATGGCTTCAGGAGTGGTCCCGCAGATCGCTGCGATCTTTGGTATGTGCGGAGGAGGTCTTGCGGTAGTTCCCGGTCTGGCTGACTTTACATTTATGGAAGAAAAAGAGGGAAAACTTTTTGTGAATTCTCCGAATGCTCTGGAGGGAAATGAAATTTCCAGATGCGATACTTCCAGTGCTCAGTACCAGAGCGCGACAGCAGGGCTGGTTGACGGCATCGGTACTGAGGAGGAGATCCTCGGGCAGATCCGTTCTCTTGTATGCATGATCCCTGCAAATTATGAGGACGACCTTTCCTATGAGGAATGTACAGATGATCTGAACCGCGTATGCACAGATATCGCAGCTGCGGCAGAAGACGCGGCGGTTGCCCTGTCACAGATCGCGGATGATCAGATCTTCTTTGAAATGAAAAAAGATTACGCAAAAGAGATGGTAACCGGTTTTATCCGCCTGAATGGTATGACAGTAGGAGCTGTCGCCAACCGCACGAAGGCTTATGGCGCAGACGGAAGTGAAGAGGCTTCCTTCGACTGTGCGCTCACGGTTGACGGATGTAAGAAAGCGATTGATTTTGTGAATTTCTGCGACGCATTTTCGATCCCGGTGCTTACGCTGACAAATGTTGCCGGATTTGCGGCTACGGTCGAGTCTGAAAAGAATATGGCAAGAGCGGTTGCGAGGATGACATATACATTTGCCAATGCGACAGTGCCAAAGGTGAATGTGATCACCGGCAAGGCATATGGAAGCGCTTATGTGGCGATGAACAGCAAGTCCATTGGTGCAGATATGGTCTATGCATGGCCGGAAGCCGAGATCGGCATGATGGATCCGGAACTGGCGGCTAAGATTATGTATGCGGATGCAGATGCCGCAGTTCAGAAAGAAAAAGCGGCAGAGTATAAAGAACTGCAGTCCAGTCCGAAAGCAGCGGCAAGAAGAGGATATGTGGATGCGATCATCAAACCTGCTGATACGAGAAAATATGTGATCGGCGCTTTTGAGATGCTGTTCACAAAGAGAGAGGATCGTCCGGATAAAAAACACGGGACGGTTTAGTGAGGTGAGGCGAAGTGAAGAAAAAAATCAGTTTATTGGGACTTGTCCTCATCCTGACGCTTAGCTTATTCACAGGGTGCAGCAAGTCTGAGACGACAGAATATGACCAGGCAGAGCTCGAGCAGTATGCTGACTTTATCATACAGAATTTCAGCGCCATGACCGAGGAACAGATGGAGAGTTTCCAGGATATGTCAGAACTGGAACTTGATCTGACTCTGCTCAACACAGGAGTACCGGTCACAGGAGAGAACTTTCTCGGGATGATCGATGCGTGGAACGCCGGTATGGAGGAATGCGGCACATTCGTTGACCGGGGCGAATATACGATGGAAATGACAAATGACGGACCTGTCCTGACTACGGAAGGCAATTTCGCAGACCGGGATGCAACACTGGAGTTTGCTTTTGATGACAAAGGAAATATGGGAAGCCTTACAGTGAGTGCGTCTTACACAACCGGTGAGATCCTGCAGAAAGCAGGATTGAATACCGTGCTCGGTATGGGAACGACATTTGTCGTACTGATCTTCCTGTCATTTATCATCTGGCTTTTGAAATATATTCCGGTACTCGAGAAAAAATTCCGGAAGAGTCCGGCTCCGGCAGTGGAAGCACCGCAGGCGGCAACTGTTCCGGCAGCGGTCCCGGAGATCGAGGATGATGTGACAGACGATACAGAGCTGGCGGCAGTGATCGCGGCGGCAGTTGCGGCGTCTGAGGGCACGTCCCCGGATGGTTTTGTGGTAAGATCGATCAGGAGAAGAAAATCAAATAAATGGAATTAATGAGCAGGAGGATTGCAAAATGAAAAATTATACGATTACAGTAAATGGAAACGTCTATGATGTGACAGTGGAAGAGAAGGGCGCAGGCGCAGCACCGGCTGCAGCTGCGGCACCGAAAGCTCCGGCAGCGCCGAAAGCACCTGCACCGGCTCCGGCGGCAGCGCCGAAAGCGGCAGGCGCCGGAAGGATCCAGGTAAAAGCCGGAGCAGCGGGAAAGGTATATCAGATCCCGACAACAGTGGGACAGAGCGTGCAGGCGGGAGATGCTGTCGTGATCATCGAAGCGATGAAGATGGAGATCCCGGTTGTTGCCCCGGAAGCGGGAACCATTGCCAGCATTGATGTGGCAGTAGGCGACGCCATTGAGGCAGGAGCAGTACTCGCTACATTAAACTAGTTACTTCACCAGGAGGTTTGACAAATGGAATATATAATAAATACACTGGGGAATCTGGTAGAGCAGACCGCCTTCATGAACCTGACGGTGGGAAACCTCATCATGATCGGCGTCGCCTGCCTCTTCCTCTATCTGGCGATCAAGCACGGCTTTGAGCCACTTCTGCTTGTCCCGATCGCCTTTGGTATGCTTCTGGTAAATATCTATCCTGATATTATGATCGCGCCGGAAGAAGCGTCTAACGGGACAGGCGGACTACTGTATTACTTTTATCTGCTCGATGAATGGTCGATCCTTCCGTCTCTGATCTTCCTCGGAGTCGGAGCGATGACTGACTTCGGTCCGCTGATCGCGAACCCGAAGAGCTTCCTTCTCGGAGCTGCGGCACAGTTCGGTATCTTTGCGGCTTATCTGGGAGCCATGGCAATGGGCTTCTCTGATAAGGCAGCGGCGGCGATCGCCATCATCGGAGGAGCTGACGGACCGACATCTATCTTCCTTGCAGGAAAGCTGCAGCAGACGGCAATCCTGGGACCGATCGCGGTGGCGGCGTACTCTTACATGTCGCTCGTGCCGATCATCCAGCCGCCGATCATGAAGCTCCTTACAACAGAGAAAGAGCGCAAGATCAAGATGGAGCAGCTCCGTCCGGTATCCAAACTGGAGAGGATCCTGTTCCCGGTCATCATCACGATCGTTGTCTGCGTGATCCTGCCGACGACAGCTCCGCTTGTTGGTATGCTTATGCTCGGAAACCTGTTCAAAGAGTGCGGTGTGGTAAGACAGCTTACAGATACAGCGGCAAATGTCCTGATGTATATCGTCGTGATCCTGCTCGGAACATCCGTAGGCGCTACGACAAGTGCGGAGGCCTTCCTGAACATGGATACGATCAAGATCGTGATCCTCGGCCTGATCGCATTTGCTTTTGGTACAGCAGCTGGAGTCGTGTTCGGAAAGCTCATGTGCTGGGCGTCCGGCGGCAAGGTAAATCCGCTGATCGGCTCGGCAGGCGTGTCCGCCGTTCCCATGGCGGCCCGTGTCTCCCAGAAGGTGGGTGCTGAGGCTGACCCGACTAACTTCCTTCTGATGCACGCGATGGGACCGAACGTTGCCGGTGTTATCGGAACCGCGGTCGTTGCCGGGACATTCATGGCGATCTTTGGCGTTAAGTAATAGATTTGGAGGACAGAGAAATGGCAGAAATGGAAAAGAAACCAGTTAAGATTACAGAAACGATCCTGCGTGACGCCCATCAGTCACTGATCGCTACAAGGATGACAACAGAGCAGATGCTCCCGATCATCGATAAGATGGACAAAGTGGGATACCACGCAGTAGAGTGCTGGGGCGGCGCTACATTTGACGCATCCCTGCGTTTCCTCAAAGAAGATCCGTGGGAGAGACTGAGAAAGTTCCGCGACGGCTTCAAAAATACAAAGCTCCAGATGCTTTTCCGCGGACAGAATATCCTTGGCTACCGCCCGTATGCGGATGACGTGGTTGAGTATTTTGTTCAGAAATCCGTGGCAAACGGCATTGACATCATCCGCATCTTTGACTGCCTGAATGATATCCGTAATCTTCAGACAGCAGTTACAGCGGCAAATAAAGAAAAGGCACATGCACAGGTGGCAATGTCCTATACACTCGGCGATGCGTATACACTGGACTACTGGGTGGATCTCGCAAAACGGATCGAAGATATGGGCGCAAATTCTATCTGTGTAAAGGATATGGCAGGTCTTCTCTGCCCGTATCAGGCGACAGAGCTTGTGACCGCGCTGAAAGAAGCGGTTGATATCCCGATCGAGATGCACACACACTATACATCCGGCGTCGCATCCATGACATATCTGAAAGCGGTTGAGGCAGGCGCAGATATCATTGATACTGCAATGTCACCGTTCGCCCTCGGCACATCCCAGCCGGCGACAGAGGTTATGGTGGAGACCTTCAAGGGAACCCCGTATGATACAGGGCTGGATCAGCAGCTCCTCTCCGAGATCGCGGACTACTTCCGTCCGATCCGTGACGACGCGCTTGAGAGCGGCCTGTTAAATCCGAAGAACCTGGGTGTAAATATCAAGACTCTCCTTTATCAGGTACCGGGCGGCATGCTCTCCAACCTGACATCCCAGCTGAAAGAGCAGGGAGCTGAGGACAGATTTTATGAGGTGCTGGAGGAAGTGCCGCGCGTGCGTAAAGACCTGGGCGAGCCGCCGCTTGTCACACCGTCCTCACAGATCGTGGGAACCCAGGCAGTGCTTAATGTGCTGATGGGCGAGCGTTATAAAGTGGCTACGAAAGAGACAAAAGACATCCTTGCAGGAAAATACGGCGCGACAGTAAAACCGGTGAACCCGGATCTGCAGAAGAAGATCCTCGGGGAAAACGCGGAGATCATTACCTGCCGTCCGGCGGATCTCATCCCGAACGAGCTGGATACGCTCCGCAAAGAGTGTGAGCAGTGGATCCAGCAGGATGAGGATGTGCTGACATACGCACTCTTCCCGCAGGTGGCTGTAGATTTCTTCAAATACAGACAGGCACAGCAGACAAAGGTCGACGCAACGGTGGCGGACACCGAGAATGGCGCCTATCCGGTATGATCCGATAAATAGTAAAAGCAGGTTTAAAATGAGAGGACTGATCCCTGAGAGGATTGGTCCTCATTTTCTATTTGTACAAGAAGATGTTTGGTGTTATTATATATAAGATTTGAAAGCAGAGAGTAAATGAATTTTTCTATGACGGGAGGATTCCTGATGCAAGTTACGGACAGGATCGCTGCCCTGCGCGGCGAGATGGAGAGGGAAGGGATCGATATCTGGATCGTCCCTTCGGCGGATTATCATCAAAGTGAGTATGTGGGCAGTTATTTTAAGACACGCCAATATATGACAGGATTTACCGGCTCGGCAGGTACCGCTGTATTTACAAGAGACAAAGCCTGCCTGTGGACGGACGGCAGATACTTTATACAGGCAGAAAACGAACTGAAGGGGAGCGGGATTGTCCTCTGCAGGATCGGGGAGCCGGAATGTGATACGATCGAAGCTTTTTTGAAAAAAGAACTTCCGGAAAACGGCGTTATCGGTTTTGACGGAAGGACTGTGGGTATCGGAGAAGGAAAGCGCTATGAAGACCTGGCTGCTTTAAAGAGCGGGACAGTTTCCTGTGAGCTCGACCTTGTCGGGCGGATCTGGGAGGACAGACCCCGGATGCCGGAAGAAAAGGCGTTTGCCCTTGATGAAAAATATACAGGAGAAAGCGCTGCGTCGAAGCTGGGACGCGTGCGCGGAAAAATGGAGGAACTCGGGGCGGATATCCATCTCCTGACAAGCCTGGATGACATTGCCTGGCTGCTCAATATCCGGGGAAATGATATCGCGTACTGTCCCCTGGTCTTAAGCTATCTGATCTTATATATGGACTGCGGGATCCTTTTTGCGGAGGAGAAAAAGTTCTCTTCAGAGATGAAGGCGGCGCTTACGGGAAACGGCATCCGGATACGCCCGTATGATGAGGTCCAGGAGGCAGTTTCAGCACTTCCAGCCTCATCCTGCGTCATGCTCGATCCGGACAGGGTGAATTATGCGCTGTACAGAAGGCTCCCGGAAAATATAGAGGTCAGGGAAGCAGAAAACCCTGAGGTCCTGATGAAATGCATGAAAAACGATACGGAGATCGAAAATACTAAAAAAGCGCACATAAAAGACGCGGTGGCTCATACCAGATTTATGTACTGGCTGAAAAAGAATATCGGAAAACAGGAGATCACGGAGATATCCGCGGCCGAAAAGCTGGAGGATTTTCGCAGGGAGCAGGGAGGATACCTGGAGGCGAGTTTTGAGCCGATCAGTGCTTTTGCGGAGCACGGCGCGATCGTGCATTACAGTGCTTCAGAAGAGTCGAATGCTGTTCTCGTCGAGGGAAAGCTTCTGCTGACAGACACCGGGGGCCATTATATGGAAGGGTCAACGGACATCACGCGGACAGTGGCTCTGGGAAAAGTCTCCCAGAGGGAAAAAGAAGATTTTACTCTGACTGCCAGGGCAATGCTCCGGCTGATGAACACAGTATTTCTTTACGGGTGCAGCGGAGCAAACCTGGACTGCATCGCACGGGAGGTGTACTGGAAGAAGCGGGTGAATTTTAATCATGGGACAGGACACGGAGTGGGGTATCTTCTCAATGTACATGAACCGCCTGTGAATTTCCGCTGGAAAGAAGGAAAGACGCCGGCACCGGTCCTGGAAAAGAATATGGTGATAACAGATGAACCGGGGATTTATATAGAAGGATCCCACGGTATCCGTCTTGAGAATGAGCTTCTCGTGTGCGAGGACGAAAAGAATGGATACGGGCAGTTCATGCACTTTGAACCGCTGACTTTTGTTCCCATTGATCTTGATGCTCTGCTGCCGGAGCAGATGACGGAAGAAGAGCGGAACATGCTCAATGATTATCATAAGAAAGTCTTTGGAGTTGTCGCACCCTATCTGAATGAAGAGGAAAAGATATGGTTAAAAGAATACACAAGACCTGTCTGAGATTTCCCTGTGGGATGTTATGCGTAAGAAATATTGATAGAGCCGGGAAAGATCCGGCGGACAATTAAAATAAAGGATAGAATATAACAGTATGGAAACAGCAGAAAATACGACAAATGAATTGATCCTCAGGATTGAAGAAAAGTATGCAAAAATGAGTAAAGGACAGCGCAGGCTGGCAGATTATGTATGTAAAAACTATGATAAAGCGGTATTCCTGACAGCGGCGAAGCTGGGAGAGACCGTAGGGGTCAGCGAGTCTACGGTCGTCCGTTTTGCCATCCAGCTCGGATACAAGGGGTACCCGGGATTTCAGAAGGCTTTGGAAGAACTGGTGAGGAATAAGCTGAATTCGATCCAGAGGATGGAGGTCACGTATGGTCGGATCAGCCAGAGCGAGATACTGGAGACTGTCCTGCATTCGGATATCGAGAAGATCAAACAGACCCTTTCTGTGATCGACCACAAGGCGTTTGATCTTGCCATTGATACAATCCTTAGCGCAAAACGGATTTACGTGATCGGGATCAGGAGCTGCGCTCCGCTGGCTTCATTTCTCGGATTTTATCTGAATCTGATCTGTGAAAACGTAACAACAGTGGCCACGAACAGTTCCAGCGAGATATTTGAGCAGCTGATACGCATTAATGAGAAAGACGTGATCATTGGGATCAGTTTCCCCAGATATTCCATGCGTGCCTTAAAGGCTCTGGAATTTGCCAGCAACCGGAAGGCGAAGGTGATCACACTGACAGACAGCATCCATTCTCCCATGAACCTGTATTCTTCCTGCAACCTGATCGCGCGCAGCGACATGGCGTCTATCGTGGACTCCCTTGTCGCGCCTTTGAGTGTGATCAATGCCCTTGTCGTTGCACTGTGCATGAAAAAGCAGAAAGAGGTTGTCTCAACACTGGAAACACTGGAGCAGCTCTGGGGGGAATACCAGGTGTACAGCGGCGATGAGCTGAATCCGGTGAGCGGTCCGTTTTCTGTAAATGGGATGGAAAAGGCAGACGGGACTGCAGGAGAACAGGAAAAAGGAAAGAAAGATGGAAAGGAAGCCCGGGCAGATGAATAAGATCCTTGTGGTGGGCGGCGGTGCGGCAGGAATGATGGCAGCGGTCACCGCAGCCCGGAACGGAAAGAAAGTCCGTTTGATCGAGAAGAATGAAAAACTGGGAAAGAAGCTGTTCATTACAGGTAAAGGGAGGTGCAATATCACAAATGCCGCGGATATTGAGGACCTCTTTTCCGCGGTGGTCAGCAACCCGAAATTTCTGTACAGCAGCTTTTACAGCATGACAAATGATCAGGTCATAGATTTTTTTGAGGAGCTGGGTGTGAAGACAAAAGTGGAGAGAGGCGGCAGAGTTTTTCCCGAATCCGACCATTCTTCTGATGTGATCCGGGCACTGGAACAGGAAATGAAACGGCTCGGGGTCGAGATCAGACTGAGGGCGGAAGCAGAGGAAATCCTTGCAGAAGACGGCAGGGTGACAGGAGTCCGCCTCTCTTCCGGAAAAGAATTGCATGCTGACGCAGTCATCATCGCGACGGGAGGGATCTCGTATCCTTCCACCGGTTCTACAGGAGACGGATATCGGTTTGCGAGAGAGTGCGGGCATAAAGTGGCAGACCTTTCCCCGGCGCTGGTCCCGATGGAAGTAAAAGAGTGGTATGCCAGAGAATTAATGGGACTGTCCCTGCGTAACGTTGAGATACGGATCACTGACGGAAAGAAAAAACTGTATGAAGACTTCGGAGAAATGCTCTTTACTCATTACGGAGTGACCGGCCCTGTGATATTGAGCGCCAGCAGTATCGTCGGGAAAAAGCTGAGAGAACATCCTCTGACACTCCATATCGACCTGAAACCCGCACTTACGGAAGAACAGCTGGATAAAAGGATGCTGCGGGAATTTGAAGCGAACCATAACCGGCAGTTCAAAAATGCGGTCGACAGTCTCTTCCCTTCAAAATTGAAACCCGTGATCGTTGAACTCTCCGGCATCCAGGAAGACAAAAAAGTAAATGAGGTCACAAAAGAAGAACGCCTGCATTTTGTGCGCCTGATCAAAGATTTCAGCATGACTCTCACAGGCATGCGGGGATATAATGAGGCGATCATCACAAAAGGCGGCGTGTCCGTAAAAGAGATCGATCCGGGGACCATGGAGTCAAAACTTGTCAATGGGCTCTATTTTGCCGGGGAGGTGCTTGATCTGGATGCTGTGACCGGAGGTTATAATCTCCAGATCGCGTGGAGCACGGGATATCTGGCAGGGCTGAATGCATAAATTCCTTGTGCATCAGTCTCTCCCGGGGTATACTGGATTTAGTTTTATATGAGGAGGACATTATGGGTTATAACGTAGCAATCGACGGACCGGCCGGCGCCGGAAAGAGCACGATCGCAAAGCTGGTCGCAAAAGAAAAGGGTTATATATATGTAGATACCGGAGCCATGTACAGAGGACTTGCGATCCATTTCCTGAAAAAGGGAGTCAGCGCGGATGATAAAGAAGCAGTGGCAGCTGCCTGCAGAGATGCGGAAGTGACGATCGGATATGAGGACGGGATCCAGCAGGTTTATCTGAACGGCGAGAATGTGACATCCATGCTCCGCACAGAAGAGGTCGGCAACATGGCTTCCCGGACATCGGCGATCCCCGCGGTGCGGGAAAAGCTTCTCGAACTCCAGCGCAGTCTTGCAAGGACACAGGATGTGATCATGGATGGCAGGGATATCGGGACGAATATCCTTCCGGATGCGGATGTAAAGATCTATCTCACTGCGAGCGTGGAGACAAGGGCAAAGCGCAGATATGATGAGCTGAGAGAAAAGGGTGAGGCATGTGATCTGGAATCTATCGCGCATGATATCAGGGAACGCGACGAGCGCGATATGACAAGAGAGATCGCGCCGCTGAAACAGGCAGAGGATGCAGTGCTCGTGGACAGTTCGGATATGACGATACAGGAAGTGGTGGATAAGATCTGCTCTTACTGTAAATAAAGGAGATTTCAGAAGATGAAGGTGATCAAGGCAAAGACAGCCGGATTTTGTTTCGGTGTAAAGCGTGCCGTGGATACGGTTTATGAGCAGCTGGATTCCTGTGATGATAAGATCTACACATATGGTCCGATCATCCATAACGAAGAAGTGGTGAAGGATATGGAGAGCAAAGGGGTCGTCGTGCTCCGTTCGGAAGACGAACTGGACAGGCTCTCCGGCGGGACAGTCATTATCCGGTCCCACGGAGTGGAAAAGAGGATCTATGATAAGATGGCTGCCAGAGGAATACGCATTGTAGATGCAACATGTCCGTTTGTAAAGAAGATCCACGATATTGTAAACAGGGAAAGCGCTGCCGGAGCACATATTGTTATCATAGGCAATCCCGCGCATCCCGAAGTACAGGGGATCAGGGGCTGGGCAGGCGACAGGGTTACTGTCATCTGTGATATGGAAAGTGCCCAGAGTATTGGATTCGAAAAAAATGAAAAGATATGCGTGGTTTCACAGACGACATTTAATTACAATAAATTTAAAGATTTAGTTGAAATTATCAAGA